>Ga0228535_1002717_pt1 | contig 15630 bp, 10 predicted proteins | sample SJ1metagenome_FD_168457 | JGI IMG/M metagenome (GOLD analysis project Ga0228535, IMG submission 168457) | Enriched culture of PCE-dechlorinating microbial communities from Ithaca, New York, USA - SJ1 | ecosystem: Engineered > Modeled > Simulated communities (microbial... > Unclassified | place... | reverse complement strand
GTCGTTTATCGTCTCTCCGTTGACGTTCCAGCCGTTGAAGGTGTAGTTCTCGACATGCGGGGCGGTGAGCGTTAGGCTGCTGCCCTTTTCGTACCAACCGCTTCCGGGAATCTCAATGAGTTTCTTAGGATCTGTGCTGACAGTTACCTTGAACTTCGTCAAAGTCTTTGCTTCGAGCTTCTTGTTGGAATCAACGGTTACTATTCTGGGGTTGTCCTCCGATCCATCGCTCCAGCCGTAGAAAACGTGAATCTCGTCCAGCTCTTGCTTGGGTTCTTCGTCCACGACTCTAATAACAACCCGCTCCTCAGGCTTCAAGCTAATGCTGAACGGAGTCAAACGGATATCCGAAGGCTCGAATTCAGTCTGCTCTATCTCATCCAGAAGAACGATCCCAATAGTATCGGGGTCGGAGACCACTTCCAGAGTGAAGAGTTTCACTCTCGGTACACAACTGCTCATAAGTACTATGAAAACTACGAAAATTGATATCAGTGTGCCTTTCATGTTTATCCTCACTAAGTATTCCCCCATAATCAGGAATGCAACTCCACAGAATTATTATATACGATCAAATCTAATTTTATACATATTTGATAGATACATAAGTATCAATCAAATGACCTACTTTATATATCTCTCTGTATGCCATTTTGGAAATCATGGTCTGTCATATATACCTTATTAAGGGAGAGGTGGAAATATTGCTCTATCTTGCAAGCGAACGGATGACTTTTTTTATCGATACATAATCTGGCATTGTTATGAGTGTTTACCATTAATTTACAAAGAAAAAACATTGAAAAACAGTCCGAGATTTCTGGATTATTGAGCATCTAGTCAAAGAATAGTGCGAATTATCAGTTTTTTTTGCTGGAGACAGAAGTTATCACTTTGCAGCTGAAAAAGCGTAGAGGAAAGATAGAGCATTTGAAAGAGAAAGAATCTACGGAATTCTCTAGATCTCTATTTCAGGTAATAACATTATTGATTGCTAAATTGATATTGATTCTATTTTTTCAGTGTTCCCTTCCATTCGCCGATCTCTCTTGCGAGGCTATCGAGATAGATTTTTCCGTCGTTGATAAATGTTCCGGTCGCGGTAATGGTCACAATACCTGTGAGGATGACATCTCTTAAATCCCCAACTACCGGCGGGTATCGTACCTGCATAGTTACCGTGAGAAAATTATCGGGTTTGTCGGTTACCGTGCCTTCGACATCGACTTTTATCAGTTCGAGTCCGGGAGGCATCGTGCTTCCCCAGCCCTTTATGGTGTTTCCGTCCTGATAAGTAATCTTCATTGTGCCGGTACCCTTGATTGTGGTGTTGTCGTGTTTTACTTTGCCCTCGAGTTGCCAGGAACCAAAAACGGCAGGAGCGTTTTTTGGGTCGAAGTGTCTCTTCCAGAAGCATCCTCCGAGTGTTAGTGTCAAGAGAACAATGAAAAGAACTATGATTCGAGTCTTCATCTTCTCCCTCCTGTTTTTCGTTTTATTTGTGGGCCGTCCATTCACCTATTTTTCTTACCGGATTGATAAGGAATATGCCGTAGCCTTCACCTGTACCTGATGATTCGGCGAAGATAGCGTCTCCTTCTACACGGAGTTTACCTTTCATCAGTATATCGTACTTAGTACCATTTACGGGATTTGCCATAGACCCGGTGATTGTCATCTCAGTGGAGGTAAACACGATGTCCACCGAATCAATCTCAATACTGAATTCTTCGGATTTGAGGTTCCCGTCTTCATCTGTGTAGGTTGAGCTGGCCGTGATCTCTACCGGGCCGGACATCTCCCAATTCTGCTGGTTAATTTCTAGCGTGCCTGTTCCTGTCGCCTTCACATATCCGTATGTTGAGCTTTCGTAGTCTATGGTTCCCGTGAAATTCCAGGTTCCGAGATAAGGATTTGCGAAGCCATAGTTGTTGGCAAAGACCGCAAAATCCGCAAGAGTTATCGAGCCGTCAGGAGCTCCGGGAACTGAAAAGATTTTCTGCCAGATTCCTGAGTATTGTTTCTCAGATGCACCAACATCGAATTTCTCATCGTACTCTTGCGAACCTTCCGAGAAGCCGTACGCGGGAGCGAACGAAGCAAAATCGGACAGTGTGATGTAGCCGTCTCCGTTATAATCGCCGATCAGTTCTGGATCCGCGCTGTTCTGCCTCCAGTAAGAGTTGGAGATACGATTCAAAACGATCGTGTCACACTTCGAGATAGCCATGCCGGCCGCGTGTTCCGAAGAGATCCGAAGTACTGGTCTGGAGAAATCAACATTCCTGAAGCCGGAAATGGTTACGGTCAGATCCGAATGGTTGCTGCGTGTTATCATCAAGACGCCCTGAAGAGGAGATAGATCTTCAATTTTGAGACCTTCCCCAATCAGAGTTATCTCTATTGCATCTATTCCTTCTCTTACATAAAGCTCGGCTCCGTCCGGAAGTCTCTGGAGTATATACTGGCCGCTTTGATCGAACCTCGGAAAGTGTCCGACACATGAAGCCATAAGCATTGTGACAACAATAGATATAAACACGATGTGTGTTGTTCTTTTCATCTCAGACCCCCCTACTGGATTGTGATTATCCCGGTATCGGACAGATCGAGTCCGCTAATCACGGGAATCACACCGGTACTGAATTTAACATTTCCTTCGCTAACATATTCGGAGAAGAGTATCTCCGTATTGCCAGCTTTATCTAGTACATTGACAAATACTCTCAGCAGCTCCGTATTCTGAACATCGAGATCTTTCAGTCCAGCCACTGCCACGTGAATAACGCTTTCGGAAGGCTGCTTGACTATCATAAGTCCACCGACAAGGGACTGGACTATACCGGGACATGTAAGATACTCCGTATCGAACTCGAGTACAACTTCAAACGCGTTTATCTCACCGAGGTTATTGGCTTTAACAACAAAGCTTCCAAGACTGTTCCTGTTCAGAGTGGTATCGATTATTTCAAAGGAGGGTCCTGCAACAACTATGGTGGAAGCCGCGCTCTTCACAGGGTCGCCGGCCTTTCCCTTTATATCTACCGGTATGACTTCGAAATACATGAATTTACCGACATCTTGCGAAGTGAGCAAATACTCGCGTTTAGTGGCTGAGGGAATCGACTCAAGACCAGTGCCGTCGGCTTTGTCTGAACGATACCATTTGTACTCGGATGCTCCTTCAGGCTCCTGCTCGGGATCCAGAAAAGTGTATTCTCCCTTTACTTTCTGCCCGGTAACAGTATCTCCTGTGATCCTTACATCTGAAGCACTGGGCTTCTTGTTTATCGGTGGACAGGCCGTAAGTGCAATCAGCAAAATCAACGTAACGGTGATATAGGCTAGTTTTCTCAATCAGATCACCCCATCTAGTTTATGGTTATCGTGCCTGGAATCAGAGTAATATTCGGACTCCTTATTTCCTGAGGCGGCTGGCTGTCATCGGCTACCGCAGTTTCGACTGGAGAATCATTATATACATAGCTAGTAAAACCGATGGTTGTACTTCCAGATGAGATCTCGGATACTATAATCGTTGCTATCTTAGTTCTTCCTGCGAGGTTAACAGGTTGACCTCCCGCAATGAAATGGATTATTCCATCGGTGTTTCTTATCATGTTCGCAAGCGACCATCCAAGGCCGGCATCGTTAGACATGGCTAACACAGACAGCTTTGTTGTATCAAAACTCAAAACGTATTCGATCGCTGTGACACCAAATTCGAAGTCTTTGGCGTATATGTCTATCTGCCCAAACCCATCCATCGTGGTGTTGTTTATCTGGATTGTTCCTTTGCTTATAGTCGTGAAGTTCGCAACTAGCGTTCTGTTCTTTGTGGCCGTGAATGAATAATTGGCGTTAGTACTTACTTGCGCTCCATTCTCTGTCCAGTTCACGAACCTATATCCCTCTTTGGTGGTAGCTGAAAGATTGACAGTATCTCCATGAGTGTAGACTCCTCCACCGGCAGCAGTTCCACCCGCAGTGGGATTAGCCGAAACGGCTATTGTATAAGTCTTTTTTGTCAGGATAATATCTACCGTCTTGTCTCCATCGACATTGACGTTACCAGTCGCGTTGTTATATCCAGTCTTGCTTATCGTGTATGATCTTGTTCCTGACTGAACGTTTGTGAAAACGGCCTTTCCCTGCGCGTCGGTGCTCCTGTTCTCTCCGTTGAAAGCAACGTTGGCTCCTTGAACTGCTCCCTGGTTATCGCTCACATTGAAAGTTACCGTATATACTCTGACGAAATTGGCAGTCACCGTTTTGTTTCCGTTCATAGTCAGATTGGCCGGGTTTGCAGAGCCGCTCAAATCTCCGCTCCAGGTGTCGAAAGCCCAGCCGGCAGAAGGATTGGCAGTCAGTTGAACAACCTCACCGTGATTGTACTTAGACTTGTCTGGATTCTTGGTTACCGTCCCTTGACCAACTACGTTCGTCGTCAATGTATAGGTCTTGAGTTTGAAAGTGGCAGCTATAGTATGATTGGCCGTCACGTTTGTGAAGTTGTATGTGGAGACGGCTCCAATGGAAACTCCATCTACCTTTACGTCTTCTATGTCGTAATCGGTGTTGGGAGTTATCGTGAATGACTGATTAGAGCCGTGGGTAACGTTTACATTCCCCGCGGGATTTATGCTACCTCCAGCTCCCGCCGTCGCGGTAATTGTGTAGGTCTTCAGTCTGAAGTTGGCCACGAGCGTTCTGTTTGCAGTCGCCATGAACGAGTAAGCGGCATTCGCGCTCACCTGCACCCCATTCTCTGTCCAGTTTATGAATTCATAGTCTTCGTTTGCAGCGGCCACAAGGTTTACAGTATCTCCGTGGTCGTAGCTCCCGGCTCCAGTTATTGTTCCACCGGCCGGAGGATTAGCCGAAACGACTATTGTGTAACTCTTAAGTCGGAATGTAGCGTGAATGGTGTGATTAGTCGTGACGTTTGTGAAGTTGTATGTGGAGACGGCCCCAATAGAGACTCCATCTACCTTTACGTCTTCTATCTCGTATCCGGTATTCGGGGTTATCGCGAATGACTGATTCGAGCCGTGGGTAACGTTTACATTCCCCGCGGGATTTATGCTACCTCCCGCGCCCGCCGTCGCGGTAATTGTGTAGGTCTTCAGTCTGAAGTTGGCCACGAGTGTTCTGTTCGCAGTCGCCATGAACGAGTAAGCAGCGTTCGCGCTCACCTGCACCCCATTCTCTGTCCAGTTGACAAATTCATAGCCTTCGTTTGCAGCGGCCACAAGGTTTACAGTATCTCCGTGAGTGTAATTCCCTCCTCCGCTCACATTTCCACCGGCAGGAGGATTTGCCGAAACGACTATTGTGTAACTCTTAAGTCGGAATGTAGCGTGAATGGTGTGGTTAGTCGTGACGTTTGTGAAGTTGTATGTGGAAACAGCCCCAATAGAGACTCCATCTACCTTTACGTCTTCTATCTCGTATCCGGTATTCGGGGTTATGTTGAACAATCTGTTCGATCCATGTTCTACCTGCACACTCTCTGCGGGATTTATATTGCCTCCCGCGCCCGCCGTCGCGGTGATCGTGTAGGTCTTCTTTGTGAGTATCACGTTTACTGTCTCATTGCCGTCGACATTGACGTTGCCAGTCGCGTTGTTGTATCCTGTCTTGCTAACTACGTACGCTCTGCTACCAGCCAGAACTCCTGTAAACACTGCCTTCCCCTGCACATCTGTGGCCTTTGTCTCTCCGTAGAATGTAACACTCGCGCCCTGAACTGCTCCCTGATTATCGCTCACGTTGAAGGTCACTGTATATGTTGGAGGGGGCAGAAGTGAGAAGCTGGCGTGGATCGTGTGATCAGCAGCGACTCCGGTGAAAGTATACGATGTTCTCGGTCCAACAGACTCCCCATCGACCAGTACGTCTTCAACGTTGTAGCCCTCACCGGGAGTTATGGCAAACTCCTGATCATCTCCATGATTTACGGAGACATCGCCCGAAGGATTTATACTACCTCCAGCTCCCGCCGTCGCGGTAATTGTGTAGGTCTTCAGTCTGAAGTTGGCCACGAGCGTTCTGTTTGCAGTCGCCATGAACGAGTAAGCGGCGTTCGCGCTCACCTGCACCCCATTCTCTGTCCAGTTTATGAATTCATAGCCTTCGTTTGCAGCGGCCACAAGGTCCACAGTGTCTCCGTGGTCGTAGCTCCCGGCTCCAGTTATTGTTCCACCGGCCGGAGGATTAGCCGATGCGGCTATCGTGTACTTCTTTATTGTAAAGGTCGCTGTTACTGTCTTATTTGAATCCATTGCTATGTTTGCCGGATTTGCAGTACCACTAAGGTCTCCGCTCCAGCCGTTGAAGCTCCAGCCCTCATCAGGGGTAGCGGTAAGCTCTACTTCCTCTCCATGATCATACGTAGGTTTGCTCGGGTTCTTCGTTACAGTTCCCTGGCCTACAGTGTTTGTCGTAAGTGTATAGGTCTTGAGCCTGAAAGCCGCGTGAATTGTATGATCCGATGTGACTTTGGTGTAAGTGTAATTGTCAACCGGTCCAATTGTGACTCCGTCAGAAATTACATCTTCTATAGTGTAACTATCGTCTGGAAGTATGCTGAAAGTGATACTGTCTCCATAACTGACTTCCACTTCTCCGGAAGGGTCTATGCTCCCACCCGCTCCGGCGGTAGCGGCGATGGTGTATGTCTTCTTCGTGAGGGTGATATCGACGTTCTCGTCACCATCGACGTTGATGTATCCGCTGGCGTCGTTGTAACCCTCTTTGCTCACAGTATATGCTTTACTGCCCGCGAGAACCTCGGTGAAGACGGCATTCCCCTGAGCGTCGGTGCTCTTGTTCTCTCCGTTGAAGGCGACATTGGCCCCCTGTACGGCTCCCTGGTTATCGCTCACGCTGAAAGTTACCGTGCATGTCGATGGTGCGAGCACTGTGACGCTAACGGTTTTGGTGACAGTCTTGTATTTGTCTTTGGAAGCTTCTATCTCGATCTCCGTCTCACCGGCGGAGATTCCTGTAACCGTTCCGGAACCGGAGACGGTGGCAATCGATGTATTTTTCGACGTGAATTTCAACGTTGTATCGATGGGCTTCACGGTTAGCTGGATCGTCTTGGACTCACCTATGGATAGGGAGATATTTTTCGTTACGATATCCAGCTTGATCACCCTAAAAAGGAAACAACCTTGCGTCGTTATGATGGCGAGAAAAACCAGGCTCAGTAGCAAAACAAATAAGATCTTCTTCACAGTAATCTACTCCTTGAAGAAAGAGATTGAGATTCGGATTATCTATTGTTCGTAATTTTACCATAAAGTAATCTTATACTATCCTACTACCCTACAAATTTACAATTGGCTACTGTCAGAAAGCAGTCGATTTTGTGATTTCAGCCGTGCTTATTGCGTCCTTAATCATTTCAACGTGAACTCCCCAACCAGCGTTCAGAAACTGGTTTTCCTCTACTTCTCTACCCTCTTTTCTTGCCTTCGGACTGAATCCTAGTGGCAGATGAACGGTACGACTCTGAACGGCCCAGACCCGACCTGTTACATCCAGTATAGGACCGCCACTTTGTCCAAGGAGTCCGGGAGATGAAGTTTCTATGAATTTGGCAATTTTCTTTGCCCCTTTGAAGGCTGGTGCGGATACCGACCTCGTATATATACCCTCAATTGGATAGAGAGATGGAAGGCTCTTCGAGTCCATAAGAAAACGTGACTGCTTGTCGTCGAAAGTTGCTTTGATTCTGGAGAATGGATACCCGACACGGCAGAGACTGGTACCTACTCTCATATCTTCGACCTTGACGAATTCCGGATACTCCTTTACCTCTGAGGCTTCGAATGGCTCAAGTCTTCCGATTACTAGATCGTATTCCGGGAACGGTCTTATATCTTTGAGAGTTATCCCGTCTTTCCCCCACCAGAATGAGTGGTTCGTTATTCTTTGAGCTTCGGGTGTTTCGGTTGGATTTGCCTGCTGTTTTTTGAAGAGAAAGTAAGACTGCCACAGATGGGCAACTGTAATTATCCAGCCTCTACTGTTCAAAATAACGAACGTTCCACAGGTCGCGCTGACTTTTCCATCGCCTCTTCGGTTCAGTACTACTACTGGACGTGTGAAGAAACTGGCTGTTTCGTATGCTCTTGCAAACATGTTTCACCTCCGGGTTTTATAGTAATCGGCAGTTGTTAGACTATTCGCTGTTGAAGATACTCTGGAACTCCACAGTTTAATGGTAACATAATGCGGTTTCCTGAACTCGGTCAATGATGTAGAATTTAGCTGAGTATGAATATCGGTTTAGAGGTGGTTTTTTGAAAGTAGCGTTCAGAACCTTCGGGTGTCAGATGAACATAAGCGATACGGAAGCGATGATGGGAATTCTCCGCCGTGCAGGACACGAGATTATCGAAAGTGAAAAAGTCGCCGATGCGGTGATAGTCAACACATGTGCGGTGCGGGAGAAATCGGAAGACAAATTGTACGGAAAACTCGGTCAACTCAAAGCTCTCAAGAAGAGTAACGATAGACTCATTGTGGGTGTTTGTGGCTGTGTCGCCGAAAAGAATTCGACCGAGCTTCTGACGCACAGGGAGGTCGATTTCGTTTTCGGGACAAGGGCGATTTCGCGAATAGACGAGTTGCTGTCCAGGGCCGCCGGTGGAGAACGTCTCATAGAGATGGGCGATTATATTGACGAGCTAGACGCGAATTGCCCAAGAGTACGTACCAGCAAACACCACGCGTGGGTCACTATCATATATGGTTGCGATAAATTTTGCTCCTACTGTATAGTCCCTTATACCAGGGGGAGAGAAAAGAGCCGGAAGATGGCTGACATCCTGAACGAGGTCAAGCAGCTGGCCGACAGTGGCTACAGGGAGATAACCTTCCTCGGTCAGAACGTTGACTCCTACGGGAAGGATCTCATGGATGGGTCGTCGCTCGCGGCTCTGTTGAGAGAGACTTTGAAGGTAGAAGGAATAGAGAGAATCTGGTTCCTCACATCTTATCCTAGAGATTTCAGCGACGAGTTGATAGATGTGATAGCCTCTTGTGAGAGAATTTCTCGCTCGATTCATCTGCCGGTTCAATCGGGGAGCAATAGGATACTGAAGGCGATGAACAGGGGCTATACGAGGGAGCATTTTCTGGATCTTATCAGACGCGTCAGGGATAGGGTTCCCGATTCATCTCTGAGCACGGATGTTATAGTTGGTTTCCCGGGCGAAACCGAGGCCGATTACGAGGATACGGTCTCGTTGATAAACGAGGTCAGGTTCGAGAGGGTAAATTTGGCTATGTACTCTCCAAGAGTGGGGACACTTTCAGCTAGAAAACTTCCTGACGATATTCCCCAGGAGGTAAAAATCAGAAGGCTTAACGATCTATTGGCGCTGCAGAAACGTATAAACAGGCAGGAAAATGAGAAGTACCTCAACATGGTGATAGATGTCATAGGTGAGGGAAAGATAAAGGGGAACGGGAAGATCTATGGCCGGACGATGAACAATAAGATAGTGATATACCATGCCGATGCTAGCATGATAGGAACTCCCGTGAAAATAAAGGTTGATAGCGTATCCGCCGGACCGTTGTACGGAGAGATAGTTGGAGTTTTATAAGAGGTATGAGAGAAGGGGTAAGAGGTAAGAAAAGCAAGACCTTTCTGCTCTTCCAACCTCTCACCTCTCACCTCTAGCCTCAGGTTCCCCAAGGACGGATTCACGCTCCCCAGGGACGTCTCAATGATCTTTCAACTGGAGGAAAATGAATGAAGGTTCTCGGTCTCGTGGTTGAGTACAATCCATTTCATAATGGCCATCTCTTTCACCTCCGGCAATCGAAGGAGCTGGTGAAACCGGATTATACCGTTGCGATCATGAGCGGCAACTTCGTTCAGCGCGGCGAACCGGCGGTTATCGAGAAGTTTTCCCGTGCAAGGGTGGCGTTAAAACTGGGAGTGGATCTAGTTCTGGAATTGCCAGTGGTTTACGCGCTTCAAGATGCCGGCGGTTTTGCGACCGGTTCGATTCGCTCTCTTGACCACGTCGGCGTGACCGATGTGGTCTTTGGTAGCGAGACCGGAGATCTCTCTCTCATGAGCGAAGTCTCGAAAATCCTGATAGAAGAACCCGACGAGTACCGCAGAAGTTTGCGCTTCCATCTGAAGGAAGGCCACTCTTTTCCGAATGCCCGTAAATACGCAATCAGGGATTTTATTGGCAGAAGAGACAGCGATCTGTCTTTCAGGATAGAGGAGATAGGTTCTTCAAATAATATTCTTGGAGTCGAGTACATGAGAGCGATGAAGGAGATAGGGAGTAAGATAAGACCCCACGCGATAAAAAGGACGGGCGCCGCCTATACTGACGAGAACCACAAAGGCGAATTCTCTTCGGCGACGGCAATTAGAAGGCTTCTTTCAAAAGGCGACCTAGAATCGGTGAAGGAGGCAGTTCCACAGGAGTCGTTCGACGCGATACTTGGCGAGATAAGGACCGGTAAGGGTCCCGTCTTTCGTGAGGATACGGAGAGCTTCTTCATACCATACCTGCGGCTTTTATCGCGAAGCGATTATGGGCGATACTACGGTTTCGTGGAAGGTCTTGATGCCAGATTCAGAGAGTGTTCTATGAGTTCCGACATGACGGCCTTCACCAACTGTGTCAAGACTAAAAGGTTCACGCTTTCAAGGATCAGGAGGTTGATGTATTATCCGGCCTTCGGATTCACCGGAGATTTGATCGAAAAGAGCAACGATCTTGGACCGCAGTACCTACGTGTTCTTGCCTTCAACGAAAAGGGAAGAGAGTACCTGTCAAGCGTAAAAAAGATGGTGAGCATTCCCATTATCACGACGGCATCGCTGTGGAGAAAAGTGGTGGATCAGGCGCTCAAGAGGAAAATGGAAATAGATGTGAAGCTTCTTGAAGAACAGCTGGAGAGAGATTTCAAAGCCAGCGATTTTTATTCTTCTCTGTACAGATCGCCGGAATGGCGCTCGAGAGGTTCGGAGATGCTTTCGAAGGTTATATACGAGAAGGGTCACTTCTGATGTTAGTTCAAGTTGCGATATCCAATTCTCCCCTCTTCGAGACCTACACATACAACAGCGATTTACCCCTCTCGCCTGGGGAAAGGGTGGAGGTCAACTTCGCCGGCAGGAACACTATAGGTTACGTCGTTTCTCTTGAAGAGAAGAAGGGGCCTTACAAAATAAAGAACATCACGAAGAAGATAGATCTCGAACCATTTCTGGGTGTATCCGATCTGGAGCTTGCCATGTACACCTCGAAAGAGTTCGTTGCGCCACCGGGAAAGGTCTTCGACCTCTTCTTCCCGCCGGGAAAACTGCTTCAGGTAAGTGATTACGTGGTGGCCATATCCGGTGATGTCGATCTCGAATTGCCGATGAGCAGAGACAGCTTCCTGAAAAAGTTTGGAAGCGAAAAACTCCGGGAGCTTCTGGGGTCAAGAGACGTGAAGATAATGCACAGTTTCGATCGAAAGGTCTCGGGCAAGCGGAGGATCAAAAAAGTCTCTTTGAACAGAAGGTTGATAGATCTGCGCGAAGAGCTCAATCCAGTCTGGCAGTCGATAGTCGATTATCTTCTTTCCGTCAGTTCTGAAGAGATCTCCGTTCTCGAGAAAAAACTCGGACTGAACAGTCGTAGCCCGATCGAGACGCTCGTCAGAAAGGGAGTTCTCTCGGTGGAGGAGGTAGAGGAAGACGACTCTCAATGGGTTATCCCATCGGTAATCGATCTCACTCAAGAGCAGAAAAAGGTCTCCAGAGCACTGCTCAATAAGAGAAACGGGGTATCGCTTCTTTACGGCCTGACCGGTACGGGAAAGACCGAGGTGTACTTCAATATCATGGAATACTGGCTGAACAGGGGAAAGCAGGTTCTCTTAATGGTTCCGGAAGTCTCGCTGACCCCTCAGCTTCTGGCGCGTGTCAGGGGGGCTTTCCCAGGCAGAGTCATCAGGCAGTACCACAGTTACATGACTGCCGGACAGAGGCAGAGGATTTGGCTCGACGCCACCGAAGGAAACGTGGACATACTGGTCGGGACAAGGAGTTCGCTGTGGGTTCCCATGAAAAAAACCGGCCTGATAATAATCGACGAAGAACACGACGCCAGTTTTTATCAGCAGAGCGTGCCTTTTTACGATGGTGTAGAAGTGGCCATGAAGAAAGGGCATTTGCTCGATATCCCGGTTATTCTAGGTTCGGCGACGCCCAGAGTTACACACTTCTATGCTGCGAGCACTGGCAAAATGGATCTTCTGGAGCTCCGCAACAGACCGGTTGGAAGCTTTCCTGCGATCGAGGTCATCGATATGAAAGAAGAGAAAAATCCTATCATAAGCGCAAGGGCGCTCAAAGAGATAGAATATACCCTTTCGCAGGGCAAACAGGTCTTCGTTTTCGTTCACAGAAAAGGATTCTCCAATTACGTGGTCTGCCATGCATGCGGTCAAACCGTCACCTGTCCTCATTGTTCCGTCTCTCTGACTTATCACAAGATAGACAATGCCCTGAAGTGTCACTACTGCGGATACAGACAACACGTGCCGAGATCCTGTCCGTCCTGTGGATCAATGACGCTTTCGGCGCGGGGGTTCGGCACGGAGAGGGTAGAAAACGATCTTCAAAAGTTCTTTCCGTCAGCCAGCATAATGCGCATGGATCGCGAAACCATCGATAATCCGTTCGCCTACGAAAAGGCGCTGCAGGAGATCTCTAAAAAAAAGAGCCAGATAATAGTGGGAACTAAAATGATCACGAAAGGGCTCGACTTTCCCGACGTCGAGATGGTTCTGGTGATCGATGCCGACCGCCTTATGAGCTTTCCCAGCTACGACAGTCCTGAAACCGCCTTTCAGTACATAGCACAGGTCAGCGGTCGCTCTGGTAGGGCCGGTAAGGGAAGGGCCTTCATTCAGAGTTTCAATCCCGGCAACAGGGTTATAAGCAAAGCCTTCGAGAGGGATTACGACAGTTTCTTCCAACAGGAGCTGGATCTCAGGAAAGAACTTCGCTATCCGCCTTTCGTAAAGATCGTGGAGATCGTATGCATCGGAGATTCCGAAGAAGAAAGCCTTGATCTTGGTAAAAAAGTAGTGGCCGAGCTGGAAAAATCGAAAGACGCCTATCTTGAACTCTTCGGCCCCATAGTCCCGCTTCTCTCGAAGATCAAGAGTTCTTATAGGACGAAGATCGTCCTGAAATTGGAAAACGATAGTCCGCTAGATTTCCTTCAACCTGTGATAAAAAAGCATTCCACCGGACTCCAGACAATAGTGAATGGAATCGGCGGAATGCTTTGATAGATCTATTCTATCGTACCGGTTTACTACCTTTTCAGCTGTCCAGGGAAGAAGCAAGAGACGAAATGCCCACCTCCAACATCCTGCAACTGGGGTTCCTCTCTGGAACAGACTTCTTTGGCTATTGGACAGCGTGGATGGAACCTGCAACCGAAAGGCGGATTGATCGGACTGGGAACGTCGCCCTGGAGTATGATTCTTTGCTTTTTCTTCTCCGGATTGGCCTCTGGAATGGCCGACATCAGCGAGACGGTATAAGGATGGAGAGGATCATCAAAGAGCTTCTTCTTGTCGGAAAGTTCGGCGACCTTTCCCAGGTACATTACGGCCACCCTCTTGCTGATATGTTTCACAACGCCCAGATCGTGAGCGATGAAGAGATAGGTCAGGCCGAATTCTTTCTGAAGATCGTTCAGTAAATTGAGAATCTGGGCCTGAATAGAGACGTCAAGGGCCGAGACGGCCTCATCGCAGACTATGAGTTTTGGATTGAGAATCAAAGCCCTGGCGACTCCTATACGCTGTCTCTGCCCTCCGCTGAATTCGTGTGGGAATCTGGACATATGATCCTTTGATAGACCGACTTTTGTCATAATATCGGCAACTTTATCTAGAACGTCGCTCCCGGTGGCCAACCCGTGGATCCTGGCTCCCTCTCCGATGATGTTCTTGATCCGCATTCTGGGATTAAGCGAAGAAAAAGGGTCCTGGAAGATGATCTGGGCGTTTCTTCTGAAAGCCTTTCTCTTCTCTTCACGGTTCGAAAGCATGCTTCTCATGAAGGCGTTCCGGTCTTCGTTGAACTCCTTGAAGTATCTTTCGGCTATCTTTCTATCGAAATCGTTTTGAAACGACTGAATCGCGGCTTCGGACGATCCGCCCTTGCCTTTCAATTCGACGAATCGGTTGATGTATGTGTCTCTTATATATTTTTTGGCCTTCAGCGTGGGCATGAAATAGTGGGTAGTGTCTTCCCCTTCCATGATTATTCTGCCTGAAGTCGGCTCATAAAGCCTCAAAACCGACATACCGGCCGTAGTCTTACCGCAACCGGATTCTCCAACGAGTCCTAGAGTCTCTTTCTCGTACACGTCGAAACTGATATCGTCAACGGCTTTGACTTGGGCAACTACCCTTCTGAAAACGCCGGCCCTTACCGGGAAGTGTTTCACCAGCCGATCGGCCCTTAAAAGTAGTTTGCTATCGGGTATTTTGCTCATGCCCCCTCACCTGCCCTCGATACTTTGATCATTTCGACGAGTTTGTCCACGTACCAGCAGGCCGATGTGTGATTCTCATCTACCTCTACCAGGGGTGGCTCTTCTTTTCTGCATTTGTCGGTCGCCAGTGGACATCTGGTGTTGAACCTGCATCCATCCGGGAAATCCAGAGGATCGGGGACGACACCGGGTATGTTGTAGAGAACCTCTCTATCCTCATCGAGTTTGGGAATCGCGTTCATTAAACCCCAGGTGTAGGGATGCCTTGGTTTCTTGAAGAGCGTGTGGACTTCGGCGTATTCCACCACTTTTCCGGCGTACATCACTACAACTCTCTGGGCCATCTCCGCTATCACTCCAAGATCATGCGTGATCATCACCAAAGCCATACCGTACTGTTCTTGAAGTGACTTCATTAGTTCGAGGATCTGCGCCTGAATGGTCACATCCAGAGCTGTGGTGGGCTCATCCGCGAACAGGAGTTTCGGATTACAGGAAAGCGCCATGGCTATCATGGCTCTCTGTCTCATTCCTCCGGAAAGTTCGTGAGGGTATTCGTCAACCCTTTTCTCCGGTTCGGGAATACCGACTTTGCGTAGCATATCTATCGCCATTTTTCTGGCCTGTTCCTTGTTGACATCCTGGTGAAGGAGAATAGCCTCCATTATCTGAAAGCCAATCGTGAAGACCGGGTTGAGAGCAGTCATGGGTTCTTGGAAGATCATGGCCATGTCGTTCCCCCTTATCTTCATCATCTGCGACTCGGGAATGGCCATTACGTTTTTGCCTTCGAAGATGATCTCTCCACCGGCGATTTCGCCCTTTTCGTCAAGAAGCCTCATTACCGAAAGGGAAGTTACACTCTTTCCGCAACCGGATTCACCAACTATCCCGAGCGTCTCACCTGCGTAAACATCGAAAGTCACACCGTCCACCGCTTTTACTATCCCGTCTTCTGTATGAAAATAGGTTCTTAGATCTTTCACCTGTAAAAGTGCGTTTTTGCTATCCACGTCAAAATCCTCCTCAGCTTCTCATTCTCGGGTCGAAGATGTCTCTGAGGGCATCACCCACG
>Ga0228535_1002716_pt1 | contig 15652 bp, 12 predicted proteins | sample SJ1metagenome_FD_168457 | JGI IMG/M metagenome (GOLD analysis project Ga0228535, IMG submission 168457) | Enriched culture of PCE-dechlorinating microbial communities from Ithaca, New York, USA - SJ1 | ecosystem: Engineered > Modeled > Simulated communities (microbial... > Unclassified | place... | reverse complement strand
TGGCTCCTTACACGGTTGAACAGGTTACAGAGCGGCTAAAGAGTATTCAAGATAAACGATATGATATCGCATTGCAAAATTATGGCTTGCTGATTTTCGTCTATAAAAAAGTATATGCATCCGGGATTTCGCCTGAGGAAATTATCCAAGAAGGCTTTTTCGGCTTGGTACGGGCTGCTGAAAAATTTGATCTGAAGCTCGGTAACAAATTCTCTACGTATGCTGTCAACTGGATTAGGCAGGCGATGGTCCGATATCGTGATGACCACTTTTCTGTCATCAGATATCCTGTCCATTTCAGTACTTTAAACTTTAAGTATCGAAAAATTAAGTCAGAATATGAAAATCGTGATCAGGATTTGCCATCACTTGCAGAGTTCGCTGAGTTGATGGAGGTATCTGAGAAAACGGTAGAAGGATTGGAAGAGTATTTTTATGAAATTGTCTCATTTGACGAGATGATTGAGGCCGATAATGGTATCCATGAAGATGATGATGTAGCCGAAAGTAAAGAAAATCTCACAACTATACCTCCGCTTATTGTACAATTAGATTTTGACAAGTCTCTTATTGAGAATGATCTTCACAAACAGATTCAGTCGATCTTAAGTGAATTCCACCCCAGGATGCAAGAAATTGTTATTAAAAGATTTGGGTTGGACGGAAATGAGCCGATGACTCTTGAGGAATTAGGAAAAATATATGAAGTAACAAGAGAACGCATACGACAAATTGAAGTGAAAGCGATAAAAAAATTCCGAGATATTCCCAGGTTTTTTAATGCATTGAAAGATTTTATCGAGTGAGGCAGGTTATGGGAGAGATAGTAAAATTACAGCCGCCGCTTTTCTATCTTATAGATTCCCTCAGGGGGATTGGTTATACGATTGAAACTGCGATTGCTGATCTCATTGATAATTGTATTGCTGCAGAAGCCTCAGTAGTAGAAATTAGGTTTATATGGGCAACGAAGGACTCTTATATTTCCATTCTTGATGATGGGAATGGGATGTCTGAAACTGAATTAATTGAAGCCATGAACCTTGCACAAAAGGGCGTAAAATTCAAACGTGAGAAACACGATCTAGGCCGATTTGGGTTAGGCATGAAAACAGCATCATTCTCTCAATGCAAGATACTCACCGTCAGTTCGAAACAAAATGAGAAGAGTTGCACCTATAGGTGGGATTTGAATGCATTGGAGAACGCTTCGCCAGGCGAAGGGCTGTTCTTGATCCGAGGTCCGAACAATCTCTCCCTTCCGGAATTTTCTAGGCTAAGTAAATTGCAGCATGGAACCGTAGTTGTCTGGGAGGATTTGGATAAGGTTGTGAGCCAAGGTTTAACATATGACCACTTTTGCAATATTGCTGGAAAGGTATCGACCCACTTATCGATGGTCTTTCATCGATATATTGAACAGAGAAGGCTGAAGATCGTTGTCGATGGTAAAGAAATCGGTGCATGGAACCCGTTTCCCGTTTTAACTTCCACCATTCAATTTCCGGAAGTGAAATTTGGTAGAAATAGTAAGAATATTGCACAAGGTTATATTCTACCGCATAAAGACAATATTCCAAATGAAGCAACCTATCTGAAGATGGGTGGACAAGGTGGTTGGATATCGCAACAAGGATTTTATGTCTATCGTAATGATCGATTGCTGGTTGCAGGAAGTTGGTTGGGTTTGGGTTCCCCTAAACCTTGGATAAAAGATGAGCTGCATGGCTTAGCTAGAGTAAAAATTGATATAACCAACAGTGATGACTTTGATTGGGGTATTGATGTAAAGAAATCTACAGCCAAACCTCCTGCTGATTGCAGATTGATCTTGGAACGTTTAGGGGAGAGTATTCGAGCTGAAGCACGAAAAGTATATGTTCATCGAGGAAAGAAGGCTCATGGAGCTGCCTCCAATTTTGAATATGCTTGGATTAAAGACGGAACACGGTATCGAGTCAACAAAGATCACTCTATTGTAAATCAGATACTCAAACAGTGTGGGGATTTCAGAAAGCAGGTGGAATTTCTGATAAGAATATTGGAAGAATCTGTTCCTGTGGAACGAATATGGCTTGATACCGCTGAGCATCAATATCCACAAGAAGAGTATACAGAGCTCGAGGTGTCAGCAACCGTTCTTCCTATTGTCGAAGACGCATTCCGAAGAGTAATTGAAGAGAGAAAGCTCTCGATTGAAGATGCCGTCTCTTATCTGTTGAATGTGGAGCCGTTTGATCAATACCCGGAAGCCATAAGACAAATAGCAAGGCAAATCAAGGAGGCATAATAATGAAAGTTCTGTCCAATGATGAGTATGCGATTATTTCTGCAGTGCAAAGTATATACTTATCGGATTCAGAAAGAAACCACACAGTAAATGAATTAACAAAGTATGTCGATGCTGTTCTGCAACTAAAGCCCGAAGAGTACAGGAATCGAATAGACAAGCAATCCGTCGTAGCTGAATTGATCAGGAGAAATTCAATTTGGACGGGAGAAGCAAAGGTCTTGTATTCTACTGAAGGGCATCAAGATTGGTTGAATTCGGATAGAAAAAGAGGGTGGGTATATTGGCCCAGGTATAAAAAATTGCTTGAGAAGCAGATAGCTCAATCGGTTGCAGATGATATTGATAACGTAACAGATCAAATACTGGGATTACTTGAAGATCCTAAACGTCATAATCCATGGGATCGAAGGGGACTGGTTGTCGGGCATGTACAGTCAGGAAAAACAAGCAACTATACAGGGCTCATATGTAAAGCTGCAGATGCCGGATACAGGATAATCATAGTCCTTGCAGGACTGACAAATAGTCTCCGCACTCAAACTCAGATGCGGTTGGAGGAAGGTTTTCTCGGCTACATTACAGGGCCATCTGATTCGAATCAGTTTCTTCTTACAGGTGTCGGCCTTATCGATAGGGATATGTCAGTCAGGCCTAACCATGTTACCAATAGATTGCAGAATGGTGATTTTAAACTTGGAGTAGCCAAGAATCTTGGTATCACTCCTGAGCAGCGCCCTTGGCTGTTTGTTGTTAAAAAGAATAAATCTATTCTCGATAGTATATATAAATGGCTAAAAAACTATGTGGCTGATTATACCGATGAACAAGGTGAGAAGTATATCACTTCCTTGCCTCTTTTGCTGATTGACGATGAATCTGACAATGCCTCTGTTGATACCGGCAATAATGTCATAAAGGATGATGGTACTCCGGATGAAGATCACAATCCAAAAGCAATCAACAAAGGTATCAGAAAAATTCTTAAAATATTCACAAGGTCAGCGTATGTCGGGTATACCGCAACGCCGTTTGCCAATATTTTCATTCATGACCAAGGCGAGACAAAGCGAGAAGGTAAAGATCTGTTCCCCGAATCCTTTATCATTAATCTATCAGCATCCTCTGAGTATTTTGGCCCAGTAAGAATGTTTGGTATCCAGAATTCTGATTCAGATGTGAAAAGCCTTTCAACATATCTCACTTGTAAAATCAACGATGTATCTTCAGTCGGTGGATGGATGCCGGCTCAACACAAGAGCATTCATGTACCAACAACAGAGAGACCTTCCCGGTTGCCGAAATCTCTGGAGGATGCAATCTTGTCATTCCTCTTGGTTTGCGCAACACGTCGTCTGAGGGGGCAGAAAACAGCACACTCTTCAATGTTGGTCCATGTGTCGCGTTACATGGCTGTCCAACAGATCATCTCTATGCATATTTCTAATTATGTCCAGTATTGCAAGAACAGGATTGTGAGAAATCAAGAATGTCAAGAACTATTGGAAAGGCTCGAGGCTCTCTGGATATCAGATTTTTCAATAAACTCGCCTAAAGTCTTGGAATTGGCTAATCAAGGCAGCGAGCTTATACCGCAATGGGAAACTGTAAAAAATGAATTGCCTGCCGTCCTGGAAGATATGACTGTAATGCTGCTGAACGGGAATTCAAAAGATGTGTTGGAGTATGAAGAGCATAAGAATATCGGTTTAAAAGTGATAGCCATTGGAGGAGACAAGCTCTCACGTGGATTAACGCTGGAAGGTCTTTCTATCAGTTATTTTATTCGTTGCTCGAATATGTACGATACGTTAATGCAAATGGGGCGTTGGTTCGGGTATCGAAGAGGCTATCTTGATCTTTGCAGGCTCTATACAACACCGGATCTGATTAAGTGGTTCGAACAAATTACGGACGCAACTGAAAAACTTCGGAGTGAGTTCGATATTATGCAGGAACAGAAGTTGACTCCGAAAGATTATGGACTTCGGGTACAGCACTATCCTGATCTACAAGTCACCTCAAAGGATAAATCCAGATCGGCAAAAGAGTGGTCGCTGAATTTTGAAGGAAGCTTGGTGCAAACCATTGTGTTCCATCGTGATGTTGAGATTCTCGCAAAGAATTACAAAACGACGCAAGCTTTGTTGGACACTCTGGGGGCCCCTTCTCAACTCAACCCATCGATAGCAACATATTCCGGGGTAAATCGTTGGGAAGGTGCCTTATGGAAGAATGTTGGAGCTAAGCACATCAAGGACTTCCTTAATGGCTATATTACCCATAGAAGTGCAACAAAAGTCAGCAGTGAAGCCTTGATAGAGTTCATTCAGGAAATGAATAAAGATGGGTATTTGGATCTCTGGACAGTAAGCCTCATCGGAGCTTCGGAGAAGGGAAGTGAGGAGAGAAATAAGTATCAGTTTGGAAAAGGTTTGTTAATTCCAAGTATTTATAGGGCAAATGCAAATCCAGAGTTGTTGGATCGATATTCAATCAAGGTTCTTACATCCCCAAGAGACGAGGCGATTGATTTTAATTCTGAATTTTATAAAGAAGCGTATGAGTTATCGATTAAAATTAGAACTGAGGATGCTGCAAGAACTGGTGAGGTCGTAAAAGGAGATGCGAAATCAGCTTCGTTGAAAGGAATAGCAGCAAGAACAGTACGGGCAAAACATTTAGGAAGTGAGATTGATCGAGGATTGCTGAATTTGTATGTAATCGACTCTTCGGCATTGGGTGTGCCCAAGACGCTTCCAATTGTTGGGTTTTCTGTTAGCCTGCCAAACACTCGAACAGGCAAGACTGTCAACTATAAGGTAAACCATGTATTTACCGAACTATGGGAGTTTGAGGATGAAGGAAATTGATACTCTCGTACATGAAATCAAGTCTGTATGGCATGCTTATTCTGAGGTTATTGAGAATAAGGAAGGATTTCGGCATAATCTCGTCGAGAAACAGCACAAGTACACGTTGTATTGTGGTTTCTCCTTCCCAGATAAGAAGAAGTCACTCTTATTTGGTTTTTATAATGCATCCTCAGGTCGGTCAATGGTGATGCCACATGGTAAAGGCTTTAGCGTTGCACATGCAAAATCCGAGGCATTGAGTCCGGAATATGATTGGATTACGATTGTCTGCGATGAAGAAGAGTATGAAGAAATATTTTTAAGCATGCTTCGTGATTTGCTTCATGTTATTAATGAAAGAGAAATGGATTCCGATGGCGCTCAGTTGTTGCAGATTGTTATTGATAGAATCAGAGCGTGGCAAAAGTTCCTTGGGAAATCAAAAGCTCTTACTTTAACCAAGGAACAAGAAATTGGTCTTTGGGGCGAGTTGATTGTCTTCTTAAGATTGTTGGAGTCAGATTGCTCTCCATACCTTCTCTGTACTATGTGGTCAGGCCCCGAGAATGCCCCGCAAGATTTCATTCACGCTGGTTATGCAATCGAGGTAAAAACAAATGTGCATCAGTTGCTCAAGAAAGTAAGAATTAGTTCGCTTGAACAGTTGGATGCTTCACCGTTTGCTGCATTGTTTTTGATTTGCAACATTCTTACTGTTGATGACCAAGAAGGTCGGACATTAGCTTCATTGGTTTCCTTACTTACAAGCATGTTATCTGAAGATGAGCTGAAACAATCTTTTCAGAATAAATTAATCTCTTATGGCTATATTGAGGAGTATTCTATGTATTATGATACTCCTTATACTGTTCTAGAGCAGTACCTTTATCAGATAGATTCCCTATTTCCAGTCTTGACGCCTCAAAATGTACCGAAGGAAGTAGTGAGTGCTCTCTATACACTTGATTTGTCTCAATACAGCTCAAGTGTCTCGTTCGAAGAAATTGTAAAGAAATGGAGTGTGAGGCAAAATGTCTATTGAAGAATTCTACGAATCAACAATCCAAGATGTGAATCAAACCTATAATGAACAACTTCTTGAGAGTTCCTCCACATATACCTATAAGGAGTATGTGTACTTGGAATCCGTACTCGCTTTTCTAATGGATAATGGGATGTTGGTGGGAGAACCTGTTTCCTGTTACTGTAATACTGTGTTTAAAAATGCTAAAGTGAAACTTCACGCTTATGCTCTCTCTGATGATTTTACTCAACTAGACCTTGTTGTCTGTCATTTTATTGGTGATGAAAGAATTGAGGAAATCACTGACAAAATCATCAAGGAGGGGATAGCTAAACCAGGCCTTCGGTTTCTTATGGAAAGCGTCAATGAGCGAAGCAATTTTATTAACAGTCTAGAGAAATCTAGTGACTCATACGTCTTTGCCCAGTCACTTACCAGGATGTATAACCAACTTAAGCAAATCCGGTTATTAATTGTAACGGATGGAAAAACAAAATCAAAGTTTTTTAAAGAGTCATTGGTAAATGGGAAAAATGTTAAAGTAGAAGTATTTGATATTGAAAGATTTTATAAAATTTCCAGTGAAGGGAAACCCCGTGATGAAATTGTTGTTGATTTTACAAGCATGTACGGGTTTGGAATGCCCTGTGTCTATGTTCCTCAACAGTCCGGTAGTGAATATGCCTATGCGTTAACAGCTCTCCCTGGTGAAGTGCTATACACACTTTATAATAAATATAAAGATAGGATTCTTGAGGCTAACGTAAGGTCTTTCTTGTCTGCAAGAGGGAAGAATGCTGGGATCCAACAGACCATTGTGGAGTCTCCAACCCGATTCATGGCATATAATAATGGTCTTGTGATAGTCGCGGACTCGGTTGTTATTAAGAGTAATGAGGATGGAACTTCATCGATTTTGCAGATTGAGGGGCTCCAAATTGTAAATGGGGGACAGACAACTGCAACAATTTTTTTCACAAAGCTCAATAATCCTTCCATTGATCTTGGCCCTGTCCGGGTGGCTGCGAAGATTATCGTAATTGGCAAAGAACAGGAAGAAAAACTTCACGAAGAATTTATTGGGAAGGTAGCTAGATATGCCAATACCCAGAATCCGGTCAAGGAATCCGATTTCTTGGCACACTCTGCTTTCCAGGTTAGATTTGAGGAGATGTCTCAATCAATTTATTGCCCTGACTCAATAGGTAGATGGTTCTATGAACGTGCTGCAGGAAGCTATAACACATTCTTGAGTCGGGAAGGTAGGACTCCGGCCAGGCGTAGAGCATTGACGACCAATGTAATTCCTAGAAAACGCCTTGTTAAAAAGACTGATTTGGGGTTGTCTATTGCTACCTGGGAGGGCGATCCGTACCTTGCATGTCTAGGAGGAGAGAAATGCTTGACCCGCTATAAGGACAAGCTCGCAGAAGAGGTTGAATTAATTGATGCTCAGTATTTTAAGAGACGAATTGCTGAGTATATAATTTTCTACCATACCTTCTATTACCTTAGAGGTGATATCTGTAAACAATCACCTGGTGTTGTTCGGATATATTTGCTTTCTTTAGTCTCAAAGAAGTATCGTGATAAAATTAATTTCGATCAGGTTTGGCTTAATCAAGGTGTAAGTGAAGAATTCAAAGAGCAAATCCAAATCTGGGGTAAAGAGCTGTATGATTGGATGATAGAGCAGGCCAATGGAAGACAGCTCTCTGAATATGGAAAGACTCTGAAGAATTGGGAAGCAATGCAACAGTTTGAGTTGAGTCGGATTAAGAAGAGAATTCCTGAAATCAGTACTTGAAATTCAAGTGTTGTTTCAAACTTAATTCGAGGAAAGGAGGTCTTCATGGATTTACCATTTTCAGTTTGGGATACGATTGATAATACAACGCTCTATAAAACATTCCTTTGCAAGAATTGTGGTGGAATGAGGAGGTCTCATCGAACAAATACACTTGTGCTTATAAGCGATCACACAAAAGGTGTATATGCTGATAGTTGGGATTATTCAACTGGTATGCTGAAGTATGTGGGAGAAGGTCAAAAGGGTAATCAATGTTTCTCTGGACAAAATAAGGTTTTAGCTGAATCTAGAATCAATGGCGTAGAACTTCACTTGTTTGAGGTTTTTGTTCAGAATAAGTACCTTTACGAAGGAATTGTAACCTTGGAAGGGCAACCCTATTTTGAAGAGCACTCTGATGTGAATAAGAACTTGAGGCACGTAGTGATATTTGATATCAAGATTGATCCTGCAAACTTAGCTACGATGACCGAGTATCTTCGGGAAAGGAATCAATGGATCTTCAGATTGGGTTTTGCAGATGCACCAGAAATGGAGATTTGCTAACGCTATGACTTTCACGACTATTTAAAACAAGGAGGTATAAGTAGTATTCGCGAACCTCTGAATTCTGGTTTTTCATATAAAAGAGCGAAGGGTTCGCGAAAAGAGGCAATATTATATGATTAAAGTATTTATAGCACCAGTGCTCATAAAATTAGTTGGGAAACATATAATTTGTTCAATAAATGCGAATAGGTTGGCGAAATCAAGCTTGCAGGTAATTATGATGCAAAGAGATACGAGAGTAGGAGTTAGAACCATATGACCTGTTTAAAGGGATTAAGACTTTCCCTTGCAGTATTCAAGGCAAGCCTCAAGCCTGCGTTAGAACCATATGACCTGTTTAAAGGGATTAAGACGGCAAGTCCTTGATTGCATCAAAATTGATGTAAACGTTAGAACCATATGACCTGTTTAAAGGGATTAAGACAATCCTTAGGTATTTGTCATGTTCTTCTCCATACTTGTTAGAACCATATGACCTGTTTAAAGGGATTAAGACGCCTTTCGTGGCTTTGCAATCGCCTGCTTATGTATCGTTAGAACCATATGACCTGTTTAAAGGGATTAAGACGCCTAGCAGATTAATAAAAGCCTCTCTGTCAATTGCGTTAGAACCATATGACCTGTTTAAAGGGATTAAGACTTTACATTCTTGTGCCACCGATTGATCCTGTGGATGCGGTTAGAACCATATGACCTGTTTAAAGGGATTAAGACTACGTGCCGTTCTCATCACTAATATCTTTATAAATTGCTAAGTTAGAACCATATGACCTGTTTAAAGGGATTAAGACATCTAGTAGTTAAGCGTAATACTTACAAGCTTAACATCCTGTTAGAACCATATGACCTGTTTAAAGGGATTAAGACTTACAAGCAACTCTTGAAAGCTTGCACACTTGCAAGGTTAGAACCATATGACCTGTTTAAAGGGATTAAGACGCAAGAGCTTCTCTCTTCTCTTTATCGGAATACTCTGTTAGAACCATATGACCTGTTTAAAGGGATTAAGACCCTATCCGCTTGGGCACAATATGGTCTACCTGCCAGTTAGAACCATATGACCTGGTTAAAGGGATTAAGACATCTTTTCTTGGGTGATGTTTTGGGCGGTCAACTTCGTTAGAACCATATGACCTGTTTAAAGGGATTAAGACTCGTACTCCCCGACGATCAGCCGCTTTTCATCCCAAGACCGTTAGAACCATATGACCTGTTAGAAGGGATTAAGACTCCCATCCGTCAGGCAGGGTGAGACTGGTTGTCTAGGTTAGAACCATATGACCAGTTAAAAGGGATTTTGCTTGGACACTTGGCTCTTGATTATATTCTCAAGTCTTCAGAAGAGAATCTTGATCATTACTTGGTAGGTACCGCATTAATTACCATAATACTTTCAATTTCTCTGTGATTGTTCGCTATTGGCTGTAATCTTTTCATCCTTAAAACAACAATCAGTGGTATAATCTCTTCTATGAGACTAAATGCACAGGTGCAATATTTGCCACTGACCATTTCTCTAAAATTCGAGGAATTTGTCGATAGCGACATTCCCCCTCTTTTCATCATACGGAGCATTCTAGGTTCTAATCTTCATGATATTTGTTGTATTGCTCGAAGAAATATTTGCCAACAATGCGAACATAATTATGCATGTATCTATGCCCAGGTTTTCGATACTATTATTGACAAAGAGAATCATGTTGTCCGAGGACGAGAGCGAGCTCCTCATCCTTTTACCATTTCAGTTGAAGACTGGAATAAACCTGTGTTAAATTCGCTCACATTTACTATCGTACTTTTCGGAAATGCCATTGAATATGCCGCCTATATCTTGGGTGCTTTTCAACGAGGCCAGGATCGGGGATATGGGAAGCGGAGAGTGCCATACTCCTTAGTATCGGTTACCTCAGCTGGAAAAGAGTTGCTTGCTTCCCAGGAGGATTTTTCGTTTCAACAGTCTGTTCAAGTATGGAAACCTTCCGTTTCATTGCAAGCTAATCAGTACGTCGGAAGTGTATTGCTTAAACTCAAGAGCCCCCTTCGGTTCAAGGAAAAGGGTTCTTATACTGATACCTTTACGCCCTATTCAATACTCACTTGTTTTCAACGTCGTATGGAAACGCTTTGCCTGCTTTATGGTCTTGTGCAGGAACGTATTGAAATTCAACCGCAATTTGAGGTTGCTGTACAAAATATTGTTTGGAGAGATTATCCCCATTACTCAGCTCGTCAACGCACTCGTATGTATCTAGGTGGTGTAATGGGAGATTTGGAACTTGTCGGAGAGTTCTCAGCATATGAACTGGATCTGTTTTCCTTTTGTGAACTATTTCAAGCTGGCAAGAATACCAGTTTTGGCTTTGGCAAGCTGTCTGTTTGGAGGCAGTTTCAGCAAAGAGGAGGAGTCGTATGATAACTGCTGCAATGCAGGAAATAGTGCTGGCAGGGCTTCTGCATGACATCGGGAAATTCGCTCAACGTGCAGGAAAATCCGAGTATAAGCAGAAGGAAATGGAAGGAATGCTCTGTCGGCTGACCCCAAAAGGCCATTACTCTCATCAGCATGTTCTGTATACCATGGGTTATCTAGAATCAGTGAAGGATTGCTTTCCGGATACAATCCACGTCCAACGAATGATTAACTTGGCTGCTTACCATCATAATCCCGCTGAGGACTATCATCATATAATAACGATTGCAGATCGGTTGAGTAGCGGTATGGATAGAAGGACTGATAAGGAACTTGAATATGAGATCCTTGGGAAATTCTACGAACAACCCATGCTAAATATTGCTTCAACGCTGAGGATTAAAGAGAATGACTTCTCTGAATCTGAAAAAAATGAGACGGCATATCTTCCCATTGCACCATTCGATGGCAAAACTCTCGTTCGTGCTGGTGGGAGTAAGCTATCCAAGCAAGACTATGAACGGCAATGGGTTCTATTCGAAAAAGATTTTCTGAAATTGAAAGGTCTTTGCTTTGACAATTTTATTTCTTCCTTACTTACCCTGTTGGAGCGTTACACTTGGTGTATTCCTTCTTCAACAGTTGATGATCCGGATATCAGCTTATTTCACCATGCCAAGACAACAGCTGCTTTTGCGGCATGTATCCACCAGTACGCAGAGAGTAAGACCGATTGGAGAGACTTGGTCGAGAAAGAAGTCCCGTATGTCTTTTTGCAAGGTGACATGTCCGGGATTCAGAAGTATATATTTGATCTTCCTGTCCCCAAATACAATGCGAAACTACTTCGGGCAAGAAGTTTTCAGGTCTGGGCGCTTAGCCTTGCCTTCGCAAGGCATCTTGTTGCACGTTTTAATGTTTCTGAAGCAAATATCATCACGTTTGCTGGTGGACGGTTTTTATTGCTCTTGCCAAATTCTCAAAGCTATGAAGCGATTGTGGAAGCAATTCAAACAGAATTGGATAGCTACATGCTTAAGGAATTCTCTGCAAGACTTTCTTGTATCGTTTCGAGTACTCCAATTAAGAATCCCTCTGATTTAATCCAAACCAATGGCGTACAATTGCAGTTTAGGATGCAAAATCATGATGCGCTCCAAAAGATGAAAAAGTTCCAACATGGACTTCATGCCTATGGTCATGTATTGGAACAAAACTATATTGCTCTGCAGAAGTATGGATCTTGTCCTCTATGTGAAGTAAATCCTGCCACTGAGAGTTCTGGCCATTGTAAGAGCTGCGACGATATGCTGGGTATTGGAAGTTCTCTAATGAAGGCTAAGCGAATATTGCTCAAGGCAGATACATTGCAGCCATTCGGGAAAATGGTACGAATAGTCTCAGGTGAGTTCAATGGCTATGGCTACACCAACCGAGTTTATGAACCAGGTCTACCTATGATTTCGCTCCCGTATCTTGCCCCATTTCGCGGAGATGAAGAAAGCGGATTGCTTACATTTGAGGAAATTGCCCAAGACCTAGGAACCAGAGCGTCCAAGAAGCTTGCCATGTTTAAAGCGGATATTGACAATTTGGGACTGCTTTTTGGTTCCTCTCTGGGTGACCGTTGGTCATTGTCGCGTTATGCGGACTTGAGCTATCAATTCCAACAGTTTTTCTCAGCATTCCTAGCTCAGATGATTGCAGAGAACGAAACCTATCAGAAAAGCATCTATGTAGTGTTTTCTGGAGGAGATGATTTATGCATCCTAGGACCTTGGGATGTGGTAATGGAGTTCGCGTTGGATTTCAGAAAGCAACTTGACAAGTTCACGAACAACAATAAGGCGGTCACGCTATCCGGAGGGATTGTTCTGGCATCAAGTACTCTTCCTGTTCGAAATCTTGCTGCAATGGCTGAGGAGACATTGGATGCATCAAAACATCGTGCAGAACGAGGGGTTACGGTTAAAGATGGGATCACCGTGTTTGGAGTAACCCAATCATGGCCGGATTATGCACAGGCAATCGAAGATGGGAAACAAATGCTCCAGTACATCAGAAAAAAAGCAGTTACCAAGGCAGCTGTCTACCAAATCATTGATTTCTCTCATCGTGCTGAACGGGTGGGATCAGGGAATCTTCGCGATTTGCTCTGGGCCAGTAATTATACCTATCAAATAAATCGGAATATTAAGGGCAATGAGACCAAGTTGTGGTTTGCCCGATTTGCAGCATCACCTGCAGCCATGATCAAGGCGCGGGTATCATCAAGTTATGCACTTTACCAAGTGCGTGACAGAAACATGTAGGAAGGAGGTACCTAATGGCACAACCCAAACCAGAGAACCAGAACTCCAGCAGGGCACTGATTGGTGGATTTTATATCGCCGGCAGTGACGGGAAAAAGAAGGTAAAGCCCGAGTTATTCGATGCCAAAGCTCAAGAGATTGCAAATAGGTTCTACAAAGAAACTATTAACAGATTCAATCAGAGACCAGTGCAGGTAGGCGTAAGTGGAACGCAGTTGAGACGAGTGTTTGATGAAGTTAAACGGTTTGATTACTTGCTTCAGCTCGACTCAGAATCTTGGGATGCCCAATTGCCTTACATCAAGATGATAAAATCAAAAATCCGATACACCATAGCCAGGATGACTAGGAATGAGAGAAACCAAGATGTTTTGGATTGTTATGCAGCATTGTCTTCCTTCCTAACAGAAGGCATCGATGCAATTCAGGAGCAACAGGATTATGAAATCTTTCTTGCGCTCTTTGAAGCTGTGTATGGGTTCTATTATGAACACGCTCCCAATAGAAGCTGATCGATACAAGGAGTAGCGGCATGGAATACAAACAAATAAAGCAAAAGAAAATCGTCGGAAGAATAGTTGTAAAAACCGGTCTGCACATTGGGGCGGGAAACGACAGGGTTGAGATCGGCGGGATGGATAATCCGATCATCCGTAACCCGTTGAATCGTGAACCCTATATTCCTGGGTCCTCAATCAAGGGGAAAATGCGCTCCTTGCTTGAATGGAAGCTTGGGAAGATTGTAACGGAAGGAAGAAGCGCCGGCCAACCTTGTTCATGCGGAAAATCCGGTTGCCCTATCTGTAGGGTATTCGGGAGTGCCAACAATTCAAGGGGTAACGATGAATCCTTGAATAAAGGTCCTACGCGTTTGATTGTCAGGGATGCGATGTTGTCGGAAGATGACCGTGTGCTGTTCAAGCAAGGCAAGCCGATTGTGGAAGAGAAGTCTGAAAACAGTTTGAACCGGATAACTGCAGAGGCAAATCCACGTCCTATTGAACGAGTGGTCCCCGGAGTCTCTTTCGATTTTGAAATGATTTATCGTGTGCTGGATATGGGTGATGGCGGCTCTACCGATGAAAAAATGTTCAAGGATGTAGTCCTGTCAGGTCTAAAGCTTCTTAGGGATGATTACCTTGGGGGCGGTGGATCACGGGGGAATGGCCAGATTGATTTTGAAGACTTGAAGGATGAAAACGGGAATTCCATCTCATTGTAATGCTTCTAAGAGGTTAATCCATGAAACTGTATAGAGTGCACATCGAACTTCTCTCGGCGATTAGTACACCACTTAAGGGCGACACCTTGTGGGGACATGTCGTTTGGGGGATAGCCAATCATGAAGGAGATGGAGCTGTTGCATCCTTTCTCGAAGCATGCAAAGCCGGCGAGCCACCGTTGGTTATCTCAAGTGCTTTTCCCAAAGGAATGCTCCCAAAACCTGTGATGAACGATCATGTTGAGTATGCTCTCCTGACTAAAAGCCAATATGCAGCCATCAAAGAGACTAAAAAGAGGACCTATATACCGAGCTTTCTTGAGACCAGTGATAATGATGGGGCTGGCCATGGGTATTTTGTCAGACAGACTCAGTTGCATAATACCATCAGCAGGTTGGATCTTACTGTTTCTGATGGAGGCTTGTATGCAACAGAATCGCTCTGGCCGCAATCAAAGGCCTTTTACAAGGAAAGACCAATCTTTGATGTGTATGTTGTCTCAAATGTGACTTCGGATAGGATTGTTGAGTATCTATCCTGGGCTTTTGAGAATGGGTACGGTGCTGACGCATCGATAGGCAAAGGTGTTGTAGTTGTCCATCCCGATATCGAGGAAGTACCAGTTCCGTCACTTCTGGGAAAGCGGTGCATGGCATTAGGTCCTTTTATTGCCGATATTGACCATCCATTGCAGGACCTTTTGGCTGATGTTTTCATTAGGAGGGGGAAAATCGGAGGTGCTTTTGCATCTTCGGTGGATCCATACAAGAAAACAGTGGTTCTCTACAATGAAGGCGCCACTTTCATAAATACTACTGATGGCTGTGTTGTCGGAAACGTTCTAGTTCATATGCACACCGATGAGCGTATCTGCCAATCGGGATTCTGTCCTATCATTCCATTGCCCATGGGAGGTGCAGTATGAAGAAGCACTATGAGATTACCCTCAAACCGTTGACCGGCATCCATATAGGGACAGGGGAAAGTCTGACTGCCATGGATTATTTCGTCAAACCGGTCAATCGGATTCCTCGGTATGTCGCCTATTCCCAAGACTCCATCCTGCAACGGGTAATCGGTGATCCCATTCAGGCACAAGCATATGACCGTGCTTGCAATGATTCCTCTTTGATTGATCTGTTCAAGTTTTTTGAATCAAATTTCAGTATCAGCCAGGAT
>Ga0228535_1002715_pt1 | contig 15659 bp, 13 predicted proteins | sample SJ1metagenome_FD_168457 | JGI IMG/M metagenome (GOLD analysis project Ga0228535, IMG submission 168457) | Enriched culture of PCE-dechlorinating microbial communities from Ithaca, New York, USA - SJ1 | ecosystem: Engineered > Modeled > Simulated communities (microbial... > Unclassified | place... | reverse complement strand
CCTGTCGAGAAACCTGTCCCTGGCGCTGGGATCGTCGGGCGTGACGCTGCAGGAGCTGGTCCGCGCCTACGGTGTGCTGGCCAACGGCGGAAAAAAAGTTACGCCTTACTTTATCCGCAAGATCGTTGACCGGACGGGAAACGTTTTTGAAGAGGCCAAGCCGCAGGCGGAACAGGTCATCGATCCCCGCATCGCCTTTATGACCACCTACATCATGCAGGACGTCGTTGAAAGCGGCACGGGCCGCCGGGTCAAAAGCATCGGCCGCCCGGTCGCCGGAAAGACGGGAACAACCAACGACATCCGGGACGCCTGGTTTGTCGGCTTCACGCCTTCGTTCATCACCGGCGTCTGGGTCGGCTTCGACCAGGAAAAGTCGCTGGGACGGCAGGAAGTCGGCGGGCGGGCCGCAGCCCCCATCTGGCTTTACTTCATGGAAAAGGCGCTCCAGGGCAAGCCGGTGGAAACCTTTCCCGTGCCGGAAGGCATCATCTTCGTCAAGGTCGACGCCAAAACCGGCCTGCCGGCGCCGGGCGCGGGTGCGGGAACCCTTTTCGAGTGTTTTCTCGATAATGCTCCGCCTTCCGACACGCCCCAGGAGGCAAATGAGTCGGCTGCGGAACTGTTTCGGTAAAAATCTGCTCCCGTCGAGAATCACTCTTGACAAGTGGTGTCTTTTTCGCTAAAGGAAAAAACACAGATAAGGAAGTTCCTATGCATCGGAAAGATTTGGACATCGGCAGAATTCTTAACCTGGCCATCGTAAGATTGCTCGTCGTAGTAGTCGTACCTAAGGGGCCTGCCGGTTAAGTCTTTCCAGAAAAAAATAAAAAGGACAGCCGCGGGCCCCGAAAACCCGCGGCTTTGTTTTTTAAAACGCAAAGCCGCCTTTTCCCTGAAAAAGAAATCGCGGCTTTCCTGTTTTTAAAGGTATTTGGATCTTGCCAAAAGATGGAGGCGTCACATGAAACTCAAAGGCACACAGGTTCTCTTGGAAGTGCTGAAAGAAGAACAAGTGGAGATCATTTTCGGCTATCCGGGCGGAGCAGTTCTGGATATTTACGATGAGCTCTATAAAAGCGATTTCAAACATATTCTTGTCCGGCACGAGCAGGGAGCGGTGCACGCCGCCGACGGCTACGCCCGCGCGACCGGCAAGGTCGGCGTTTGCCTGGTCACCTCCGGTCCCGGCGCCACCAACACCGTCACCGGCATTGCCACGGCCAACATGGATTCCATTCCGCTGGTGGTTTTCACCGGGCAGGTGCCCACAGGGCTCATCGGCAACGACGCTTTCCAGGAATGCGACATCACGGGCATCACGCGTCCCTGCACCAAGCATAATTTCCTGGTGCGCAATATCGAAGAGCTGGCAACGACGATCAAGGAAGCCTTCCATATCGCCCGCTCCGGCCGGCCGGGGCCGGTGCTGGTGGATCTGCCCAAGAACGTCATGGCCGCGCAAATCGATTACGATCCGGCCGCCGTTCGGATCCGCAATCACGAAGCCCTCTACAAACCGGCGCCCAAGAAAATGGCCAATGTCCTGGAAATGCTCACCAGGGCGCAAAAGCCCCTGATCATGACGGGCGGCGGCGTCATCCTCGGCCGGGCCGCAGAGGAGCTGACCCGTCTGGCGCGCCGCTACCGGGTTCCCGTTACCGGCACGCTCATGGGCCTGGGATCCTTTCCCGGCAGCGATCCGCTGTGGCTGGGCATGCTGGGCATGCACGGCACTTACTACGCCAACATGGCGGTCAGCACCTGCGATCTGCTGCTGGCCGTGGGCGTCCGCTTCGACGACCGCGTGACCGGCACGATCGACACGTTCGCTCCCAACGCCAAAATCGTCCATATCGACATCGATCCATCTTCCATCAACAAGAACGTAACCGTGGATCTGCCGATCATCGGCGACACCAAAGCCGCCCTCACGGATCTGCTGCGCTTTCTGGAAGAGCACCACTACGAGCCTGACGACGCGGCACGCCAAAACTGGCTGGCCGAAATCGACGACTGGCGGGAAAAGGTGCCGCTGACCTACTGCCAGAACGGCGAAGTCATCAAGCCGCAGTTCGTCATCCAGACACTGCACAAGCTCACCGGCGGCGACGCCCTCATTACGACCGAGGTGGGCCAGAACCAGATGTGGACGGCGCAGTTCTTCGGCTTCGACCGGCCCAACTCCTTTATCACCTCCGGCGGCCTGGGCACGATGGGATTCGGACTGCCGGCGGCCATCGGCGTCAAAAGCGCCTTCCCCGACCGGCAGGTCGTGGACATCGCCGGCGACGGCAGCATCCAGATGAACATCCAGGAACTCGCCACCGCCGCCCAGTACAATATCGCCGTCAAGGTGGTTTTGCTCAACAACGGCTATCTGGGCATGGTGCGCCAGTGGCAGGAGCTCTTTTACGAAAAACGCTACTCCCATACCGACATGACGTATGCGCCGGATTTCGTGAAGCTCGCGGAAGCGTTCGGCGTCGCCGGCCTGCGCGCGACAAAGCCCGGCGAAGTAGCAGACGTTTTGCGGCAGGGGCTGGCCATGGATAAGCCCGTGCTGATGGATTTCCGCGTGTCGCGCGAGGAATGCGTTTATCCCATGGTCCATCCGGGCGAGTCGATCAGCCAGATGGCCCTGGGCACCCGGGAAATGATCAACTGAGCCATCAGTTTTTAAAATACCGACAACGGAGAGGTTAACGAAAAATGGAAAAAAAAGACCATATTATTTCAATCCTGGTGTACAATAAACCCGATGTGCTGGCCAGGATTGCCGGAACGCTGGGCGGCAAAGGCTACAACATCGACAGCCTTTGCGTGAACACGACGACGCAAAAGGACATCTCGAAAATCGTGATGACCACCTGCGGGTCGCAGGCCACCGTCACCCGGATTGAAAATCAACTGCAGCGGCTCGTCGACGTCATATCCGTCGAGGACCTGACCAACGTCGAATCCATTCACCGCGAAATGGTCCTGGTCCGGCTGAACTGGACGGCGCAAAATACCGAGGCCGTTAAAAATGCCATCGACGCCAACAAATGGAAAATCGTCGTATCGGGCGACGCCTTTGTGATCATCGAAATCACGGGAGACAAAACACAGATCGACTTTGCCCTGGCGCGTCTGGAACCGCACGGCATCGCCGACGTCACCCGGACGGGCCTGGTGGCTTTGAAACTTGAAGATTAACAGTCAACAACCAATTAAAAAATTTTTATAACAGGGGGTTTTATGGCAAAAATCAATTTTGGCGGCACGATCGAAGATGTGGTGACCTCGGAAGAATTTCCGGTGAAAAAAGCGCAGGAGGTGCTTAAAAATGAAGTGATCGCCGTTCTGGGATACGGCGTACAGGGTCCCGCACAGGCCTTCAACATGAAAGACAACGGCATTCATGTCATCATCGGGCAGTCTCCGGAAGACAAGCCTTACTGGGACAAGGCCATCGCCGACGGCTGGGTTCCCGGCCAGACGCTCTTCCCGATCGAAGAGGCGGTGGAGAAAGCCACCATCATTCAGTATCTGGTTTCCGACGCGGCGCAGATGATCCTGTGGCCCAAAGTCAAACCGCATCTGAAAAAAGGAGACGCGCTTTACTTTTCGCACGGCTTTTCCATCGTTTACAAGGATCAGACGGGCGTCATTCCGCCGGACTTCGTCGACGTGATCATGGTCGCGCCGAAAGGCTCCGGAACGTCCGTCCGGCGCAATTTCCTCGACGGCAGCGGCATCAACTCCAGTTTTGCCGTGCACCAGGATGCGACCGGCCGCGCGATGGAGCGGACGCTGGCGCTGGGCATCGCCATCGGATCGGGCTTCCTCTTTCCGACGACGTTCCAGATGGAAGTCTACAGCGACCTCACCGGCGAACGCGGCGTGCTGATGGGCGCGCTGGCGGGCATCATGGAAGCCCAGTACGCCGAACTGCGCCGCCACGGCCATACGCCCAGCGAGGCCTTCAACGAAACGGTGGAGGAGCTCACGCAGAGCCTGATCCGCCTGGTCGGTGAAAACGGCATGGACTGGATGTACGCCAACTGCTCGGCGACGGCCCAGCGCGGTGCGCTCGACTGGCGGCATAAATTCCGCAAAGCGGTGGAACCGGTTTTCGCGGAGCTTTACAATTCCGTCGCCACCGGCAGGGAAACGGAAGTCGTTCTGCGCGTCAACAGCGCTCCGGATTACAAGGAGAAGCTCAACGCGGAACTTGCGGAAATGCGCCATTCCGAAATGTGGCAGGCCGGCGCGGCCGTGCGGAATTTAAGACCGGAAAAGAGAAAAAAGTAACTGATCCGGCAGGGGACGGCCGCGGCCGTTCCCTGCACAACACAGGAGAACAAACATGCGAAGCGACCTCATGAAAAAAGGACTGGAGCGGGCGCCCCACCGTTCTCTCTTCAAGGCGATGGGTTATACCGATGAAGAACTGGAACGCCCGCTCATCGGCGTCGTCAACTCGGCCAACGAAATTATTCCCGGCCATATCTATCTGGATCTCATCGCCCAGGACGTCAAGGCGGGCATTCGCCTCGCCGGCGGTACACCGGTGGAATTTCCCGTCATCGGCGTCTGCGACGGCATCGCCATGAACCACGCCGGCATGAAATATTCGCTGGCCAGCCGCGAGCTGATCGCCGATTCCATCGAAATCATGGCGACAGCCCATCCCTTCGACGCGCTCGTCTTCATTCCCAACTGCGACAAGATCGTTCCCGGCATGCTCATGGCGGCGCTCCGGCTCAACGTTCCCGCCATTTTCATCAGCGGCGGACCGATGCTGGCCGGCCGGTTTCAAAACCGGCCCGCGGATCTCATCACCGTGTTTGAAGGCGTCGGCGCGGTGAAGGCCAAAAAGATGACCGCCGCAGAGCTGCAGCAGCTGGAAGACTGCGCCTGCCCCGGCTGCGGATCCTGTTCGGGCATGTACACGGCCAATTCCATGAACTGCGTCACGGAGGCCCTGGGCCTCGGACTGCCCGGGAACGGAACCATTCCCGCGGTGTTTGCCGCACGGCACCGCCTGGCCAAGCAGGCGGGCATGAAAATTCTGGAACTGCTTAAAAAGAATGTGAAACCGCGCGACATCGCGACTTTGGCCGCTTTTCAAAACGCCATCGCCGTCGACATGGCGCTGGGCTGCTCCACAAACACCGTTTTGCACATTCCGGCCGTCGCCCACGAAGCGGGCATCACGCTGGATCTGAATCTGTTCAACAAAATCAGCGAAAAGACAGCCAACATCTGCAAGCTCAGCCCCGCCGGAGCGCATCACATCGAAGATCTCGACGCGGCCGGCGGCATCCAGGCCGTCATGAAAACGATTGCCAAACTGGGCGTCATCGACGAGAAGTGCCAGACGGTCAGCGGAAAGAACGTGGGCGCCAATCTGAAAACCGCCCGGGTTTTAAACGAAGACGTCATCCGGCCGCTTGACCGCCCCTATTCGCCGCAGGGCGGCATCGCCGTTTTGCGCGGCAACCTCGCGCCGGACGGAGCGGTGGTGAAACAGTCGGCCGTCGCCGCCGCCATGCAGGTAAACGAAGGCAGGGCCCGCGTGTTCGACTCCGAAGACAAGGCCATTAGCGCCATTCTGGCCGGAAAGATCAAACCGGGCGACATCGTCGTGATCCGCTACGAAGGGCCGAAAGGCGGTCCGGGCATGCGCGAAATGCTCTCCCCCACGTCCGCAATCGTCGGCATGGGGCTCGACAAGTCCGTGGCCCTTCTAACCGACGGGCGCTTCAGCGGCGGCACGCAGGGCGCGGCCATCGGCCACATTTCCCCGGAAGCGGCGGAAGGAGGACCGATTGCGCTGGTGAAGGAAGGCGATATCATCGCCATCGACATTCCGGCCAAGAAGCTGACGTTGAAAGTGGACGAGGCGGAGCTGGACAAACGCCGCAAGGCGCTCAAACCCTGGACGCCGGCCATCACCACCGGTTATCTGGCGCGCTACGCGAAAATGGTGACTTCCGCTTCCACGGGGGCGGTCTTCAAGGATTAATGGCGCAGCGAAAGGGACGGCCGGCGCACGCCGGCCGTCCCTTTTTTGTCAGACGATTTCCTTCATTGTCAAATCCAGTTTCCAGAAGGCCAGTTCGATCCGGTTTAAAATTTCAGAGATCTTTTCCCCAGCCAGCGGTTCGTCCTTTCCGCTCCAGGTCCAGCGCTCCGGCGTGTACAAAATCCACTCCAGCTCACCTTGCGCGTCCGGCCGGTCTTCCAGTTCGAGACGGATGCTTTTCCCTTCTTCCTCGTAGCTCAGGACGGCGGCGGACAAAACATCCACTTTCCAGCCCGCGGAGCTTTCCACGCACCGGGAACCGATTGCCCGCAGGACTTCTTTCATAACCATTTTCCCTTATCCGCGCCGCCGTCAGTTCCATTCCGCCAGCATGAAGCCGGCGCCGATGCGGTTCACGCTTTTATTGTAATCCATCAACCCTTCGCCGTAGCCGTTGAAATACTGAATGTAAAAACTGACCTTGTCCGTCAGGTATTTTTCCAGCGTTTCCTTCGGCACGAAAGAACCGAAAAGCAGGCGCCCCAGCGCAAGCGGCGGAATGCTCCAGTCCACCTGCACGGCGCCCAGGTTGTTTTGCCTCAGGTTGTTGCGCAGCATGAGGGCAAAGCGCTGCTTTTCCCAAATCCAGGTTACCCACAGTTCGCCATAGCCCAGATAGCGGGTGAGGTCGGGATTGTCGTCCTTTTCCGCGTCTTCGGTCAGGCGGTACCAGGTTTTGAGCTGCACGCCGAGGTTTTTTCTTTCCAGGCCGATGTTGGCCACGATGCGGTTCCAGCTCCGGGACAGAGGCCGCGAGCGGCCGTTGGACTGGTGGTTGAAGCCGACCTGGACATATCGGCCCTTAAATCCCAGAAGCTCATAATCGGTGCGCAGGTTAACGAGCAGTTCCGGCTCGTAGTTCGTGTCCCGAAACGGCGAGGAAAAAGCGGAATTGTAAAGCTGCCAGAAGCACAACTGCGTGTAGGCGATCCAGACGTCGACGCCCTTCACGACGCCAAGGCTGTCGTACACTCCCGACAGCGGCCCCTGCAGGACGTCCTCCCACACCTTGGCCTTGAAGCTCAGCTGAAACTTCGCCTCGTTGAACTGCGCCTTCGCCGCCGGATCGTATTCCAGGTTCGTTTCGTCATTGGGCGACGCGTTGTAGGCCACCGGCAGAAAATAATTCATCCGGTAAGGCCGCAGCACAAAGGAACGCCGGCGGTTTGCCGGATCCAAATCCCAGTGCCGGGTCATAACGGACGGCTCGGCACTTTTTTCCGCCGCGGTTTCGCCTCCGGGCGGCTCTGTCGAGACATGTTCAGTCTTTCCAGCGGCCGGCGGGGCCTGCCCGGCCGCCAGACCGTCATAACAGCGCAGGCGCTCGGCCGGATCGCCAAGGCCGGCGCACGCGGCCAGACGCTTTTCAAGATCCGGTTCCGCCGCGGTCGCAACCGCCGCGCACACCAGCGCCGCCAGCAAAAGACCCGCCGACCAGCATCCGGATGACCGTCCTGTCCGTCCCATCATCTTGACTCCTCTCTGGAGGGAGAGCTCCGCGGACGGAAGCCCCCCGTCTTTTCATATTGAATCCCGGCTTAGCTTCTGGTAGCTTGACACTGCTTTTTTAAGCAGATGACGGAGAATAATGCAATATGGTTATTGTCCTGAACCATTCCCGCCGGGAGGATGTTTATGAAAAAGATCGTTGCCTTGATTGTCTGTTTCCTGATCCTGACGAGTCTGGGCGGCTGCGCCCTGCTCAAGCTGCGGGAAGATGTCAAAATCTCGCAGGATTCCTGCCTCCTTTTTGGCGAGGTTGTCAGCAAGTCGCCGCTTCAAAAACCGATTATTGTCGTCGCTTACAGCAACACAAACGGCCAGATTCAAATTGCCGATTACGCCGTGCTGGCGGAGCCGGGACAATTCGAATTGCTGGTCCAGGAAGGCCGGTATGAAATTTTCGCCTTTGAAGACGGCAACGCCTCCCTTTCTCCCGACCGGAGCGAATGGATGGGATTCTACGGCAAACCCGATAAAATAAAAACGCAGATGGGAGGCGCGGTCTTTGGCCTGGATATCATTCTGGCGGAACAAACCGGCAAGCCTGTTGCTTACCTGACCCAGCCGCTGGCCCAGTTTTCCGGCGGCAAAAGAAAGCCCCCGACATCGGCCGGCGCTCTCATCAGTCTGGACGATCCGGTCTTTTCCGCCGAAAACGGACTGAGCGGTTTCTGGGCTCCTCTGGAGTTTTTCAAAAAAACCGGCTGCAACATCGGTTTTCTGGAACCCTACGACGCCAAGAAAATCCCGATCCTGTTCGTGCACGGCGCCGCCGGTTCGCCGCAGGACTGGCGCTATTTCATTCATCAGTTGGACCGCGCCCGCTATCAGCCCTGGGTCTTTTACTATCCCTCCGGAGCGAGGCTCGATACCGTTTATTTTCTCCTGCAGACAAAGCTCTATGAATTATATCGGAAGTATGAATTCGAAACGCTGTACGTAGTCGCGCACAGCATGGGGGGGCTTGTTTCCCGCGCCACCCTTCTCGAAGACAGCAACTTCACCGAGTCCGTCAAACTTTTTGTGTCGATTTCGACGCCCTGGGGCGGCGAGGCGCGGGCGAAAACGGGCGTGGAAAGCTCGCCCGCGGTCATTCCCAGCTGGAAAGACGTGGACCCCCAAAGCCCGTACATTCACCGCCTCTTTGCCAAAAAACTCGATCCGTCGATCCACTACTACCTGTTTTTCGGCCACAAAGGGGGCGGCAGTCTTTTCCGCCCCAACAACGACAATACCGTCACGCTCGAGAGCATGCTGGACCCGCGGGCGCAGGCCGACGCCCTGAAAGTGACCGGTCTTAACGAAGACCACGTCAGCATTCTGTCCAGCCCGGAGATGATGAAGCACTTTAAAGCCGTTCTGGCCGGCACCGAAACGAACAAGGACAAAACGTATGTCCGCTCCAAAGGGTATCTGAACATTGAACACGCCTTCGATCCGCCGGGCACCAAGACGCCTTCCCAGATGTCGCTGGTCCTGGCGCCTTCCGGAACGCAGGAAAAGGAAAAACAGCTGAAGGTCAATCCTTTTGTGTTCCGGCAGGAAACAGGGCCGATTGTCCCGAAAACGTACGACGTCAGCCTCGTCGCGCTCGGTTTTAAAACGCTTCCGGATCATATCACGCTGGACGTCAAAGCCGGGCAGATTGCCGATGCCCGGTTTACGCTCGTCCCGCAGGGTATGGTGGCCAATCTCATGTATGCGACAACGGCCGCGGTCGACAGTTTCTGGGGCTTTTACAAAGAATTGCCGGAAAAGGTCAAGATCCGCTCCATTGCTTTAACGGGACCGGGCGTTTCCCGGACTCTGGCCCCCGCCGAGAAGATGACCGACCGGGAGGTTCTGGCCGTTTTCCTCGCGTCCCGGGATTTCGCCTATAAAAACTACTTCGCCTTTTTTGATCTGCCGGCCGGAGACTATGATCTGGCAATCACGGCCGACGGCTGCGAGCCTTTTAAGACGCGGGTCAAGGCCACGCCCGGCGAATTCGTTCCGACCGCGCCCCTGCGTCTCATTTTAAAATGAGGAAGAGATCACTGCCATGAGCCCCAAAGCCTATTTCCGGCCCGGCAAAACGGCATCCGTCATGGGCATTCTTGTCGGATGTCTCATGCTGATTTTCGGCCTCGTGTTTTTCTGGCTGGTGCGCGAAGACGGCAGCGTCATCGGACAGATTTTCATTCCGCTCTGGATGCTTGTCGTGATCCTCATCATCGTCTACAACATCTACAATCTCAAATCGTCCGGAGCGTCGCGCGCCGCGTTAGGCGAAATGGAGATCGACGCGCCCGGCCCCGCGGCGAGTATCGAAGAAAAACTGCGCAGCCTGGAGCGGATGAAAAAAGACCGGCTGATCACCGAAGCAGAGTACCGGCAAAAAAGAAAAGACATCATGGAGCAGAAATGGTGACACCCGCCCCGCCCGCAGGAAGGAGAATTTGTACATGAAGAAAAAAGTGCTTTTGACAAGCTGGATCGTTTTCGGTTTTTTGCTGGCCGCCCTAGCGGCTGAAGCCGCGGGCGACCGGCTTCTTGACGATTTTTTCCGCGACACGCGCCCGGAGGTGGAAAAAATCTCGGCCGATCCCGAACAGATGAAAAAATTCATCCTGGCGCAAAAAGACGTGAACGCCCGCCTGGCCGGCGGCAAAACCCTCCTGCACTACGCCGCGTTTCGCAACGACGCGGGCAACGTCGCGCTCCTGCTTCAAAAAGGCGCGGCGGTCAACGCCGCGGACGCGCACGGAAGAACGCCCCTGCACGAAGCGATGAGCTATTTCGCCTTTGAAGCCGTTTCGCTCTTGGTGGAAAACGGCGCGGACGTCAACCGGCCCGACCGCGAAGGCCGGCCTCCGCTGGCCAGCATCGTTTACTGGGACGACGCGGCCAAAGCCGTGCCGGTCGTCAAGCTTTTTATCCGGAAGGGTTTCGACCTGCAAAATCCCCGAAGCACAGCCCTGTTGAACGACGCCCTGGCGCGCGGGAAAAAAGACGCGGCGCTGATCCTCCTGCAAAACGGCGTCCGCACCGACGACAAAGCGCTCCATGAAGCGGCGCGCCGGGGATACGAAGATATTTTCAGCGCGCTTCTCGCCGCGGGCGCCGATCCGCAGCGCGTCACTTTCCAGGCGGCCTGCGAAGCAGGCGCGCCGGGCATTGTCCGTCTGCTCGCCCAAAAGGGTGTAAAGCCTTCCGCCGCGGAAGTGGACTTCTGCCTGTACAACGGACATCGGGAGGCGACTGTTTATCTGAACCGGCTCCTCAGCGATGCAAAGAAGGAAACCGTCGATCTCAAACGCCGCTGCCGGTTGAAGCCCGATCCCGGACAATGCAAGGCGAACTTTTGGCGCGCCTACTACGACCCGGCGGCCAAAACCTGCCGGGAATTCAGCTACGGCGGCTGCGGCGGCGAAGATCCGTTTGCCAGCCTTGAGGCCTGCAAAAACGTCTGCGAGGAACAGACCACCGTCAAAAAAGCCTGCCTGGCCGCGACGCAGACCGCCATCACACTGGAAATCCGCCGCTACGCGGGATGGATCGATCTGCGCAAAAGCGGACAGGTGGCGGCCGGCGATCTGCCGGCGCTCGAAGCGACTCTGGCCCGGCTCAAAGAAGATCTGCAAAAATACCGGGCCATGAAACCGGAAGACTATGCGCTGCCGTCCCAAAGGGAAATGACGGCGTGGGTCCAGTCGCAGGCGGCAGACAACGACATTTTGTACATCGATCGGATGAGCCGGTCCGGCCCCTGGTATCACCTCGCCGGCAGCGTCGGCGGCGACTACGGTCCGCTCCAGCCGAATGTCCGGAAAAAAGTCGTCTTTTATTCCGTTTACCCGCGCCATTACGGATCCATGGAAAGCGCTTATGTCTGCATCGCCTCCGTCGAATGAACGCTGCACGGCGCGCGCAATCCTCTGTCTTGGCTTTTTCATGTCGCTTGTCTTGTTTACGGCGCAGGCGGACGCAAGCCCTTCCGTCACGGCGAAAACGGTGAAAAATTACCGGTATGAACTGCTGCTCGAAAAAAGGCAGGCGCCGCTGAAAGACGGTTTTTTTCAGACGGGAAAAACGCCCGATGATTTTCTGACCGTCCGGCTGATCAGTTACAGCCTCGGCAGGCTCAACGCAGATCGCTTAAACGACGCCGCCGTGGTCCTGGCCGCCTCTCCCATGGGCAGCGGCAGTTTTTTTGAACTGACCGTCCTCTACACAGAGCCTTCGGACCGGACGATCCGCCAGAGCAATTCCATCGTGCTGGGCGACCGGATAAAGATACGCACCCTGCGGATTCAGTCGGGAAAAATCCGGGTCGAATACGACGCCCACGGACCGGACGATCCGTCCTGCTGTCCGAAAACGCGGACGCTGCGGACGTTTCATCTCATCAACGGACAATTGACGGACACAGACTTGTGAAGCGCGGACTTCGGAAAACGGGCGCCTACGACGCGGAACGTCCTTCCAGGAGGATCCGGCGCACGCGGTCGAGCTCCTCGGCGTTGTCCACTTCCACGGAATCGTGCGGCGTGATGACGACTTTGATCTTGTAGCCGTATTCCAGGGCGCGCAGCTGCTCGAGCGCCTCAAGCTTTTCCAGTTTGCCTTCGGGCAATGTCGTGAAGGTATCGAGAAAATCCCGGCGGTAAGCGTAAATTCCGTGGTGCTTGTAATAATCGGCCGAAAGCTTTTTGTCGCGCACAAAGGGAATGGTCGCCCGCGAAAAATACAGGGCGTTGAAGTCCGCGTCAAACACGACCTTGACCGCGTGCGGGTGCGTCATTTCCTCCGGTAAAACGATTTTGTAAATGAGCGTGGACATCACCGCCGCGGAATCGGCGACAAGCGGCGCGATCACTTCATCGACCTGCGCGGGCTCGAAGATCGGCTGATCGCCCTGAATATTGACGACGATCGCCGCCGCGGAAAGGTCGAGCGCCAGGACGGCTTCGGCAATCCGGTCCGTTCCGGAGCGGTGCGTCGCGGCCGTCATGATCGCGTTTCCGCCGAACGCTTTCACCGCGTCGAAAATTCTGGCATCGTCGGTCGCCACCGCCACGTAGGGAACGGCCTTGGCCCGGGCCACCCTTTCATATACGTGCTGGATCATCGGTTTGCCCAGAAGATCCGCCAGGGGCTTGCCGGGAAAACGGCTCGATTCGTAGCGCGCGGGAATGATGCAGATGACGTCTCTTTTCATTTTATTCCCCCAGGTGCGGATCGGCCTTTTGCAGATAGTTTGTCACATAGTCGCGGACGGAGTCCTCCAGCGGAGCAAAATCCGCCGGGCAGCCGGCCTTTTTAAGCTTCGTCATTTCCGCCTCCGTAAAATACTGATACTGATTGCGCAGCCCTTCCGGCATCTCAATGTATTCGATATTCGGCGCAAGATTCATGGCGGCAAAGACCGCCTTGATCAGGTCGTTCCAGGTGCGGGCCCTGCCCGTTCCCAGATTGAAAATGCCGTTGGCCTTCGGATGCTGCAAAAGCCACCACAGCGCGTTCACGCAGTCTTTGACGTAGACGAAATCCCGCAGTTGGCCTCCGTCGGGATACTCGGACCGGTAGGATTTGAACAGCCGGACCCGTCCCGTTTCGCGAATCTGATGAAAGGCCTTGAAGATGACGCTGGTCATGTCGCCCTTGTGGTATTCGTTGGGGCCGAAGACGTTGAAAAACTTGATCCCCGCCATCTGGTCGGCGAGCTTTTGCCTCAGCGCCCACAGGTCGAACACCTGCTTGGAGTAGCCGTACATGTTGATCGGCCGCAGCGCGGCAATGCCGGCAGAATCGTCGGAAAAGCCCCGCGTCCCGTCGCCGTATGTTGCGGCGGAGCTGGCATAGAGAAAGCGGATCTCGCGGTCGAGCGCCCATTCGGCCAGCGTCCGCGTGTAGAGAAAATTGTTTTCCCACAGATAATCCGCGTCCCGCTCGGTTGTCGAGGAGCAGGCGCCCATGTGCACAACGGCGCGGACGTCGAAGGGCACGTCGTCGTCGCAGACCATGGTATAAAATTCGTCTTTATGAATGTAGTCGGCAAACCGCAGGTTCACCAGATTTTTCCACTTGTCCGATGTCCCCAGGTGGTCGACGATGACGATATCGTCCACTCCCTCCCGGTTGAGCTTCCACACAAAGGCGCTGCCGATGAATCCCGCGCCGCCCGTTACGACAATCATTTTGATCTCTCCTCTTGTTTTAAAATGCCTCCCCGCCGGACCGGTTTGGGCCGGTATCCCTCAGGGCGCTTTTTTCCGTACGTGTTTCCCGACGTCGTCGTAATACCGAACGAAAGGACTGTCAACTGTTTTTGGCCTCAGACGTTTCGCGCTTCGGTTTTCAACACGCGCCGCAGAAGTTTTCCGGCCGGGTCGCGCGGAATGATTTCGCGAAAGACGATGCTTTTGGGAACCCGGTAGTCGGGCATGTTTTCCCGGCAGTACTGCAAAATTTCCGCCGCATCCGCCCGGCTCTCCTCTTCAAGCGCGACCACGGCAACCACCGCCTGGCCCCGGCTGCGGTCCGCAACGCCGATGACGGCCGCGTCTTTCACGCCGGGATGCTTTTTCAGGACCTCTTCCACCTGCCCCGGATACACGTTGAAACCGTTGGAGATGATCAGATCGTCCTTGCGATCTACAATGTAAAAAAAACCGTTTTCGTCCATCCGCGCCATGTCTTTGGTGTAAAACCAGCCGTTCCGGAGCGCACGGCCGGTCTGCTCGTCGTTCTCCCAGTAGCCGGACATGATTTGCGGCCCCCGCACGGCCAGCTCGCCCACTTCGCCCGCAGCGCATTCCCCTTCTCCCGTTTCCAGATCGACGATTTTCGCGTCCGTGCCGGGCAGAGGCAGGCCGATCGAACCGGCCGGCCCGCCTGCGGGATAAGGCGTCATGTGCGTCGCCGAACACGCCTCGGAAAGCCCGTAGGCCTCCATCATCCTGCGGCCGGTGAGCGCCGTAAACCGCTCGTGCACCGTTTTGGGAAAGGGTCCGCCCCCGCAAATTGCCACCTGCAGCGAACCGAGCGGCCCTTTAATTTTTTCTTCGGGAAAGGACAAAAGCGCGTTCCACAGGCTGGGAACCGCCGGAAAAAAGATGGGCCGGTACGTCTCGAGCAGACGGGTGAGAGACAAAACGTCCAGCAGATCCATCCGCGGCAGGAGGACCATCCGGTAGCCTTTATGCACGCAGACGCACAGGCAGGACAGCAGACCGAAGACATGGAAAAAGGGAATCAGGCACATGACGGCCGCGTTGCCGGCCTTGTCAATGCCGATCCAGGCATCGGTCTGCAAAACGCTGGCGACCATATTGGCGTGGGTCAGCGTCGCCGCCTTGGGCGTTCCCGTCGAGCCGCTGGTGTACTGGAGCACCGCCGCGTCTTCGGGAAAGACGTCGATTTGCGGTTCATCCGCCCGGTCCACCGCAGACAGAAGATCGTTGAAAATCCGAATGGGCGGACGCCCCGGCTCCACGGCAATCTTTTTTTCGAGGCCGAAAACCGAATGGAGAATCACGGTTTCCACAGCGGTTTGTCCGATGACCCGGTAAAGATTCTGGGCAAACAGATCCAGCGTCACCGCCACCCGGGCGCCCGCATTGCGCAGGCAGGAGGCCAGCTCCTCCCCCGCGATGCCGACGCTCAGATTGGCGGCCAGAGCGCCCAGTTTGAGGACGGCAAAAAAGGCGATCACATAGGTGGGCGAATTTACCAGAATCAGGGCCACCCGGTCGCCTTTCCGGACGCCCGCCTGCGCCAGGACGCGAGCAAACCGGTTGACCTTGTCGTTGAGTTCCCGGTACGTCGTGGAAACATCGTTGAAGGTCATCGCCGCGTCGTCCGGATGCGCGGCCGCCGTGTCCGTGAGAAATCGGAAAACAGGTATCCGCGGATACGCCATCATCTGCGGAACATGCTCGGGATAATGCGCTGCCCAGGGTTTCATGTTCATTTCTTTCAACCTGAAAGGAATTGGGAAACGATGTTATTTTAACACAGACCGGCTCCGGCGACAAATGATCGCTTCAGCCCCCGACTACGACATATGGTATTTAATTTCTTGACAGCATCTACATATAGT
>Ga0228535_1002713_pt1 | contig 15672 bp, 14 predicted proteins | sample SJ1metagenome_FD_168457 | JGI IMG/M metagenome (GOLD analysis project Ga0228535, IMG submission 168457) | Enriched culture of PCE-dechlorinating microbial communities from Ithaca, New York, USA - SJ1 | ecosystem: Engineered > Modeled > Simulated communities (microbial... > Unclassified | place... | reverse complement strand
GTTCCGCCGCCGTGACCCACCGCCCCTTTTGCCGGAGAAAAGCGGCGATCTGCAGGAGATCTTCCATCAGGGATCCCTGCGTCTTGTCGAACTGGGTCCGCCAGACGATCGTCCCGTCGCTGACCCGAACCAGATGGAGATCGAAGGCGACCGACGCCGGCTGTTCCACCGTGTAGGCGACCCCCTTTCGTTCACGGAAGCGGTAGAGGTGCCCGACGACGACCCCCTGCACTTCCAGCTCGCTGCCGACCTCGCGCAGGACATCCTTCAGCGGGGTCTTGAGGGAACTCGCGGAAACACGCCGGAAGATGCCGTCCACCTTCTCCCCCTCCAGGAGGGTCAATTTCGGATGGGTCTTCCGAATCTGGTCCGTGAAAAGCCGCTCCAGCACCTTTTCCGGGGTCCCGGCCGACTTGGCGGCCGCAAAGTTCACCCCGCAGAGCGGACAGCGGACGACCCCGCCCGTCGGTTCGTCCGGCAGGATCTGCTGGAAGGGAATCACGGCAATCCGATCGAAAGCGACCTTCTCATCGGGATTGAGGGGAACCGCATCCCCCCGATAATGGCAGCCCGTTATCACGGGCAAAAGCAGACAGACGAAAAAAAGGACGCAGAATCCCTTGGGAAAACGGATCATTTTTTCGATGATGAACCCCCTCGGCTCTGGCGGCGGTCACACAATCCCCGCGGGGAAGAGAAATATCCCTCCGCCCGTTCCACAACCCCGCACCCAAGATTCATCACGGCCCTTTGAGGCCGCCCTCAGACCTCCAGGGATCCCTTGGTGGACAGGACGCCCTCGATCCGCTCGTCGACGGCCACCGCCCCCCTGAAAGCACGGGCAAAGGCTTTGAAAATCGCCTCCGCCATGTGGTGGTTGTTTGTACCATAGATGAGGTTGATGTGCAAGGTGATTCCACTATGGTCCGAGAATGATTTGAAAAATTCTTTCAGGAGGGCCGGATCGAACTCCCCGATCCTCTGCGGGCTCAACTCGGCCTGCCAGATCAGATAAGGCCTGCCGGACAGGTCCATCGCCACGTTGCAGAGGCTCTCGTCCATCGGAACGACGGCCGATCCGTACCGGCTGATCCCACGGCGCTCGCCGAGGGCCTTCCGGACGGCCTGCCCCAGACAGATCCCCACATCCTCCACCAGGTGGTGGTCGTCGATCGCCGTGTCTCCCTTGCTCTGGACGGTCAGATCGATCAGCCCGTGCCGGGCCAGGAGGTTCAGCATGTGGTCGAGAAAGGGAACCGAGGTGTCGATTCGCCCCTCCCCCTTGCCGTCGAGATCGACCTCCACGGAGACCTCGGTTTCGGTGGTCTTCCGAGCGATCGTCGCCTTGCGCATGGCCCAACCTCCTTCAGATGACCTTGTTTAAGGGGTACTCGATGATCCCTTCGGCCCCGGCCTCCCTAAGCCCAGGGATCAGGTCCCGCACCACGCTCCCGCTCACGATGGTTTCCACGGCGAACCAGTCCTCCGAGTGGAGGCTGGAAACCGTAGGCGCCTTCAGCGAGGGGAGCAGGGCAAAAACCTTGTCGAGACTGCCCTTGGGGACGTTCATCTTGAGTCCCACCTTTCCCATCGCCTGGAGGGATCCGTTGAGCAGCATCCGGATCTGTTCGATCTTCTGCCGTTTCCAGGGGTCGTTCCAGGCCGCGCGGTTCGCGATCAGCTTGGTGTTGGTCTTCATCAGCTCGTGGATGATCTTCAGCTTGTTGGCCCGAAGCGTGCTTCCCGTCTCGGTGACCTCGACGATGGCATCGACGAGCCCTTCGACGACCTTGGCCTCGGTCGCCCCCCAGGAAAATTCCACATGGACCTGAATGTTGCGCTCGGCGAAGTACCGGCGGGTGAAATGGACCAGTTCCGTCGACACCCGCTTGCCCTGCATGTCCTCGATGGATCGGATGGGAGAGTCCTCACGGACCACCAGGACCCATCGGGCCTGTCTCATCGAGGTCTTGGAGTAGATCAAGTCCTGAACGGCCACGACATCCGACTCGTTCTCGATGATCCAGTCCTGTCCTGTCAGGCCCAGATCGAGCGTCCCGTCGTCCACGTAACGGGACATCTCCTGGGCGCGGACCAGCGTACAGTTGATCTCGTCGTCGTCGATATCGGGGAAATAACTCCGGCTGTCATAGGTGATGTGCCAACCCGCCTTCTTGAAAAGGTCTACCGTATTGGCTTCCAGACTCCCCTTGGGGATCCCCAGTTTGAGCTTGTTCATTTGTACACTTCCTTCGGATCAAAGACACACTCCCCGACGGTTTCGAAATCCCCGCCGGACCATTTCCTGAAGAAACAGGAGCGGTGCCCCGTATGGCAGGCGGCCCCGCCCAGTTGTTCGACCTTCAGAAGGATCGTGTCCTCGTCGCAGTCCAGACGGATTTCCCGGATCAGCTGAAAATGGCCGGAGGTCTCCCCCTTCAGCCAGAGGCTGCGCCGGGAACGGCTCCAGTAAGTGGCCTTTCCCGTTTCGAGTGTCTTTTCCCAGGCCTCACGGTTCATGTAGGCCAGCATGAGGACCTCCCCGCTCCCGTGATCCTGGACCACGACGGGGATCAGTCCCTCTCCCTTGTCAAAGTTCGGTTCAACCATAATAACCCACCATGCCTCGTGATAACCCCGGGGGCCAAGAACCATGAAGCCCGCGGGGGAATTGGGAATGCTAACCGAAAGGTCATCATTAAGCAAGCTTTTTTTCCTCGCCCGCCGGGGAGACTTTCCATTTGCCTTGAAACCCATTCTATGCTAAGAAAAATAAACCGCTCCGGCAGTAGAAACCTGTCGGTTTTGCGGGGAGTTCCTCCCCGCTCAGATTCACGACGAGGGTTCCATGGAAGCCCCGGATGATCAGGAGGTTCAACGATGTCCTTGTTGATCGGTGGCATTGTATCCGTCATCTTAGGCGTGATCGGGTTTTCCTTATGGTGGATCGACTTCATCATCCTCCTCAGGGGTGGCATCCCGATCCTGCTGATCCTCGGTGGCGTCCTGGCAGTCTATGTGGGGCTGGATGCCATGCAGGACAAAATCCGCGATGAACGGCAGAAACAGGATGATAAGCTGGAAAAGGCCCGTCAGGAAATCGAACAGTTCAGGGCCCAGGCGGATCAATACCGTGAAGAGATCGAGAAGCTCAGGGAGCAGTCCAAACAAAATACTCCTTGACAGAACGATCAAAACTTAATACGAATCCCTCTCCTGAAACCATGGAACGAGCGACGGCCATCATGAAGAGATTGTTACAGCGTTTCGCAACTGCCCGCATCTGCTGCCCTCCCTATATGTATTGATGCCTGCTGTCCGTCCCAGGACGGGCAAGCAGGCCTTCCCCGATTATCGTCACCGAAAACCCAAATATTGTAGAGACACCGCCCCGATGGCGGACATCCCCGAAAGGGGGAGTTTGAACATGTACTATGTCATAGCCAATTTCTATTATATCCCGTCCTCTCTTTACGCCTACCGCGGCCTGTCCTCCCCTTGCGGCAGGGAGGGACAGGATGCCCGGCACCCCAGCGGCCAAGCCGCACAGAGAAGACTTTCTGGAACAAACGGAAAACCGATTCGCTTGAAGGAGGACTTATGAACACGAGACGATGGACTTGCCTAACGGCGGCACTGCTGGCCGCCTTTTTCCTGATCCCGACCGGACCTGTCCAGGCCGCAACCACCCTCACCTACAGCGTCTTCTTCCCGGCGACCCATGGCCAGGCCAAGGCAGGCGAAGCCTGGGCCCGCGAGGTCGAAAAACGGACGAACGGCCAGGTCAAGATCAGCGTCCTGGCGGGAGGTACCCTCACCCAGGCAGACCAATGCTACGACGGCGTCGTCAAGGGGATCTCCGATCTGGGGATGTCCTGTTTCGCTTACACGCGGGGCCGTTTCCCCCTGATGGAGGCTTTGGACCTGCCCCTGGGCTACCCGAACGGCCGGGTGGCCACCCGCGTGGCCAATGAGTTCTTCAAGAAGTTCATGCCCAGGGAGCTCGCGGGGGTCAAGCTCCTGTATATCCATGCCCACGGCCCGGGACTCCTGCACACGAAAACGCCGGTCTCCAATCTGGAGCATCTCAAGGGGATGAAGATCCGATCCACGGGACTGAGTGCCAAGGTGGTGGAGATGCTGGGCGGCGTCCCGGTGGCCATGCCCCAGGGACAGACCTACGAGGCCCTCCAGAAGGGAGTCGTCGAGGGAACCCTCACGCCCATCGAAACCCTGAAGGGATGGAAGCAGGCCGAGGTGATCAAGGCGACAACCGATTGCAGCGCGATCGGCTACACGACGGCCATGTTCGTGGTGATGAACCTCAAGAAGTGGAACGCGCTGCCTGCCGATGTCCGCAAGACGATCGAGGAGGTCAGCGCCCAGTGGATCGATGTCCATGGCAAGGCCTGGGACCAGCTCGACGAGGAGGGCCGCGCGTACAGCCTGAGCCTCGGCAACACGATCGTCCCACTTTCGGCCAGTGAAAACGCCCGCTGGAAGAAGGCGGTCCTGCCGATCATGAACGGTTACGTCAAAGAGGTCTCGGCCAAAGGGCTGCCCGCCCAGAAGGCCGTCAAGGAAGTGGAAGAGCTGATCAAGCGCTACAGTAAAATTTATAAATAGGACATCCTGTTCGGGCGGGAATCGGGGCTGCCGGTCGGCCGCGGTGGCCCCGATTCCCCGCGCCTTCACGACCCTATTAGGAAAGATTGACCCATGACTCAACTTATCCAGGCCGTCACGCGGATCAGCCGGGGCTTCAACGTCCTGGCCGGGGCCGCTGTCGTCGCCATGATGCTCCTGACCTGCGCCGATGTGGTCCTGCGCCTCTTCCGCCGCCCCGTCCCCGGGACCTACGAGATCGTCGGATTCCTGGGGACCGTTGTCATCGCCTTCGCAATGGCCTACACATCCCTGGAGAAGGGGCACATCGCCGTAGAGCTCCTCGTACAGAGGCTCCCCCGGAAGCTGCAGAGCGGCATCGAGGCCGCAGTCTCTATGATCGGCGCCGTGCTGTTCGGACTGCTCACCTGGCAGAGCGTCATCTACGCCGCGGACCTCAGGCACAGCGGGGAGGTCTCGGTGACGCTGACCATGCCCATCTATCCCTTCATCTACGGGATCGCCGCGGGCAGCGGCCTTTTGACCCTGGTCCTCCTGGTCGAGGCCCTGCGGACCACGGCCAGGGTGGTGAGACCATGACCCCCGTCGCCGCCGGACTGACCGGCTTTGCGGTCCTCATCATCCTGATGTTCCTACGGATCCCGGTGGGATTCGTCATGGCCATCGTCGGCGTCGGCGGGTTCGCCTACCTGGTCTCCCCGGAAGCCGCGTTGAGCCTCTTCGCACGGGATTTCTTCGCCACCTTCGGTTCCTACAACCTGACCGTCGTTCCCCTCTTCATTCTGATGGGGCAACTCGCCCACTACACGGGGATCAGCGGCCGGCTCTTCAACACGGCCCACAAGTTCCTGGGGCACCTCCCCGGGGGCCTGGCCGTCGCCACGATCGGCGCCTGCGCGGGCTTCTCCGCCATCTGCGGCTCCACCAGCGCCACGGCGGCCACCATGGCCTCCGTGGCCCTGCCCCAGATGAAGCGGTACCATTACGACCCCGCCCTGGCCACGGGCGTGATCGCCGCCGGCGGTAGTCTCGGGATCCTGATCCCGCCGAGTACCATCTTCATCGTCTACGGCATCATGACCGAGCAGTCCGTGGGAAAACTCTTCATGGCCGGCATCCTGCCGGGAATCCTCCTGGCCACCCTTTTCATCGCCATCATCGTGATCTGGACGCGGCTCAAGCCCGGGCTCTGCACCCCCGCGCCGAAGGCTTCCTGGGATGAACGGATCGCCTCCCTCTCGGGCGTGATCGAGACCTTTCTTCTGTTCATCCTGGTCATGGGGGGGCTCTTCATCGGCCTCTTCACACCGACCGAGGCCGCCGCCATCGGGGCCTTCGGGACGATCGTCATCGCCCTGACCGGCGGCCATCTTGGCAGGCGTGATTTCGTCCGCGCCCTCAACGAGACGACCCGGATCTCCTGCATGATCATGGTGATCGTCGCGGGGGCCACGGTCTTCGGTCATTTCCTGGCCGTGACGACGATCCCCGCCAGGGTCGGCGGCTGGGTGGCCGGACTGAATCTGCCACCCTATCTGATCATCGCCATGATCATCCTCGTCTACTTCATGCTCGGCTGTATGATGGATTCACTGGCCATGATCATGCTGACGATCCCCGTCTTCTACCCCGTGGTGACCGCCCTCAACTACGACCCCATCTGGTTCGGGGTCATCATCGTCCTGGTCGCCGAGATGGGGGTCCTCACACCGCCGGTGGGGATCAACGTCTACGTCGTGGCCGGCGTGGCCAGGGACGTCCCGCTCCAGGTGATCTTCAAGGGGGCGATGAACATGATGGTCGCCCTCTTCATGACGGCGATCCTCCTGATCCTCTTTCCCCCCATCAGCCTTTTGCTTCCCGGGCTCATGAAGTAATATCGCGCCCCTCCCCCCGCCTCCTGCGGAACATGAGCAGGACCAGGAGGGCCGCGCCGGTCGAGATGGCGGTATCGGCCACGTTGAAGGCCGGCCAGTGGTGGGCGCCCACGTAGACGTCGAGAAAATCAACCACCTCCCCGAAACGGACGCGGTCGATCAGGTTTCCCAGGGCGCCCGAGAGGATGAGGGCCAACGAGAAGACCAGCGAAGTTTCCCCGATCCGGGTCCGCCGGAGGTAATGGAGGATCAGGAGGATCGCCGCCACGGTCACGGCGATGAAGAAGACCGAACGGAACGCCGGTGAGGCCCCGGCCAGGAAACCAAAGGCGGCTCCCGGGTTCCGCACGTGGACGATGTTGAAAAAACCGTCGATGACGGCGAATCCCTCGTGGAGTTTCAGACTGGCAAGGACCCAGGCCTTCGTCATCTGGTCCAGGACGAGCAGCAGGGCCGTCGTTACCAGAAAGAGGATGTTCCTGCGCATGGGTGTCACTTCCTTCTACCGGGCGTATCTCCAGCCATCCCCTGAGGGCCTGTCGAAAAAGGCGAAAGCCCGTTCTACAATGCCCGCAAGGCGCCCGGCATCCTAGGTCGTGCGGCGTCCTAGAGGTTTGCCAGGCACCGGCTGCAGATCGTGGGGTGCTCGGCGCTGGCGCCGACCGTCTCGCTGTAGTTCCAGCAGCGGTGGCACTTCTCCCCCCCGGCCCGGGTCACGCCGACCGAAAGTCCCGGGATCTCGGCGCTGGCCAAGGCTCCTTCCGGCGCCGTCGCGCTGACGGTAAGGTCGGAGACGATCAGCAGAGCCCTCAGGTCTTCCCGGTGGGACTCCAGAAGCGGCCGGAGTTTTTCAGGCGCTCCGATCGCGACGGCGGCGTCCAGGGAATGGCCCAGGACCTTGCCCTGCCGGGCCGCCTCGACGGCCTTGGCCACCTCCCCCTTGACGGCGATCAGCGTCTTCCAGGTTTCCGCCAGCTCCGGCTGAAGCCAGGCCTCGTTCACCTCCGGCAGTTGGGTGAGATGGATGCTCTCGGCCTTGCCCGGCACCGCGGGCAGGGCCAGCCACAGCTCCTCGGCCGTGAAGGTGAGGATCGGGGCCAGGAGCCGGGCCATCGCATCGAGGATCGCCAGCATCGCCGTCTGGGCCGACCGGCGCGCGACCGAGGTCGCCTTCGAGGTGTAGAGGCGGTCCTTCAGGACGTCCAGGTAAAGCGCCGAGAGGTCGACCGTACAGAAGTTGTAGAGGGTCGTGTAGACCACGTGGAACTGGTAGAGCTCGTAGGCCTCGCGGACCCTGCGGACGACCTCCTGGAGGCGGTGGAGGATCCAGCGGTCCATCTCGGCCATCTCGGAATAGGCCACGGTGTCCCTGGCCGGATCGAAGTCGTAGAGGTTCCCCAGGATGAACCGGCCCGTGTTCCGGATCCGACGGTAGGCCTCGACGAGTCGCTTGAGGATCTCCTCGGAGATCCGGATGTCCTCGGTGTAGTCCTCGGAGGCCACCCAGAGGCGGAGGATCTCCGCTCCGTACTGGTCGATGATCGTCTGGGAGTCGATGACGTTCCCCACCGATTTGGACATCTTCTTCCCCTCGCCGTCCACGACGAAGCCGTGGGTGAGGACGTTGCGGTAGGGGGCCCGGGCCCGGGTCCCGACGGACTCCAGGAGCGAGGAGTGGAACCAGCCGCGGTGCTGGTCGTTCCCCTCGAGGTACATGTCGCATGGAGAAGAGAGGTCCGGCCGGTGCTCCAGGACCGCGGCATGGCTCACGCCCGAGTCGAACCAGACGTCGAGGATGTTCGTCTCCTTCCGGAACTCGGTGCCGCCGCAGGCGGGGCAGGCGGTCCCGGGAGGCATCAGGTCCTTCGCCTCCCGCTCGAACCAGACGTCGGCGCCGTGCTCGCGGACCAGGCCCACGACGTTCTCAAGGATGGGCGGCGTCAGGAGCTCCCGGTCGCACCCCTTGCAGTAGAACATCGTGATCGGCACGCCCCAGAGCCGCTGGCGGGAGATGCACCAGTCCGGCCGGTTCTCGACCATCCCGTAGATCCGGTCGTGCCCCCAGGCCGGGATCCAGGTCACCTGGTCGATGGCGGCCAGGGCCTTCTTCCTCAGATCGTTCTTCTCCATGGAGATGAACCACTGCTCCGTGGAACGGAAGATGATCGGCTGCTTGCAGCGCCAGCAGTGGGGATAGGTGTGCTGGATTTCCACCTGCCCGAGGAGGGCGCCGATCTCCTTGAGCCTCGCGTTGATGGCGTCGTTGGCATCGAAGACGAAACGTCCGGCGAACTCCTGGACATCGCGGGTGAAGCGTCCATCGTCGTCCACGGGGGCATAGTTGTCCAGGCCGTACTTCATGCCGATCTCGTAGTCCTCCTGGCCGTGGCCCGGAGCGATGTGGACGCAGCCGGTCCCGGCGTCGAGGGTGACGAAGGGGGCCAGGATCAGGAGGCTCTCCCGCCCGATCATCGGGTGGCGACACTTGAGCCCCTCCAGAACGGCGCCGGGGAATTCGGCGAGGATCTCGTGGGGCGCGTTCCTGAGCCCGAAGGCGTCCAGACAGTAGTCCAGAAGCTCCTTGGCCAGGATCAGGACCTCGCCCTGGACCTTCACAGCCACGTAGCGGAACTCCTCGTGGAGGGCGATGGCGAGGTTCGCCGGGATCGTCCAGGGGGTCGTCGTCCAGATCACGACGGAGACCTTCTGGCCGGCCAGCTCGGGCACCCGTTCGGCGATGTCGGAGACGAGGGGGAATTTGACGTAGATCGACGGCGTCGTATGGTCGTGGTACTCGACCTCGGCCTCGGCCAGGGCCGTCTTGCAGGAGGCACACCAGTAGACGGGCTTCTTGCCCTTGTAGACGCTCCCGGACAGGTAGAGCTTCCCGAACTCCTCGACGGTCGTCGCCTCGTAGTCGTAGCTCATGGTGAGATAGGGGCGGTCCCATTCGCCGAAGACCCCGAGGCGCTTAAACTGGTCGCGCTGGATCCCCACGTACTTATCGGCGTAGACGCGGCAGACGCGCCGCTTCTCGGCCTGGGACATCCCGGCCTTCTTTTCGCCGAGCTCCTTGTCCACCTGGTGCTCGATCGGCAGGCCATGGCAGTCCCAGCCGGGGACGTAGACGCTGTCCCGGCCGGTCATGTTCCGGGCCTTGATCAGGACGTCCTTGATGATCTTGTTGAGCGCCGTTCCCAGATGGATGTTCCCGTTGGCGTAGGGGGGGCCGTCGTGGAGGATGTAGGGGGTGCGGCCCTTGGCGTCCTTGCGGATCCGCTCATAGATCTGCATCCGCTCCCAGCGCTCCAGCATTTCCGGCTCCCGCTTGGCCAGGTTGGCCTTCATGGGAAATTCGGTTTTGGGCAGATTCAAACTTTCCTTGTAATCCATGGAAACGCTCCTCAAGATGGAATATCTCTGTAAATAGCGGGGAAAGCTATCACAAATAGATAGCCATTTCAAGCACCTCTTTGACCGCCGCGGCGGAAGGCCTCGCCCTGCCGACCACCTATTCCCTTTTAATAACAATATATTACAATCATAAAATGGGTCTTCCGGCTGTGGGAGACTGCCATAAGGATGGGCGCCCCGATCCGACCCGGCGACATGGTCACATCCACGTTCGGGGAGGAAGGCGGGGTCCTCCATGACGGCGGTCGTCAAGGGGATAAACGCAGATAAAAAGGCCCCCCATCCTCGAGGACGGGGGGCCTTCACTTGCTTTTCACCTTGGAACCGGGAAATTCCCGATCACATCCCCATGCCGGGGTATCCGCCGCCCCCCGGAGGCATGGCCGGCATCGGCGACTCCTCTTTGGGCTTGTCGGCGATCATGCACTGGGTGGTCAGCATGAGGGAGGCCACGGAGGACGCGTTCTGCAGGGCAAAACGGGTCACCTTGGTCGGATCGATGACGCCGGCGGCGATCATGTCTTCGTACTGATCGGTCCGGGCGTTGTAACCGAAGGCCCCCTTCTTCTCCTTGACCTTCTCCACCACGATGCTGCCCTCGAGTCCCGCGTTGCCAGCGATCATCTTGAGGGGCTCCTCAAGGGCCCTCCTGATGATCCGGACGCCGACCTCCTCGTCGCCCTCGAGCTTCATCTTGTCGAGGGCAACCAGGGTCCGCAGGTAGGCCACGCCGCCGCCGGGGACGATCCCCTCTTCGACGGCCGCGCGGGTCGCGTTCAGGGCGTCCTCGACGCGGGCCTTCTTCTCCTTCATCTCGGTCTCCGTCGCGGCGCCGACCTTGATCACCGCCACGCCGCCGACCAGCTTCGCCAGTCTCTCCTGGAGTTTCTCACGGTCGTAATCGGAGGTCGTCTCCTCGACCTGGGCGCGGATCTGCTTCACGCGGCCTTCGAGCGAGGCGCGGGAGCCGGCCCCGTCGATGATCGTCGTGTTGTCCTTGTCGATGGTGATGCGCTTGGCGCGGCCGAGGTCCTCAAGCTTCGTGTTCTCCAGCTTGTAGCCCATCTCCTCGGAGATCATCTTGCCACCCGTAAGGATCGCGATGTCCTCGAGCATGGCCTTGCGCCTGTCGCCGAAACCGGGAGCCTTGACGGCCGCCACATGGAGCGTGCCTCGGATCTTGTTGACGACCAGGGTCGCCAGGGCCTCGCCCTCGATGTCCTCGGCGATGATCAGGAGCGGACGGCCCATCTTGGCGATCTGCTCCAGGATCGGGAGGAGGTCTTTCATGTTGCTGATCTTCTTCTCGTTGATGAGGATGAGGCAGTCATCGAGCTCGACTTCCATCTTCTCGGCGTTGGTCACGAAGTAGGGGGAAAGGTAGCCGCGGTCGAACTGCATCCCCTCGACGATTTCCAACTCGGTCTCCAGCCCCTTGGCCTCTTCCACGGTGATGACGCCTTCCTTGCCGACCTTCTCCATGGCCTCGGCGATGATCGCGCCGATCGCCTCATCGTTGTTGGCGGAGATGGTGCCGACCTGGGCGATCTCCTTGGCGTCCTTGGTGGGCTTGCTGAGTTTCTTGAGTTCCTTCACGACGGCGTCGACGGCCTTGTCGATCCCGCGCTTTACGTCCATGGGATTGCTGCCGGCGGCCACGCTCTTGGCGCCCTCGCGAAAGATCGCCTGGGCCAGGATGGTGGCGGTGGTGGTTCCGTCGCCGGCCACGTCGCTGGTCTTGCTGGCGACTTCCTTCACCATCTGGGCGCCCATGTTCTCGAACTTGTCTTCAAGCTCGATCTCCTTGGCAACGGTGACGCCGTCCTTGGTGACGTTGGGGGCGCCGTAGCTGCGGTCGATGATGACGTTGCGGCCTTTGGGGCCCAGGGTAACCTTGACCGCATCGGCCAGGGTATTAACCCCTTTGAGAATCGACTTCCTCGCTTCCTCGTCGTACTGAAGTATCTTAGCTCCCATTGATCCTACCTCCTTCGATATGCTCAATTAATGATTACTTTTCGATGATTCCGAGGATGTCGTCCTCGCGCATGATCAGATGCTCCACACCGTCGATCTTGACTTCGGTGCCCGCATATTTCCCGAACAGGATCCGGTCGCCTGCCTTGACGTCAAGTTTGATCAGGTTTCCATCTTCCGCGGTCTTGCCCTTACCGACGGCGATGACGAGGCCCTCCATGGGCTTCTCCTTGGCGGTATCGGGGATAATGATCCCCCCCTTGGTCTTCTCCTCCTCCTCGAGCCTCTTAACAATCACCCTGTCCTGTAATGGTCTGATCTTCATGCTTTAACCTCTCCTTTCTTCATTATAATTAGACCTCATCGTCTGGCTCCACAGATTTCGCCTATCATATGCATCAATTTTCCCCTGTCAAGGCGCAGGAAATATTTTTTTCTGGCGCCGGGAACCCTAAAAAAGGTGTCCTGTCAGTTCCCGGAGGGACCCGATCGGGAACAGTTCGATCGGGGTGTCCGGAGAGGCATCCCTGCCCTGGGTCCTGGGAAGGATGCAACGGGTGAAGCCCATCCGGGCCGCCTCCCGGACCCGGATCTCGGTCTGGGAGATCCCCCGGATCTCGCCGGTGAGCCCCACCTCCCCGAAGACGACGGTCCCGGTCTTGATCGGCCGGTCGAGGAAGCTCGATGCCATCGCCGCAACGACCCCCAGGTCGATCGCCGGCTCGTCGACCTTCACGCCGCCGGCCACGTTCAGGAAGATGTCGCTCCCGCCCAGGTGGATGCCGCAGATCCGGTCCATGACGGCCGTCAGCAGCGACACACGGTTGTGGTCCACGCCGATCGCCGTGCGCCTGGGCATCCCGAAGCTCGTCGGGCTGACCAGGGCCTGGACCTCGATCAGGATCGGCCTGGTCCCCTCCATGCTCGGCACGACGACCGATCCCGATGCCCCCTCGGGCCGCTCCGCCAGGAAGAATGCCGAGGGGTTGGGGACCTCCATGAGGCCCGTGTCCCGCATCTCGAAGACCCCGATCTCGTGGGTGGGGCCAAAGCGATTCTTGATTCCCCGGATGACCCGGTAGGCATGGCCCGAGTCTCCCTCGAAGTAGAGGACCGTGTCAACCATGTGCTCCAGGACCTTGGGTCCGGCGATGGAGCCGTCCTTGGTGACGTGGCCGACCAGGAAGACCGGGATGCCCGTCTTCTTGGCGGCCAGGATCAACCTTCCCGAGGATTCCCGGACCTGGCCGACGCTCCCCGGCGCCGAGGCCAAGACCGTGGAGTAGACGGTCTGGATCGAATCGATCACCACGACGGCCGGCTGAATCTCCTGGATCCGGGCCAGGATGCCCTCCAGTTCCACCTCGACCAGGACGAGGAGCTCCTTCGCCGCCGCCCCGAGCCGCTTGGCCCGAAGCTTGATCTGCCGGGCCGATTCCTCGCCCGAGACGTACAGGACCGTGCGCCCCTTTTCGGCCAGCTTCTCGAGGACCTGCAGGAGCAGCGTGGATTTACCGATCCCGGGATCGCCCCCCACCAGAATCGCGGAGCCTCCGACGATCCCCCCGCCCAGGACGCGGTCCATCTCCGCCATCCCCGTGGTCATCCGCTCGCCCTCGTCGGCCGAGATCGCCTCGATGGACTGGGGAACCCCTTCAAAACGGACGTTCGACCGGGACGGGTCGTCCTGGCGGACCTCCTCTTCGACGAAACGGTTCCACTCGCCGCAGGCCGGACACCTCCCCAGCCATTTCGACGACTGCTGGCCGCAGTTCTGACAGAAAAACATCGTCCGGACCTTTTTCACGGGAACATCCCTGCCTTATAGGTTTATCGCTCTTTTTTCGGATACATACCCTTTCCCGTCCCGGCCGTCAACCAGAACCAAAAAGGGTTGAGAAATCCTTACAATCTTGGTATGTAACATATCTATTGTTCTTTTACATATAAAACTCAAGAAAGGAAATGGAAAGCGTATGAGCAACCCCAATTTCGCATCAGGACCATGCAGCAAGCGACCCGGATGGAACCTCGAATCCCTTAAAAGCGCCGCCGTCGGCCGCTCCCACCGATCCTCACTGGGCAAGGAAAAGCTAGGCCAAGCCATCAATGAAACCAAGCGGATACTCGGTATCCCGGAGAACTATCTGGCCGGCATCATGCCGGCCTCGGATACGGGGGCTTTCGAAGCCGCCATGTGGAGCCTTCTGGGCGCCAGGCCCGTCACGGTCCTGGTCTGGGAGAGCTTCTCGGAAGGTTGGGCGACGGACGTCGCCAAGCAGTTGAAGCTCAACCCCACGATCCGGAGAGCCGATTACGGGCAGATCCCGGACCTTGCGGCCGTCGACTGGAACCAGGACGTGGTCTTCGTGGCCAACGGGACCACCAGCGGCGTGAAGATCCCCAACTGGGACTGGATCCCCGCCGACCGGAAGGGTCTGGCCCTCTGCGACGCCACGAGCGCCGCCTTCGCCATGCCCATCGACTGGTCCAAAACCGACGTGGCCACCTTCTCCTGGCAGAAGTGCCTCGGCGGGGAGGCGGGCCACGGCATGCTGGTCCTGAGCCCCCGGGCCGTGGAGCGGATCGAATCCTACGACCCGCCCTGGCCGCTCCCCAAGATCTTCCGCCTGAAGAAGGGCGGCAAGCTCAACCGGGCGATCTTCGAGGGCGACACGATCAACACCCCTTCGCTCCTGTGCGTAGAGGATTACCTGGACGCCCTGACGTGGGCGGACGGGATCGGCCTTCAGGGCCTCATCGCCAAGAGCCTGGCGAACCTCAAGGTCATCGAGGAGTGGGTCGCCAAGACCGACTGGATCGAGTTCCTGGCCGCCTCCCCGGAGATCCGCTCCAACACCTCGGTCTGCCTCTCCGTGGTGGGCCCGAAGGTCCGGGCCCTTCCCAAGGAGGAACAGGCCAAGTTCCTCAAGGGGATCGCCGGCGAGATGGGAAAACGGAAGGTCGCCTACGACACCGGCTCCTACAAGGACGCCCCGGCGGGCTTCCGTTTCTGGTGTGGGCCCACGATCGACCCCGGCGACATCCGCGCCGCGATCGCCGAACTGGAGAAGGTGTACGGGGAAAAGAGCGCCGCTCTATAGACTTCCACTGGAGGCAAACCATGAAGAGGATTCTGATCAGCGACAATCTGTCTGTAGAAGGTGTTGAGATATTCAAGAAGACCCCAGGGATCGAGGTCGATGTCCGTTCCAAGATGACGCCTGACGAACTCATGGCGGTCATCAAGGATTATGACGCCCTGGTCATCCGCAGCGCCACCAAAGTCACGCAGGAGCTCATCGATCTGGCGGACAGGCTGGCCATCATCGGCCGCGCCGGCATCGGTCTGGACAACGTGGACATCCCGGCGGCCACCAAGCGGGGGATCGTCGTCATGAACACCCCGGGCGGCAACGCCGTCACGACCGGCGAGCATGCCATCGCCATGATGCTCTCGCTGGTTCGGTACATCCCCCAGGCGACGGCATCCATGAAGGCCGGCAAATGGGAGAAGAGCAAGTTTACTGGACACGAGTTTCTCAACAAGACCATCGGGATCATCGGCATCGGCCGGGTCGGCAGCATCGTCGCCGACCGGGCCCAGGGGCTCAAGATGAAGGTGGTCGCCTATGATCCCTTCATCACCCCGGAGGCGGCGGAGAAGGCGGGGCTCACCCTGGTGACCCTGGATGAGCTCTATGCCCAGGCCGACGTCATCACGATCCACACCCCGATGACGAAGGAAACCCGCGGGCTGGTCAACACAGCCGCCTTC
>Ga0228535_1002712_pt1 | contig 15676 bp, 12 predicted proteins | sample SJ1metagenome_FD_168457 | JGI IMG/M metagenome (GOLD analysis project Ga0228535, IMG submission 168457) | Enriched culture of PCE-dechlorinating microbial communities from Ithaca, New York, USA - SJ1 | ecosystem: Engineered > Modeled > Simulated communities (microbial... > Unclassified | place... | reverse complement strand
CGGCTTGAGGCTCGGGTGCACATCGTCACCGGCGCCGTGGCCAGCGCCCAGAACATCATCAAATCGTGCAACCGGGCCGGCCTGGACGTGGCCGACATCGTGCTGGAACAGCTGGCGTCCTCCGAGGCCGTCATCTCCGCCGAGGAAAAGGAGATAGGGGTCGCCCTGGTGGACATCGGCGGCGGCACCACCGACATCGCCATCTTCGTGGACGGGGCCATCAAGCACACGGCGGTCCTCTCGCTGGGCGGGAACCACCTGACCAACGACATTGCCGTGGGACTCAGGACCCCCATGGCCGAGGCGGAGAAGATCAAGCAGAAGTACGGCTGCTGTTACACCTCCATAGTGGGGAAAGACGAGACCATCGAGGTCCCGAGCGTGGGCGGGAGAAAACCGCGCATCCTCTCGCGCCAGCTCCTGTCCGAGATCCTTGAGCCGCGCATGGAGGAGATCTACACACTGGTCAACCGGGAGATCGTCAAGTCCGGGTTCGAGGACCAGATCGCCTCGGGCGTGGTGATCACCGGCGGCACCTCCATCCTGGAGGGGATGCCTGAGCTGGCCGAGCAGATCTTCAACCTCCCGGTCCGCAGGGGAGTGCCGCAGAACATCGGCGGGCTGGTGGACGTGGTCAACTCGCCGGTCTACGCCACCGGCGTGGGACTGGTGCTGTACGGCAGCAAGAACCAGGGCATACGGGAGTTTCCGACGGTGCAGAACGACGACAACGCCTTCCGCAGGGTGGTGCGCAGGATGAGGGAATGGTTCGGGGAGTTTTTTTAACCTCTAATCCTAATTGGCCTGTTGACAAAGGTTGGTTTCTATTAAAAGGGGGTAGGGTATGTTTGAATTCGACGAGAGTATTGACCAGAGCGCGAAGATCAAGGTGATAGGTGTCGGCGGAGGGGGCGGAAACGCCGTCAACACCATGATCGATTGTCAGTTGCACGGTATCGACTTCATTGTCGCCAATACCGATGCCCAGGCACTGCGTATGTCCAAGGCGCCGGTAAAGATCCAGATCGGCGGCCAGCTCACCAAGGGGCTCGGGGCCGGGGCCGACCCGTCCATGGGCAGGGAGGCGGCCGAGGAGAACCGCGAGCAGCTCGCCGAGGTCATGAATGGGGCCGACATGATCTTCATCGCCGCGGGTCTCGGCGGCGGCACCGGCACCGGTGCGGCGCCCATCATTGCCGAGGTGGCCAAGGAGATCGGGGCGCTCACGGTGGGGGTGGTCACCAAGCCGTTCACCAGAGAAGGGAAGCTCCGCCTTACCAAGGCGGAAGCCGGTGTCCGGGAACTGAAGAAGCACGTGGATTCCCTCGTGATCATCCCCAATGACCGCCTGCTGGGCCTGGCAGGCAAGTCCATGTCCATCCTGGACGCCTTCAAGCCGTCCGACGACGTCCTGCGCCAGGCGGTGCAGGGTATTTCCGACCTGATCACCACCTCCGGCCTCATCAACGTGGACTTCGCCGACGTCAAGGCCATCATGAGCGAACGGGGCATGGCCATGATGGGTATCGGCCTGGCCTCGGGCGAAAACCGCGCCGTCGAAGCCGCCACCAAGGCCATTTCCAGCCCGCTGCTTGAGGACATCGACATCTCAGGCGCCAAAGGGGTGCTGGTCAACATCACCGGCTCCTCGTCCATGACCATGGACGAATTCGACGCCGCCAGCCGGGTGATCCACGAAAAAGTCCACGAAGACGCCAATATCATCGTCGGTCTGGTCATCGACGAGAGCATGGGCGAGCACGTGAAGATCACCGCCATCGCCACCGGGTTCGGCGACCGGTTCGACATGGAAAAGGCCAAGGCCGACCTGAAGAGCGTTTCCTCCACGTACCCGGGCGAAGAGGTCAACCGCGAGATTCCGACCTTCAAGCGGGTCGAGCGGCAGCCGCGGGAGACGGCCATGAAGCAGCGGGCTTTTTTCCCCGACGAAGAGGACCAGTACGACATCCCCACCTTCCTCCGGAAGTCGGTGGACTGATTCGGACATAGCCGAACCCGGGCGCCGCTTCGTCGGCCGGCGCCCGTTCCCTAAAAAGTTTCATTTCCCCGGCCTTCCTTCTTTCCCCCTCCGCGGGAGGCCGGGGCTTTTTTCAAGCTTCATCCGCAAGCCGTCGGGGTCTGTCAGATCCTGCGGCCCGATTGCCCGATACACCTGCCTTCATGAGCTTGTTTTGTTAAAACGCTCGTTCTCCTCCGTACGTTCCATTGCCGTCCCATGCAACCTCCGCTTCCGCTCCGGTGCCCGTCCCTACTTAATGGACACTAGGCTGTTTATGGCCGGGGCAAAATATGTCCGACCGGCCGCTGTTAATCCGGTCCGTTCATGGTATACCGAAAGACATGAAGCGGTGATCGCGTTCCGCTGGATCCGCACCGGGCATATAACACGGGTGATTTATCCAGGAGGTCGTTCATGGAAGATTTCAGGCGCATTCTGGTCGTGAGCAGGCTGACCGCGGAGTGCCGGCTGGCCGTTGAAAAAGGGGTCTCCCTGGCGCGCAGGCACGGGGCGAGTCTCCATGTGATGCTGCTGAGTCCCGGTCCCTTCGACCTGGACTCGCTCCACCTGCCGGAGAGGTTCCTGCCGGAGGAGTACGGTAAATACGAAAGCGGCCGGGAAGCAGCCGCCATTATTGTGGACGAGATCATCAACCAGGAGGTCCGGAGCGGTCTGCCGGTAAAAAAATTTACCCGGTACGGGGATCCGGTCGATGAGGTGACAAGGTTCGTCGCAAAGGAGAATATCGATCTCATCGTCATGCTGGCGCACCGGGAAGGGTTCATCGATCACCTGCTCTTCGGCGGTGACACGGACGCTATCGTGCGTGCCATGCCCTGCTCCATACTGCTGGTCAAGGGGAAGGAGCGTAGGTAGGACGGGACTGCCGCGTATGCGGACAGGCGCCTGGCAACGGGGTGCGGGTCTGCTTGCCCCAAAGGGATGTTCCGGCGTGGCCCGAAAGGGTCCGGCTATCCTGCAGCGGCCTGAAGAATCTTTACGGAAAGAGCGCGACGGCAACGACGGGGAGGATGCGGATGATGACCGTCCCGGAGGTGACGCGTCGCGTCGTCATGTTTTCAAAGTTAGTTGATTATATTCTAATCGTTTTGTACAGGAAGTTCTTGAATTTGAAGAACTTTTTCCGCTCCTGGGGGTCCTGCCTGATGTCGCCCCTGACCGCCTTCAGATAGCGGGCGATCCGGGGCATGGTGCCGCCGGCGGTAAGGCGGGATTTTTCGATGATGAGCCCGACCACGTCCCGCGGGATGCGGTTCTTGGCGTAGGGCTCGTAGACCGCCTCCCAGAAGTCCTTGCCGGCATCGATCTCGGCCAGGATCTCGGCTGCCAGCTGGTCCTGCAGTCGTTCATGGGTGAATACCGGCCGGTCCTTCCGGTCCTTGCCGATGGCCCGATGGATGTCGTCCTCGGATATGGTGCTGCCGCTCCGGAAGAACAACGCCCGGAGCAGGATGCTGCGCAACTCCCGAATGTTCCCCTCGTAGTGGTGGTTGACCAGCGCCCGCTTGGCCCCGTCGGTCAGCAGGGGAGAGTCGTCCCGGGGATCGTCCTTGCCCCGGTAGGTCTTGTAGAGCTTGCCGAGAAAATGGGTGGCCAGGTCGGTTATGTCCTCCCGTCGTTCGCTCAGGGAGGGGATGTCCACCGAGAGTTCGGACAGGCGGTGGTAGAGGTCTTCCCGGAAGCGTCCGGCCGCGATCTCCTCCTGGAGGTTCTTGTTGGTGGCCGCCACCAGCAGCACCCGGCCGAACCGTTCGATGTTCTCGCCCAGCCTGACGAACCCCCCGTTGTCCAGGAAGCGGAGCAACTGGACCTGGGTCTTGGGGTCGGCATCGCCGATCTCGTCCAGGAACACGATCCCCCCCTGGGCCTCTTCCAGTATCCCCTTCCGGTCGCTGTAGGCGCCGGTGAACGCACCCTTTTTGTGCCCGAACAGCTCGGAGTAGGTCAGCTCTCCGCTGTAGGCGGCGATATTGGTCTTCTTGACCGGGAGTTCCCCTGCCGGGTTGATCTCCTTGCGGTACATCTCGTTCAGCTTGTTGTAGAGGTTGTTGAAGAAGAACTCCTTGCCCGACCCGGTCTGGCCCAGGACCAGGATGGAGGGGAGCCCGATGGCGGCCTCCTGGACCGGGTTCCCGCTCCAGAGGGCGATGCGGTTGAACAGGGGGACCGATGCGATGTTGATGAAGTCCACGATCTCCTGTGCCTTGCGGCTGTTGCCGATGATGTTTCCCAGCCGGTAGGACGAGACGTGCGGGTCCTTGTAGGCCACGTCGCTGGTCAGTCGCGAGACCTCTCCCTGGAGGGTCTCGATCTGCTGGATGTCCGAGATGTGGCGCGAGGTGAGGCGTTCGATGATCTGGAGGATCCGTTTGTGCTCCTCGGTAAAATAGTTCTCCTTCAGGGAGTTGAGACAGATGACCCCGATCACCGTCTCGTCGCAGATGATGGGCATTGCGATCTCGCTCTTGAGGATATCGCTGATGGCGCGGTGGAAACCCTCTCCCCTGGCCTCGTCCCCCACGTTGGCGATGATCTTGGGCTGTTTTGCCCAGGCCACGTATCCGGTCAGGCTCCGCTCCTCCCTGGGGAGATCGTGGCCCCCGATCCGGAGTGGAGGGATCTCCTTCTTGAGCCACTCCCTGTTCTTGGCGCCCAGGAGCGCGCCCGACTCGTCCTCCACCACCAGCCACTTTCCGCCGTCCCGTTCCCTTACCACGGCTATGCTCCCGGTATCGGCGCCGATGAGCTCGGTCGCCTTGGACAGCACCTTGGCGAGAAATGCCTGAAGCTGTTCGTTATGCTCCTGCAGGAGTTCGGTAATCTCGGCCAGCACCCTGATCTCCAGGTGCTCCCCCCCTATCTCCCGGATCACCCGTTCCACCATTTCGGCATGGGTCTGGAGCAGCCCGGCCTCGAAGGCGGAAAAGGTGGAGTCGTCCCGCGAGTAGTAGTTGACCAGGCAGATGACCCGGCGGGTATCGGGCTCGTAGCGGGGGACCATATAGACGGAGCGCAGGGCCATCTTCTCGGTCAGTGCCCGCTTCTGCAGCATGTGCCGGGTGAGGTCCGGGATGAAGAGCGGCTTGAGGAGCCGCTCGTCGGCAATGACCCCCCTGGCGTCCAGAAACTCGGCCACCAGCGATCTCCCCTTCCCCAGGATGATGGAACCCTGCTCCTCGTACAGGGCCTTGAGTTCCGGGTCCGCCGAGTGGCTGGCCAGGACCTCCATCCTGGTCTCGCCTCCGCTGCCGGTGGCCGGCACCAGCACCGAGGCCAGCGAGAGGCGGTCAATGAGGCGCACCGCCGACTTTACCATGAAGGCGGCCGCTTCCCGCTTCTTGTACTCCTCGACGCGTCTGGTCAGAAGGATCTGCTGATGATACTTGCGCGCCTGGTCGAGGCTGTCGGCTATGGCCGCGGCAAAACCGGCCAGAAGGTCCTTGGCGGTGTCCTGGACCACCTTTCCCGGCGTCTCGCGATCCACGCAGACGACCCCGATGGATCTCCCCTGGCTGGTGATGGGGAGGAGGCAGGTGGCGGCGATTGAGGCCTTCTCGTTCAGCTCTCTGTCAAGGGGGAGCGGGGTCCTGGCGGTATCGGTGACCTCGCGGGGCGCCTGGGTGGCGAACACGGTGGAGACCAGGGCGTTGCTGGAGACGATGGGGAAGGGGGTGTCCCTGACGGCGGCGGCCGGGTGGGAGGTGTAGGCGCAGGAAAGGGCGCCGCCGGTCAGGTCTTCCAGGTAGATCCGGACCAGCTTCCGGTGCGTCACCAGGTAGATCCCCTCCGCAACGGCGAACAGCATCTCCTCCAGGTTTTCCTTGTCGTAGTTCCCTATCTTTTCCTGCAGCCTCGCAAGGTCTCCCTTGAGCGATTCCATGGCATCCCCTGTGTACTCTTTTTACACTGTGCAGGTATCATAGTGAAAAACGGGGAGAAAAGTCAAGCTTCCGAAGGGGGTGATTGAGATGCGGGAGATGATGGGGCCGGGACCGTCAGGCCTGGCCCCGGAGGATCCGATTCAGGTCTTCCGGGTTGAGGCGGTTCATTTCGCAGAATTCCCGCTCAAGCTCCTCCACGAAGAACCGGTCCAGCCCCGAATTGTCAAGGAAGTCTTCTCTCAGGGCGATGTTCCGCTCCGAAATGATGGCCGGCAAGATGCTGTTCAGATACATGGCCTCCTTCTTGATGGTGAGGATGGCCTCGCGGAACAGCTCGTCCGGGATCCCGTCGGCCGGCAGCCCTTTGGACCGGAGTTCCTCGCAGACCTCCCTTTTCAGTTCCTCCTGGTGTGCCCTGGTGGTATAGCGGGAATAGAAATTCCGTATCCGTTCCCGGGTATGTTCCCGCAGGAGTTGGAACAGGGTTTCCTCCCGATCGATCTCCAGCATCTGGTTCAGCAGGGCCGATGTGCTCATCCGGTTCTCCCGGATCAGCCTGAGCCCCTTTGCCAGGGTCGTAATCTTCCGCCTGCCGTACTTCCCGAGATAACGGTTTTCGAACAGCGGTTTGATGAACATCTCCTCGAACAGCCCCTCCTGCAGGGAATCGAACTCCTGTTTGCTCCCGACAAAGCTCCGGATTATATCCTCGGACACCCGGACGTTTTCCATGAAGGCGATCTTGCAGATGGTGGAGGAGGTGGAGTCGTAACGGTCGAAATAGGTGATGATGGAGGAGAATTCCTCCAAAAGCGTCATGTCGGCTCCGTCCCGGATCCGTTCGTCGCAGCTCTTGCCGGCATCGAGCAGGATCTCCTCGAAGGCGTGGTCGCGGTTCTCCGCGGCCCGTCGCTTGGCATGGAGGAGCTTGAGCATGTCTTCTCCGTCGATCCTGTTATCGATGTTGCGTTCCCTGAGGAACAGCCCTTCCAGGATCTGCCGGACCTCGGCCAGGTAGGCGTGCTCCTCCGCATCCGAGGTCCACTTGTCGTTCTTGAGCATCTCGTCCAGGTGGTAGAACAGGGCGTCGGGAATCTTGCTCCGTACCGCCAGGGTCTTGAGGCGGGTGAGCCTGGCGTTCTCCAGCTTGCCGATGGTGCCCCGCAGGTGGCATGCCACCAGGATGTTCCGGTATTCGTCCACCACGGGCCTGTTGTCCCGATGCTTGTACATCACGTCCACCCGGATGCGTTCCTGCTGGTAGGAGTCGATGCCGAGACGTTCGGCAAGGGCCATGAGCCGGTTGAAATCGTTGTCGGATATCTTCTTGCTGGCGTAATAAAGGCTTCGGAACAGGTCCCGGTATTCCTGGTGATTGCGGTTGACCAGCTTGAACAGGAACAGCTGGGCGCCGGGATCCCGGAGCAGGGAGAGGATTTCGTCGATTATGGCGTTGTCCTGTTCGTGGCCCACCGAAGGGGAGCGTTTGACCGCCTTGCCGATGATCCTGACCAGTTCCTTCTGCTGCTTCCGAAGGGTGGGACCGAGCCTGGAGGAGGCGATGAAAAAGAAGTAATTACAGACCGCGTTGCCGTCGAAGAAGATCTTGTCGTAACTGAGGGAGCCGTCGGTCTGGTCGGTGAACCGGAGCATTCCCCCCTCTTCGTCGTAGTAGGCCCCGTACATGGTGAGGCGGTTCAGGACGTCTTCCTTGGCCAGGTCCGCCAGAGGCTGGTCTATGCCGAACATGTATTCGCAGAACGAGCCGCCGTTGCCGCCGTGTCTGACGCCGTCACGCCCTATCACGAACTCGCTCCCGGGAGCGAATACCCGGACCTCGTCGCGCCCATCCTCGCCGAAGCTGTAGGCGAATCGTTCGCAGGCGTCGGCCCCGGCCAAAAAAATGAAATACTCGATCCCTTTTTCCGTCACTCCGTGCAGGCGAATGTCTTTGCGCATCGTTACCTTCCGAGTCCGGAGCCGCTCTTCCGAGGCATTTTACACGCTCCTGCCGTTTCGTACCGTATACCCGGCACTATTTACCGCAGCGGGCAGGGAGTCTCTATTCAAGGACCATGCCGTCATAGGCGAACTCCACCCCCGGCGGGAGCCTTTCCTGATCCCGGTGGCGTATCTCGTGGGTAAGGTGCGTCAGGATGGTCCGCCGCGGCCGCAGGGATTCCGCCACCTTTGCTGCCCCCTCGACGTTGAGGTGGCTCGGGTGGGGGGTGTAGCGCAGACCGTCCAGGATCAGGATATCCAGTCCGGACAGGAGGGCCATGGACGAATCGGGAACGCGGCTGCAGTCGGTCAGATAGGCCGTCGTGCCGAAGCGGTAGCCGGTGGAATGTGAGTAGCCGTGGATCAGGGGTACCGGGACTATCGTCAGGCCGAACAGGCTGAACGGCCCGGAGACCGCGTGGGGCTCCAGCAGGGGGGAGTATCCTCCGTTCTGGGCTCCGGTGAAGATATAGGAGAAGTTGCGGTGGATGTGGTCGATGGTCTCCCGGGAGCCGTAACAGGGGATGACCCGTTTATGGAGCAGGTGGTATCCCCTGAGGTCGTCGATGCCGTTGACGTGGTCCGCATGGGTGTGGGTGAAGAGCACGGCGTCGATGCAGGGGATTTTCTCGCGCAGCGCCTGCCTGCGAAGGTCGGGCGAGGTGTCCACCAGGATGAATCTCCCCCCGGTCTCGACGAGGATGGACGCGCGGGTCCTCGTGTCCCGGGGATCGGAGGAGGTGCAGACCGGGCAGCCGCACCCGACCATCGGGACCCCGGTGGAAGTGCCGCTCCCGAGTATGGTGATTTTCATGCGGGACCTCCCTGGATTGGGGACAAAAATACCATGCCGCCCGGTTGCAGGCAAGGGGTTTGTATCCCGGCCCGGGCCGGTCGGCGGGCGTTGGCCCTCATGGCGCGGTCTGGTATAATTGAACCGGAGGGAAGGGTAGTTCACCGGCAACGAGGGGAGGAGGTGGCCATGGTGCGACTGGATTTGACCGAACAGGAAGCGCTCACCCTGGTCGAGGTGCTTGAATCGGCCCTCTCAGATCTGGTGACCGAGGAGGTCGCCACGGAAAAACGGGAGCTGCGCGCCGCGTTGAAGGAGCGGGAGGCCTTCATCAGGGACGTCCTGACCCGCCTCGGCTCCGTTGCGGAGAAACGGAGCGCCTGAAGCGAATCGCGGTGCGAAGGAAGGGACATGTCGCGACTCACCTTGAGGGTGAAGACCTACTCCGGCTACCGGGCAGACGAAAGGCCACTTTCGTTTTTTCTCGGTCAGCGGGAATTCCGGGTCGAGGAACTGCTGGACCGGTGGCACGGGCCCGACCATGCCTGCTTCAAACTGCGGGCCGATGACGGAAACCTCTATATTCTGCGACATCAACTGGAGGATGACTGCTGGGAGATGGTCATGATGGAGGCTGACGGGGCTCCGCAAGGATAGCACGCCCCCATTGCCCGGGAAATCCGGACCTGCCGCTACACCTGGGCGTCAACCCCGAACAGTTCCTTGCGTACCTTTCTCACATACTCCAGGGAAGGAGCGTAGTCGCCGTAGAGGAACAGGAGGCTGCGGTCGGTGGGCGTCAGGTCCTTGACCCTCTCCCCGTACTTTTCCTTCAGGAGCAGGGCGATCCGCTCATACCTCTCGAACCCTTCGTAGGCCACCGGCTCGCTCCAGACCACCGTGTCGCCGTGAAGTATGCGGGTTTCTCCCTCCTGCTGGTCCCAAACCAGGGCCAAGTCCCCATCCGGCAGCTCGGGGAGTTGCCCGGCCGACGTCAGGCACTGGGCCCGGTATCGCCGCTCCTCCTCTTCGGCCTGTTCCTGGGCCTTCAACTGCTCGGGTGTCAGGCCGTCCTTCTTTTGGGCGCAGGAGTGCGTCTCCGGGAAGATGAGCACGTCCAGCAACTGACTGCACTTCGGGCAGTACAGTTCAAGGTAGATCCCCCGGTGCATCCGGCCGCGCACCGATTCTTCGGCCGTTCCCCGCCAGGAGCATCCCTCGCAGGCACATTCCTTTTTCAGCCATTCCTCGTAGTAGATCGTCATGGTGTCTCCTTATCCGTGCAACCAGGCTCCACGCGCTGCTCTGCCCGGGACCGGCCTCTGGTGCATATAAAAAGGGCGCTTGAACGCCCTTTTTCCCTTCTACTTATCTTTCATCGGCCCGTCGGTTGTCAAATATTTTTTTCCGTTGTCCGTGAGACTCGTCTCCTCCAAACCGCTCCGGTCTGAACTTGAGCCAGGCCGTCTCAGCTTCGTGGAACGCCTTGACGAATCCGGTCTGGACCGGAGATAACGGTTGCGCCGGAGTTACCCCACGGGCGGTGTTCCGCATTGTATCCGGGGTTGGTCTCCGGCCGCAGAGCGTTTGGATAGTTCCAATCGGTCTTTATGTCGCAGGATACCTCTTTTATTGTTTCAATTCATATCGCAACATAACTTCCAAGGCCATCCTCTTGAGGGCAGGGCTGGATCCCCTATGGAGAATTTAAAGCCTCAGTTCCTCCAGATCCCGGTACAGTTCCAGTGCCTCCGGGTTCGCCAGTGCCTCCCGGTTCAGGACCGGCTCGCCGTGGATAACGTTCCTGACCGCCAGCTCGACCTTTTTCATGTTGATGGTGTAGGGAATGTCCGCCACCTGGATGACCTTGGCCGGGACATGGCGCGGCGAGATGTCCTCCCGGATGGTGAGCCGGACCCTCTCCTTCAACTCGGCGGTCAGTTCCTTTCCAGAGGCCATTTTCACGAACAGGATGACCCGCTCATCGTCCTCCCACCGTTGTCCCACGGCAAGGGAGTCGGCGATCTCCGGCATGGTCTCCAGCAGGCGGTAGATTTCGGTGGTGCCGATCCGAACCCCGCCCGGGTTCAGGGTGGCGTCGGAGCGACCGTAGATGATCACCCCGCCGGTGCCGGTGATCAGGATGTAGTCGCCGTGGGCCCAGACGCCGGGATATACGTTGAAGTAGGCCTTGCGGTACTTGGCCCCGTCGGGGTCGTCCCAGAAATGGATCGGCATGGAAGGAAACGGCGCGGTGCAGACCAGTTCACCTTTCTGGTTGATCACCGGCCTCCCCTCGGGGTCGAACGCCTCCACCTTCATCCCCAGACCCCGGCACTGGAGCTCCCCTTCATGGACCGGCCCGAGGGGGTTGCCCAGGGCAAAGCAGCCGTTCAGGTCGGTCCCGCCGGAGATGGATGCGAGTTGCACGTCCCGCTTGATCTCCCGGTACACGTAGCGGAAGCTCTCGGGCGAGAGAGGCGAGCCGGTGGACAGGATCGTGCGCAGGGGAGCGAGGTCAAAGTCGCGGCCTGGCCGCACCCCCTGCTTCTCCTGGATGGCCAGGTAGCGGGCGCTGGTGCCGAAGATGGTGATCCCTTCCTCCTCGGCGATCCGCCACAGGGCGCCGGGCTCGGGATACAGGGGCGCGCCGTCGTAGAGCAGGACCGTGGCCCCGCAGGCGAGGGAGCTCACCAGCCAGTTCCACATCATCCAGCCGCAGGTGGTGAAGTAGAAGATGGTGTCCTCCCGCTTCAGATCGGTGTGGAGGATCAGTTCCTTCAGGTGGTTGACCAGGATACCCCCCACGCTCTGAACCATGCACTTGGGAGGGCCGGTGGTGCCGGAGGAGTACATGATGTAGACCGGGTGACCGGCCGGGAGCTGCTCGCAATCAAGTTCCAGCCCCGACTGCCGGGGTGCGAAATCGTCGTACATGACCGCGTCGGGCAGTCCGGCGATATCCGGCCCCGGGTCCAGGAACGGTACCACGACGATCCTCCGGATGTCCGGGATCTCGGCAACGATAGCGCGGACCCGTGCCAGCGAATCGATCCTCCTGCCGTTGTAGCGATAGCCGTCTGCTGTGAACAGTACCTTTGGCCGGATCTGACCGAACCGGTCCAGCACCCCCCTGGTTCCGAAGTCGGGCGAGCAGGAGGACCAGACCGCGCCGATGCTCGTAGCAGCGAGCATGGCGATGACTGTCTCAGGGGTGTTCGGCAGGTATCCCGCGACCCGGTCCCCGGGGCCGACCCCGACTTCCCTGAGTGCCCGGGCCAGCCCGGCGGTCCGGCTGTAAAGCTCCGAGTAGGAGATGCGGACGACATCACTTTCTTCGCCCCTGAACACCAGGGCGGTCCGGTCGTCCCGATATCTGAGCAGGTTCTGGGCGAAATTCAGCCGGGCGCCGCTGAACCACGCGGCACCGGGCATCTTCGTGAGGTCATCTACAACCGAGTCAAAGCGCCGCGAGGCCGTGATACCGCCGAATTCCCACATGTCCGCCCAGAAATCCGGAATGTTCTCGATGGACCACCGGTACAGCTCGTCGTAGCTGCCGAACCGGCGGGAGTGCCTGCGATTTACGAATTCCATGAAGCGGGTCATGTTGGCGTTTGCCACCCGCTCCGGTGATGGCGACCAGAGTTGTTTTCCCATGGCGGTCCCCTTTCCGGGCCGAAGGCTGCAACATATCGCAACTTCGTCTTCTAAACGACTTATAGCACCGGCGGTATCCGTTGCAAGCGGGTCGCAGCAGCCGGCAGCTTGTTTTCGTCCGGAACTGGCCTATACTCATCAGTGTTTGGTCAGAACATGGCACCCACCTTTATGAGCATTCACGCAGACCTGCCAGGTTTCCGAAACCTGGCAGGTCCCGGGAAACGCATCTCCGAGATGGAGGTATTATCCATGGATTTCGAACTTACCGAAGAACAGCTCTCCCTGCAGCGGGAGGTACGGGACTTCGCCCTGCGGCTACTCAAGCCGGGGGTCACCAGGAGGGACGACACCGGAGAGTTCCCGGCGGAAGCGGTTGGCAAGATGCAGAAGCTTGGGCTCATGGGGACCGTGTTTCCCGTGGAATTGGGAGGAAAGGGCCTGGACTGCATCAGCTATACGGTGGTGGTGGAGGAACTGTCGAGGATCGACGCGGCCGCGGCCATAACCCTGCTGGCCCATACCCTCTGCTCGAACCATATCTATACCCGAGGGACGCCCGAGCAGAAGCGGCAATACCTCCCCCCGCTCGCCTCGGGGGAGAAGCTGGGCGCCTGGGCCCTCACCGAGCCCGAGGCCGGGAGCGACGCCGGCGGCATCAGGACCACGGCCCGCCTCGACGGCGACAGCTGGGTGCTGAACGGGAAAAAGTTCTTCATCACCAACGGCTCCCGGGCCGATACCCTCGTGGTCATGGCATCCACCGACAGTTCCCTGGGGAGCAAGGGGATCTCCGCGTTTATCGTGGAGGGGGACGCGCCCGGGCTGAAGAAGGGGCAGAACCTGGATAAGCTCGGCTTCCGTTCCAGCGACACCGTGGCCCTGTTCCTGGAAAACGTCCGGGTCCCGGCAGAGAACCTGCTCGGCGAGCTGAACGAGGGGTTCAGCGGCGCCATGGGGGTGCTGGACGAAGGAAGGATCGGGCTGGCCGCCATGGCGGTCGGGATCGCCAGGGGGTGCCTTGAGGAGAGCATGGCCTATGCCCGGAAGCGGCACGCCTTCGGCCAGGCCATCGCGGAGTTTCAGGCGATCCAGGGGATGCTGGCCGACATGGCGACCGAGATCGAGGCGGCGCGGCTGCTGACCCGGCGGGCCGCAAGGATGAAAGATGACGGAAAACGGTTCAAGCTGGAGGCATCCATGGCCAAGCTGTTTGCCTCCGAGGCCGTGGTCAGGGCCGCCCTCAAGGCGGTGCAGATCCACGGTGGCTACGGCTACATCAAGGCCCATCCGGTGGAACGGTATCTGCGCGAGGCAAAGCTGTGCGAGATAGGCGAGGGGACCTCCGAGATCCAGCGGATGGTGATTGCGCGGGAACTGCTGCAGCGCCAGTAAAAGGAGGCAAACCATGCGGCCGGTCTACATGATCTCGGGAGGCATCACCAAGTTCGCCAAGGCCCATCCGGACAAGGACTTCCGACTGATGGTAAAAGAGGCGTTCGACTATGCCATGGACGACGTGCCCGGGCTTTCCCGGGACCTGATCGACGGCAGCGTCTGCTCCTACTTTTCCGACCACTTCACCCGCCAGCTCAAGGCCGGCGCCATGGTCCAGGACTATCTCGGGCTCTGCCCCATGCCGTCCCGGAGGATCGAAGGGGGCGGCGCCACCGGCGGCCTCTGCCTCCAGGCGGCCTGGGAGGCGGTGGCCTCGGGAAGGATGGAGGTCTGCATCGCCTTCGGCTTCGAGACCATGAGCCGGGTCAACACCTGGAAGGGGAACGAATTCATCGCCCACGCCTCAGACACCAACTTCGACTATCCGGTGGGCGGCTTCTACACCGGCTACTATGCAATGATGGTGCACCGGCACATGCACGAGTTCGGCACCACGGTGGAGCAGATGGCCCGGGTCGCCATCAAGAACCACCGCAACGCCCTGTTCAATCCGTACGCCCAGAGCCCGGCCGGCCTGTCCATTGCCGATGTCCGCTCCTCCCCCATGGTCTCGACCCCCCTGACCATCCTGGACTGCTGCCAGATGTCCGATGGCGCCGCAGTAGCCATCCTCGCCTCGGAGGCGGCGGCGGAGAGGCTCTGCAACAGGCCGGTCAGGATAACCGGGGTCGGCTGCGGCACCGATGCCATGCGCATGGCCGACCGGCCCCACGGCCGGGTGATCCTGCTCCCCCACGAGTCCGAGGAGGACTACCGGGACCTGAAATATCCCGGGGTCCACTCTTTCAGGGGAGGGCGGACCGCGGCGAAGCTGGCCTACCGGATGGCCGGGATCACGAACCCTGTCGAGGAGCTGGATTTCGTGGAGTTACACGACGCCTACACATCATCCGAGATCCAGACCTACGAAGACCTGGGGCTCTGCAGATATGGCAAGGGAGGCTTGTTTGTGGACCAGGGGTGCCCGTTCATGCCGGACATCGACTACGGGTCCGACGCGCCCGCACGGGGGGAACGGTGTCTGCCGGTGAATCCCTCCGGCGGGCTGCTGGCCTGCGGCCATCCGGTTGGCGCCACCGGCCTGATGCAGGCGGTTTTCGCCTTCTGGCAGTTGCAGGACACTGTCGGAAAACACATGGGTAACGAAACCTTGCGGGTCAGGGGGGCGAAGCGGGGGCTGATACACAGCCACGCGGGGACCGGGACCTACATAACGGTCACCATACTGGAAAGGGCCTAAAGGAGGCACCAATGAACAGGAACGCCAAGCTGCCGGAAACGGAAGAAGGCACCATCCTCTTCAATACCGATCCGATCGTCATCAGGCACCACTACGAGATCGACTACATCCACTCCTATGCCCAGGACTCTCCGTTTTTTGCCGGCCTGGCAAAGAAGAAGCTGCTCGGCAGCAAATGCGAAGCCTGCGGCCATATCTACGCCACCCCGCGCGGGCACTGCATGGAGTGCGGCGCCGCGACCCGGTGGTTCGAGCTCCCCCAACGCGGGCGGGTCCACACCTTCACCACCTGTCATTTCGGGAGCGAGGCGTTCCTGAAGGAGACCCCCTTCACCCTGATCCTGGTGGAGTTCGACGGGGTGGACACCCTGTTCATGTCGCGGCTCATCGGGGTGGAACCGGACGAGGCGCGGATCGGAATGCCGGTCCGCGCCAGGTTCGTGCGCAACTGCAAGTTCAGGCCGACGGACGTCTATTTCGTGCCCGAGTGAGCGGGCCTTCCAATCGCCATCCACAGGGGAACGTGCTGAGATAAGCGTTCCTTGACACGGCGGAGGTTATCTGCCGTGTTCCCGACCCCCGCCTCTCTGCTCCCCATGACC
>Ga0228535_1002710_pt1 | contig 15690 bp, 12 predicted proteins | sample SJ1metagenome_FD_168457 | JGI IMG/M metagenome (GOLD analysis project Ga0228535, IMG submission 168457) | Enriched culture of PCE-dechlorinating microbial communities from Ithaca, New York, USA - SJ1 | ecosystem: Engineered > Modeled > Simulated communities (microbial... > Unclassified | place... | reverse complement strand
TCCACGAGCGCGTCGTGGGATTTTGACACGGAGACCCCCTTGAGCCTCAGCGCGGAGGTAAGGGCCTGGTCTTTCTACGCGCGTTTTCTCGCCCAAGAGACAGACGGCTATACTTTTGAAAGCGGTTCCTGGGTGGAGGACGGAACGAACTATTTCCGACCCTCCACGTTGACAATGAGCTGGAAGCCCGTGCTCCGCTTCAACCCCAGGACCCCTTTTTCGGGCAGGGTCGCATGGTCCTTTGAGACCGACGTGTCGCTTTCCCTGACGCAGAACCTGATCAAATATACAAATTCGACGTTCAACGCGGACTTCAGTTTTATTGTCAAGAATTCCGCCGGCGTTTCGCTCAGTTTCACCCTGTCGTCGGTCAATTCATCGTTCTGGCGATATTACACTTTCCTCCTCCCCACGGCCGGAGACCTCGACTCCTCGGCCTATGCCAGGAACTTCTTTTCGGACCTCTGGGATTCACTGTCGATCTGGGACACGAGCGCGCTCCAGAGTACGCTGTTCAAGCTGCAGAAGCTCTCGCTGGCCCTCTCCATCGATGCCCACGACTGGCTGCTGTCGGCAAGCGTCGATGCCGGGCCAACCCTTGTCACGCCATCCTCTGGACGGCCGTATTACGAGATGGACGTGTCCTTCACTCTGTCCGTGACCTGGAAGGATATATCCGCGATAAAGAGCTCTATCTCATATTCGGATGGATCTTTCAGCGACTGAGCCGGAACCGGTGGATTCTTCGGCATGGCCGTGGGGGCCGGGAAAGGGTAGAAAGACGTCGTGTATCATAGTATATTAAGGTATAGAGCAATTTTATAGAAACCGGGAGTGCGATTGAGTCCTTCACATATTGTCCTTGAAGATACCCAGTTACTCGCTGAACTCTGCGGGGCGAATGATTACAATCTCTCCGTCATCAGCAGCCTCTTGGGCGCCCGCGTCCTCACGAGAGGAAACGAGCTCTTCATCGAGAGCGAAGACGAAAAGGCTCTCGATCTTTTTCCCCGCCTAGTCAGCGCGATAGGGACATCGATAGAGGACGGAGTGCCGGCGACCCCGGAACTCATCATAGCTCTGCATGCGGAGCTCACCCCCGAGGGCGGCGCGAGTCATTCGGCGGCCCCGGACAATGCCGCGAAGGAAGGCCAGAGCGAGGTGTCCAAGTTTCTCGACACCTGCATTCAGATTCCGAACGGCTTCGGCAAGGTGTTTCCGCGTTCGAGCGGGCAGAGTCTCTACCTCCAGGGCATCGCGAGCCACGACCTCGCGTTTGCGGTCGGACCGGCGGGGACGGGCAAGACATATCTTGCGATGGCCTACGCGCTGCGCGAGCTTCTCACGCGCTCGCGGCGGAAGCTGGTCCTGACGCGCCCCGTCGTGGAGGCGGGCGAGAGCCTCGGCTATCTGCCGGGAGATTTGGAGCAGAAGATAAATCCATATCTCCGGCCCCTCTACGATGCGATGGAGGCCCTGGTCCCTTACGAGACCATACATCGCCTGGAGGAGAGCAGGGCCATCGAAGTCGCGCCGCTCGCGTATATGCGCGGCAGGAGCCTTACGAACTGCATCGTCATTCTGGATGAGGGACAGAACACGACAAAGGAGCAGATGAAGATGTTCCTCACGCGCCTGGGCGAGCGCACGAAGGCGATCGTCACGGGAGACATCACCCAGATAGACCTCCCCAAGAAGACTGAATCGGGGCTTGTCCACGCGGTGACTCTTCTTGAGCATATCGATGAGGTCTTTGTCAGCAGGCTCGATGCCCGCGACGTGGTTCGCAGTCCCCTGGTACGGAAGATAATAGAAGCGTATGAAAAAGAATAACGAAGAGACGGCTCTTCAAAGATTGGCCAGATGGCTTCGCTCGATAAAGCCGTCGATGTGGTTTTTCCTGGGCACCATCGTGGTGGCTGCGGTTGGCCTCTTTTTCCTGGGGCCATCCTCAATAATGAAGAGCAGCTCCCTCAAGTCCATCGAGGCCGGCAAAATCGCCGAGACAGACATCTACGCGGGCAAAGACACTGTGTACATCGACAAGGAGGCTACCCAGCGTAAGATCCTTGTGGAGGAGCGGCTTGTCCTGGCGGTGTTCGTCGTGGACGACAAAATCACCTCCGCCATTCGGGAAAAGACAGAATCCTTCAGTTCCTATTATCTGCAGCTTGTCAATGGAGAGTCCGGCGGGGCTGATGCGCTCGGTCTTCTGTTGAGAAGCCGCTTCCCGGATTTTCTGCAGCCAGAGCAACAATATACGGCCATCGTCCGCGCGAAGCTGAACTCGCAGACCTTTGTCTATGTGAGCGACATTGTCGAGAGCCTCTTGGGTAAGGGCGTTGTCTCGGTGCCGGACGGTGTGTTCGACCGCTTCAATCCAAACTACTATGAGCTTGTCAGAATGATAAACAACCGGGAAGAGCATGAACAGCTCGCCGAGAGCGGGATAGTCACGCTCTCCAATCTCGGCAGCCGTCTCGAAGATGAGATGGAAGCGCGGCACATACCCGAATCGCAGAAGCAGTATGTCCGTCTTCTCGGCAAGGCTCTGTTGAGGGAGAACACTTTTTTTGACCAGAGCCTCTCAGAGAAGCGCATTGCCTCAGCGCGCGCGCGGGTTGAGCCGGTGACCCGCTTTGTGAACCGCAACGAGATCCTCGTGCGGAAGGGCGAACTGGTTACGCCTGAGCTATACCAGCAGATAAAGACGATCCGGTCCGCGATCCTCGTCTCCGACGTGGGGGTTCTCTTCACGGACCTTGGGCTCCTGCTCATCGCATCGCTTCTGGGCCTCCTCCTGGCGCACATACGGGATCTGTCCGATTTTCCCAGCGACCGTTCCTCACTCATATTCCTGCTGCTCTCGATGCTCATACTGTTCTACTGGATTCTGGTGGTTCAGAATGTCCTCGACACAAAGAATCTCTCGAGCGGTGCCCTCTTTGTCCCGGCATCGCTGTTTGCGGGCCTCGTATCTCTGCTGTACGGGCCGCGGACCGGCATCTTCTTCAGTCTGATCTCGTTTTTCCTGACGGGTGCCGCAACCAACCTCAACGCGCAGTTCATGATCGGCATCATGCTGGCGGGAATCTCGGCGACGCTCACGATGCGCACGGCCCGCACCAGGACCATGCTGGCCCGGGCGGCCGTGTTTCAGGCTGCCATTCAGGCCTGCCTGGCGGTTGTCCTGCTGTTCAGCCAGAAGCCCACTCCGGCCGAAGTCTTTCAGTCCATGGGTTTAGGGGCGCTGAACGGCTTTGTGGGAGGTTCGTTTATTATGCTCCTGTTGCCGCTCTTCGAGCGCATCCTCGACAAGTCCACCCAGTTCAGGCTCATGGAGCTGGCGGATATCAACGCGCCCGTCCTGAAGGAGATGCTTTCGAATGCGCCCGGCACCTACGCGCACTCGATGAATGTCGCCCACCTGGCAGAGGCGGCGGCGAAGGATGTCGGCGCGAATCCTCTTCTGGCCAGGGTCGGGGCCTATTACCACGACATCGGCAAGATCGAGCATCCTGAATATTTTACCGAGAACCAGAAGGGCATCAACCGGCACGACGAGATCAACCCGACGCTCTCGGCGAGCATCATTCGCCGCCACGTGAAGGACGGCATCGAGCGGGCCCGGGAGATCGGCCTTCCCAAGGAAGTCATCGACATCATCAGCCAGCACCACGGCAACTCCGTGATGGAGGCCATCATCAACAAGGCGAAGGCTTCGCCGAATGAAACCGATCTGCAATCCTACAGCTATCAGGGGGAGCGGCCGAAGAGCAAAGAGGCGGCGGTTGTCATGCTCGCCGATACCATAGAGGCCGCTTCGCGTTCTCTTAAGAACCCGAACGCCGCAAAGCTTGAGCAGCTGGTCCACCAGCTCATTCTGCACAAGATCACGAACGGCCAGCTCGACGAGAGCGATCTCACTCTGCACGACATTGACACCGCGGAACATGCGTTTCTGCGGATACTTCAGTCGCAGATGCACACCCGCATCGAGTATCCGGGGCAGGGAAAGCAATGAATGGAAACGAAGTGTTCTATTCGATCATGGGGCTGGAAGAGCCGCCCTGGGCCCAGAGAGCGGCCGATTTCGCACTCTCCGTCCTCGATCTTCTCGAAAAGCGCAATTGGCAGGTTTCTCTGACCCTGTGCGACGATACGACCATCCAGGCACTCAATCGGGACTACAGGCACATCGATGCGCCGACGGATGTCCTTTCATTTCCGCTGGGGGAATTCATGCCGGTGGAAGAGGGAGAAGATATCTACATTGCCGGCGATGTCGTCATAAGCGTCCCGACCCTTCACCGCAACGCCGCGGAGTTTGGAGTCGCGGTGGATGAAGAATTGCGCCGCCTTATCATTCATGGCATTCTGCACTTGTCCGGCATGGACCATAGCGATAATTCGCCTGATCAGCCCATGCTGGAACTGCAGGAGCGACTTCTGCGTCAAATGGGAGGAGACGCCATTCTATGAGCCTTCTTTCGCAACTTTTCGGTTCCCATGAGAAGACGGTTCCGACAGAGGACGAATCTGTCGAGGAGCAACGCGAGATGATCGAGGGGGTAGAGCACCTTCCGGAGAAGATAGTCCGGGATGTCATGGTGCCCCGCACCGATACGGTCTGTGTCGAAGATACGACGCCGGTCGACGAGATGCTGGAAATACTGGTGGAATCGGGGCATTCGCGCATCCCTGTGTACTCGGATACCATCGACAACATTGTCGGGATACTCTATGCGAAGGATGTCCTCGCCGCGCTCGTGAAAAAAGAGCCCCTCGCACTGAAGAAGCTTATGCGGCCCCCCTATTTCGTGCCCGAAACGAAGCGGATCGACACGCTCCTCAAGGAGTTCAGGCGCCGCCATGTGCACATCGCCATCGCCGTGGATGAATATGGGGGTACGGCGGGCATCATAAGTCTTGAGGATATAATTGAAGAGATCGTGGGTGAGATTCAGGACGAATTCGACGAAGAAGCCGAGCAGATCGTAAAACTCGGCGAAAATGCGTGGCGCTGCGACGCGCGCATTCGCCTCGAAGAGCTCAACGAGGCCATCGGCTCACAGCTGCCCTCGGGTGAATACGACAGCCTTGCGGGCTATGTCTTCGACCTTTTCGAACGCATTCCCTCGGCGGGGGAGCAGGTTATGGAGGGAGACCTCCGCTTCACCATCGAGGCGATGGAAGGGCACCGGCTCATCTCCATCCGCATCGACCGCGTTGCGCCCCCGGAAAATGATGAGCGCGTAGAGCAGCCTTCTGTTTTATAAATCGAAACGGCGTTTCAAATATTAATTTTGCTTGCACGATTCGATAAGTAGGTATAGAATCAATTCAGTTGGCATACTGTCAGCACAATAATTACGAACAATCCCTAAAAGGAGGGAGACATGAATTCCTACATAAAAGAAGTGCTGGATGGACTCCGCGCTCGGTATCCTTGGGAAAGCGAGTTCCTTCAGGCCTCTGAAGAAGTTTTGGAATCCATTACACCACTCATCGAGGCAGAGCCGAAATACCGCCAGCAGAAAATTCTCGAACGCATCATCGAGCCCGAGCGCATCGTGATGTTCCGAGTGCCCTGGGTCGACGACAAGGGCGAATACCATATCAACCGCGGCTACCGAGTGCAGTTCAATTCAGCCATCGGGCCGTACAAGGGCGGCATCCGCTTCCATCCCAAGGTCACCCTCTCTACTCTCAAGTTCCTCGCATTCGAGCAGATATTCAAGAATTCCCTCACGGGCCTCCCCATGGGCGGGGGCAAGGGCGGTTCGGATTTCGATCCGAATGGCAAGAGCGACAATGAGATCATGCGCTTCTGCCAGAGTTTCGTGACCGAGCTCTACCGCCACATCGGCCCCGATACTGATGTCCCCGCGGGCGATATCGGTGTGGGCGGACGCGAAGTCGGCTACATGTTCGGCCAATACAAGCGGCTGGCCAATGAATTCACGGGCGTCTTTACCGGCAAGGGTTTGACCTTCGGCGGTTCGCTGATCCGACCCGAAGCCACGGGATTCGGCGCGGTCTATTTTGCGGAGGAGATGTTCAAGCTCAAGAACGATTCGCTCAAGGGGAAGACGGTCGCGGTGTCGGGGTTCGGCAACGTCGCATGGGGCGCCTGCACCAAGGCGAGCCAGCTCGGGGCGAAGGTCGTCACCATCTCCGGACCCGACGGTTATGTCTATGATCCCGAGGGCGTGGGCACGCAGGAGAAGTGGGATTATCTCGAGGAGATGCTCATCATCGACCGCAACAAAGTGGAGAATTACGTCAAGAAGTTCCCGAAGGCCGTGTTCTACAAAGGCAAGAAGCCCTGGGAGCAGAAGGTCGACATCGCCATGCCCTGCGCCATCCAGAACGAGCTTAACGGCGAAGATGCGAAGCTCCTCATCGACCATGGCGTCAAGACTGTCGTCGAGGTGTCGAACATGGGATGCACGCCCGAGGCCTGGAAACTCTTCATAGAGAAAAAGATCCCCTTTGCGCCGGGCAAGGCGGCGAATGCGGGCGGCGTCGCGACGAGCGGCCTCGAGATGAGCCAGAATTCGATGCGGCTCGCCTGGAGCGCCGAAGAGGTCGACCACCGTCTGCACGAAATCATGATCAACATCCACAGGGCCTGCGTCGAGACCTCGGCCAAGTACGGCTTCGAGGGCAACTATGTCGTCGGCGCGAACATCGCGGGCTTCAAGAAGGTGGCGGATGCGATGATCGCCCAGGGTCTGGTGTGATGTAGAAAGTTAATTTTCAATAACGTGTTGCGTGGCGGCCTTCTTCGGAAGGCCGCTTTTTTTATGGCCGGCTTGCCCACAGGGGACGAGAGGGGCGCCGATATGGTATAACCAGCGACAGAGGAACAGTTCATGGAAACTCGAACAGTGCATCCAGCGGCGGTAGGGGGCAGCATCCGCGCTCCCGCATCGAAAAGCGCCATGCAGCGCGCGATCGCGTGCGCGATCCTGGGGCAGGGCACAAGCCGGATTGAAGGGTCCCCCGTGTGCGCCGACTCCAGGGCGGCGCTGCGCATAGCCCGGAGGCTTGGGGCCGAGGTGCGGGAGGGCGGGGGCATCATAGAGATCGACGGGTCGTCTCTTTTCCGCGGGGGACACCGGTCTCCTGAGCGGCCGCTGGAGATTTCCTGCGGCGAGTCAGGCCTCTGCATGAGAATGTTCTCCCCCATTGTCGCCCTGCTGGAGGATGTAGTGAGGCTCACCGGCGAGGGCTCTCTCCTGCGGCGACCCATGCACATGGTCGAGACCTCTCTGAGCATATTCGGCGCGCAGTGCTCGTCGACGAGCGGCATGCCGCCCCTGACCATCCGGGGCCCCATCGGCCCGAAACGGGCGAAAGTCGACGCCCAGGGCAGTTCCCAGCTTATAACGGGGCTGCTCATCGCCCTGCCGCTCCTGCCCGGCGACTCCGAAATCGAGGTGGAAAACCTTGTGAGCGCGGGCTATCTCGATTTGACTCGGGAAATATGCGCGCAGTTCGGAGTTCATGTCGAAAAAAGTGAGGATGGAAAGACTTTTTTTATCGGAGGCGGGCAGTCGTACAGGGCCTCGGGGGTCCGTATCGAGGGCGACTGGAGCGGAGGGGCCTTCCTCGCGGTCGCCGCGGCGATAGCGGGCGGAGAAGAGGGGCTCCGCATACGAGGCCTGTCCCGGGATTCGAAGCAGCCCGACCGGGCGATAGCGGAGGTCCTCGCCGGAGCCGGCGCGAGCCTGCACTTTGACGGCTCCGACCTCATCGTGCAACCGGGAAAACTTGTTCCCTTCAGCTTCGACGCGGGCGACTGTCCGGACATCTTCCCTCCGCTGGTGGCGCTTGCATCCGCGATTCAGGGGACATCCCGCATCAGGGGCGTGCGCCGGCTCGCCTCAAAAGAAAGCGACCGGGCGTCGGCCCTGCGCGAGACATTCGGCGCGCTCGGCGCCGAAATCTCCGTCGAGGGCGATGAGATGCTGGTGCGCGGTGGAGTCATCCGGGGAGGCAGAGTGTCCTCCTGGGGGGATCACCGCATCGCCATGGCCGCAGCGGTCGCCGCCCTCGCCGCAGAGGGCGAAGTTCACATCGAGGGCGCGGACTGCGTGTCCAAATCCTGGCCGGGCTTTTTCGAAGACCTCGCGTCGATCCTCGCACACTAGGCCATCAGAACGGCCCGAAGCGAATCGCGACGGCGATTCCCAAAAAGATCGAAGTGACGACGAGGATTATCGCCTGCAGTTTCCATGTCCAGCGCATCCACCGGGGGTAACTCACCACGGTGAAGGACAGCGCGATGAGGAGCAGGGCGTTTGTCGGAAAAATCATGTTGGAAAAGCCATCGCCAAAATCGAATGCGAGGACGGCCGTCTGGCGGGTGATACCGACCAGGTCCGCGAGCGGCGTGAGCAGGGGCATCATCAGGAAGGCCTTTGCGCTCGCCGATCCGATGAAAAAATTCATCACGAGGGTTGTGGCATAGACGAGGAAGGCGGCGGAGAGCGGCGGGGCCTGGGCGATGAGCGTCGCCGCGCCGTAGAGAATGGTGTCCATGATTTTGCCTGAGATGATGATGTGTTTGACACTGTATGCCATGAGGATGAGCACGATGCCCGGCGAGAGGTTGGCCGCACCCCGCAGGAAAGTCTTTATTATGCTGCCCGGCTTCACTCGGGCGAGGAGGCCTCCGCCGAAGCCCCCGATCAGGAATAGGAGGGCCATGATCGGAAAGGCCAGATCGGAGAGGCCTGGCATCCGCGCGGTCACGAGGACGAATATCATCGCAATTCCAATGCAGACTGCAAACCAGATGAGCCCTCTTGTCTTGGCCTTTGACAGACTATCCTGTGGACCTGCCGCGTCTTCGGCTGCGACACTCTGTTTTTCGCCCAAAGAAGCGCGGATGGCCTCGTCTTCCTTAAAGGTGGGGGAGGATGCGGGGTCGCGCTCGACCTTCTTCGCGTGAAGAATGACAAATGCGGTCACAATTCCAAAGACCACAAAGAAGAATATGATCCTGAGCCAGGAGCCCGAGAACAGCGGAAGGTCGGCGATCCTCTGTGCAACCGCCACCGTAAAGGGGTTGGTGACCGCCGAGGCAAACCCGAAGGCGAGGGGCAAGAGGCTTATGCCGAGGCCGGTGAGCGAGTCCCAGCCCAGCGATATCGCGAGGGGGACAATGAAGATAATCATGGGCACCATCCCCTCATACACGCCGATAAAGCTCGACACCGCCATAAAGAAGAAAATGACGAGGGCGACGAGGAGGTACTTGCGCTTCGAGAAGCGCCGGACAAGCTTGTGTATGAGCTCTTCCATGACGCCTGCGCCCTCCAGGATGGAGATCGAACCACCCACGCAGAAAATGAAGACGATGATCGTGATGAGCGTCAGATTGTCCTGCGAGAATAGAACCTCGACCGGAGCGGTGAGCCACCGCCACGCGGGATACGCGGGCTTGGGAACCGCGTGATATGTCCCGTTGACGACGAGCGTTTTGCCGTCCTGGACAACCCTCTGGTATTCCCCCGAGGGCAGGATGATCGTCAGAATGCCCGATACCAGCATGAGGGCCAAGATGATGCCCGCAGAGAGCAGAAAGGCCTTTTTGCCGATTTTTATCGCGCTCTGCTGGGGCGGATTGGGTTGACGCTTCCCTGTACTCATGGTGCCTCCTTTATGGTTCCATGTACGGGCTATTCTCCTATATTGGCCCTCAGGCTGTCCAGAAACTTTTTCATCTCTTCGTAATCCCGCTGGCGGATGATGTGCGTGAGATAGGCGAGCTTGGAGTTGATGAGTTCGAGCTGGCGGATCGTGTACGGGTTAAACATGATTTCGGTGAGGAGCCGGTCATCTTCCGACAGGAGCCCCTTGGCGACACTGAGGTGCCGCTTGAAATTGGTGCCCGGCGCATCCTGTTTCTTCATGCATGCGGCGAAGACCATGGTCGAGGCGAAGGGCGTGGCGAGGGAATACGCGACTGTTTTGTCGTGTTCCTCAAAGCTGTACTCGAAGATGCGGATTTTCAGGCTCGAGTAGAAATTCCGGAAGAACGAGGCCCCTTCCTTGCTCGATTCGGAGATGATGATGGCGCTCTCTTCCTTGAGGTCCCTGATATTGGCGAGCGTGGGGCCGAACATGGGGTGGCTCGAGACGAAGGGACGGCCGGACTGCTCGTAGTATTCCTTAAAGCCTGTCTTTACGCTCGCGATGTCGCTGATGATGCACTGTTTTGGAAGATAGGGCAGGACCGCCTCGAAGGCCTCGAGGGTGTAGCCGAGCGGCACACAGTTGATAAAGAGCTCGGGCTCGAATTCGGCGAATTCCTGGATGGACAGCGCCCTGTGCACTTTTATGAAGTATTTCATCTTGAGCAGATCGCTGTCGTGCACCATCACTTCGTGGTGCCAGCAGAGCTCCTCGGTGAGCCAGGCTCCCATGCGCCCGGCGCCCAGTATGGCGATTTTCATTCTTCTACCCTCTTTTCGCGATAACAGCCCAGAATCTTGAAGCCCTCGGCCATCTTCGAGACTTTTCCCACGGCGCGCTGCACCGGCTCGGCGCCGAGAGAGCCCTCGAAATCGATGAAGATCGCATAGGTGCCGGGGGTGTCCGGAACCGACTCGATCCGGGTGAGGTTTATCTTCTCCTCAGCAAACACCTTGAGTATGGCGAACAGAGACCCCGCCTTGTTTCCCGCGGTGAAGACGGCCGAGCACTTGTCGCCCTCATCTCCGTTGCCCCGCGCTGAAATGAGGAAGAAGCGGGTGCGGTTGTGGGGTGCATCCTGGATGTCCTCTTTGATCGTCTCGAGGCCGTAGAGCTCGGCGGCGAATTTGCTCGCCACGGCGGCGATGCCCTTGGGGCGAAGTTCCGAAAGCGCCTTTGCCGCACCTGCGGTGTCGTAATAGGGCTCCGCGTCCAGGTGATTTCTCTGCAAAAAGTTGCGGCACTGGGCGAGCGCCTGGGTGTGCGACCAGGCGGTCCTGAGCTCTCGGTGGTCGGCTCCCGGAATCGTGAGAAGACAGTGACGGACGGGCATGTCGATGGCGGCGACCACCTTCAGGGTGGTGTAGATGAGGATCGAGTTGACAGGGCCGACGAGGCCTCCCAGGGTGTTCTCCACCGGGACAATGCCGTAGTCGTAGACGCCCTTCTCAACACCGTCGAAGACATCGGAGAACTCGCGGCAGGGAATGGTCGCCGAATTGGGCATGAGCATCCTCAGCGCGACTTCCGAGTATGCCCCGTGTTCGCCCTGAAAGGCGACGGTCTGAAGGCCCGCTTCCTGGATGCGTCGGCTCTCCGTCATCAGCTGCTCGTAGATTTTGACCGAAAAGCGGGGATCGAGCAGGCACTGGCTCGAGTGGCGGACCTTATCGAGGACGACCTGCTCGCGGGCGGAATCGAGTGATCCCGATTTGAAGCGCCTTGTGAGGAGCGCCTTCTCCATACGTTCGTTCAAGAGAGAGAGGATCTTTGCATCGATGCGGTCGATGTCGGTTCGGATATCCTCGAGGTTCATGATTTCCTCCACGGTATGTTGGATTCCCGGGGGCTCTCCGCACGCGCGGAGAGGGCCAGGTCAGCGAGGGCGCAGGCTGTGGCCGCTTCCAGGACCACCGCGCTCCGGAGAGCTATGCAGGCGTCGTGCCTGCCCTGTATTTCCAGGTCGGTCATCTCGTCGCGGGAGAAATCGAGCGTGTGCTGTGCGACCGAGATGGATGAGGCGGGTTTGACGGCGACGCGGAGCACGATTTCATTGCCGTTGGTGATTCCTCCGTTGATGCCGCCTGCCCCGTTGCGCGCGGTCCTGCCGTCCTGGCCGATGAAGGGATCGTTGTGTGCCGAGCCCCTCATCGCCGCCGCGGCGAAGCCGTCACCGAACTCGACGCCCCGGACTGCGGGGACGGCGAAGAGATAGTGGCCGATCACGCTCTCCGCGGCGTCGAAAAAAGGCTCGCCCCAGCCCGCGGGGACGCCGCGGGCGCGCACCTCGACGAGGGCACCGATGGAGTCGCCCGCCTCTTTCGCTGCCCGGACAGCCTCGGCCACGTTTTTCGAGCCGCCCGCCTCGAGCAGCCGCGTGTCGAAGACGATCGGCGCAAAGGTGTTGAGGATTTTCTTCGCGACGACCCCCGCGGCGACCAGCCCGGTCGTGATCCGGCCCGAAAAGTGGCCCGAACCCCGCGGGTCCTGCCAGCCCGAAAATTTCATCATCGAACTGAAGTCGGCATGCCCGGGCCTCGGGATCCTGGTGAAGTCGGCATAGTCCTCGGATTTTGTGTTTTCATTGCGGAATTCGATGTGGATCGGCGAGCCGCTCGTACGGCCGCGGAATATTCCCGACAGAATTGCGGGTCTGTCCGATTCTATCCGCGGAGTTGTCCCCTCGGCTCCGGGTTTCCGGCGCGCGAGGTCGGCTGCAAAGTCCTCTTCCGAGAGAGGAATCCCCGCCGGGCATCCGTCTATGACGACGCCGACGGCCGGTCCGTGCGATTCCCCGTACAGGGAAATACGAAATAGTCTGCCTGCGGTATTCATTCTCTTCCTCACTTTCTGATCGAACAGCTCAGCGCTGCAGGGCTTCCGCCAGTTCGTCCAGCGGGATGGCCTCGACGCGGACATCGCCGATCCCGTACGGCATGACGAAGTCCATGTCCTTTCCCCGGCGCTTCTTGTCGGAGCGTATGAGCCCGAGCAGGGCCCTTTTGTCCAGCGTCCGGCCGGCCATGGCAAAAGCCTCCGGAATGCCCGACGGGAGCCCGAAGCGTCGGAGCAGGGAAGCTATGCGCGCCATGGTCGCGGGGTCGAGCGCCTTTCTGGACACCGCCAGAGCATTCGCCGCACCCATGCCGGCCGCGACCGCGTAGCCGTGCGGCAGGCCCGTGAGCAGCTCGATCGCATGCCCGAAGGTGTGGCCATAGTTGAGGGCGTGGCGCGCCCGCGAATCGTAGGGGTCGGCCTTTACATAGCGCAGTTTTACTTCCTGCGAGCGCCTGATGAGCTCCTCAAAGGTTCTGCCACTCATCTGTGCAAGCGGAATGCGCGCCGCGGCGATCTGTTCGAAGAACCGGAAATGTTCTTCGCTGTCCAGCACCGCGTGCTTGATCGCTTCGGCCATGCCTGCAGCCAGGTCCTTTTCGGACAGGCTTGGCAGCCAGCCCACATCGCAGATGATGTCCGTGGGCAGATGGAAGCTGCCGACCACGTTTTTCGCATAGCCTATGTCGATCGCATTCTTCCCGCCGATCGATGCGTCGATCATGGAGAGCAGGGTGGTGGGCACTATGACGAGCCCGATACCCCTCATCCAGGTGTGGGCCGCGAAGCCTGCCAGGTCGCTCACCGAACCGCCGCCGACGGCGACGAGCACCGTGTCGGGGCCGGCGTCGAAGTTGAGCAGGGCATGGTAGACCGATTCCAGCACCGGGAACGTCTTGCATGCTTCGCCGTCGGGCACTTCGATCCAGCGGGCGCCTTCGCTCTCCCCGGGGAGCCTCTCCGGGGCCTTTTTGCGGAGCGCCGCGCTGGTGAGAAAGATGCTCTTCTCCGGGGGCATCAGTTCCCGGAAGTCGGAGAGCGCTCCGAAAAGGATATTGCTGTGGCTGGTCTGCATGGCGGCGCTCCTAATCGACCGCTTCGGAGAAAGCACTGGGCAGCGTGAACTCTGTCTCCGGCGCGCCGGGGCCGCCCTGGGCCTCTTCCCCGGCCTGTACCCCCAATTCGTCAAAAAAGGCCCTGAGCTTGCGGAGCTTCTCCATGAGCGACTCGAACATGGGGATTGTGAGCTGCTGCTCCTTGTCGCTGAGCGCGGACTGAGGGTCGATGTGCACCTCGATCTCGAGGCCGTCTGCGCCGGCGGCGACTGCCGCCATGCTCATCGGCTCGATGAAGGGCCGAAGGCCTGTCCCGTGGGAGGGGTCGACGAGAATCGGAAGATGGCTCTCGCGGCGCACCGCCGGAATCATCGACAGATCGAGCGTATTCCGCGTGTATGTCTCAAAGGTGCGGATGCCGCGCTCACAGAGAATGACGTTGGGGTTCCCTTCTGCCAGAATGTACTCCGCACAGTTGAGCCATTCTTCGAGCGTCGAATACATCCCGCGCTTGAGAAGAATCGGTTTTCCCGATTTGCCGGCCTCGCGCAGGAGCGAGAAATTCTGCATGTTGCGAGCCCCTATCTGGAGCACGTCGGCATATTCTCCCACCCAGGAGACGTCCCGTGTGTCGACGACTTCGGTGACGACGGGCAGGCCTGTCTCCCTCCGTGCTTTGTCGAGGATTTTCAGGCCCTTGAGACCGAGCCCCTGAAAGGCGTAGGGGGAAGTCCGCGGCTTGAAGGCCCCGCCGCGCAGCATATGCGCGCCCGCCTTTTTTACGGCGATGGCCGTCTCGATAGTCTGGCTCTCCGTCTCTACGGAACAGGGCCCCGCGATTATGACGAGTCCCTGGCCCACTTTTATGCCCTTCACATCGATGATGGTCGTATCCTGTCCTGGTTTGCGCGCCGCGAGTTTTATGTTTTTGATCACGGCAGTCTCCTTAAAGTGCACAGCGCCTTCAGACGAATGTTGTGCTGGTTTTGGCAATCATAGCTATGCGTAGAAACACGGTCAAGGTTCATGAATATTCATTTTTGTTACAAAACAGCATAATATGCAACTATGTATTTCAATGAACTCGTTTCGGCATACGATCGTCAGCGCCGCGAGCGCAATATCTATCACGATCTCATGCGGGACCGCGTGCGGGAAGTGCTCCTCGTGGGGAGTCTCTACGACTCCTTTGTGGTCGAATCCGACGGAGTCCTCACCGAACAGATATATGGAGAGTATTTCAAACTCAACCTGAATACCATCCCCCGCGTCACCTGCGCGTATACTGAAGAATCGGCCCTCGACCTTTTCCGGGAGGGGAGGTTCGACCTCACCATCATCATGGCGAGCCTGGATTTCGACATACCGCTCAGGCTTGCGGCCTCGATGCGCCGCATCTGGCCCGATATCCCCATACTGCTCATGGTGACGAACAATTCGAGCCTCGCGATGCTCGACATGGACCGGCCCGAGCTCGCGGCCTTCAACAGAGTCTTCGTGTGGAACGGCTACTCGAAGCTCTTCGTCGGTATGATCAAATACATAGAAGACTGGCGGAACGTCGGGGCCGACACGAGGACCGGCGAAGTCCGGGTCATACTGATGATCGAAGACTCCGTGCGCTATTATTCCCGCTATCTGCCGGTGCTGTACAAAGTGGTGCTCCGCCAGACCCAGGCCCTCATCGAGGAAGAGCACATCACCGAGACCTACAAGCTCATGAGCATCAGGGCGAGGCCCAAGATACTCCTCGCGAGCACCTACGAGGAAGCCCTCGAGATCTTCGAGACCTACAAGCCCTACCTTCTGACCGTCATCACCGACATCCGCTTCAACCGGGGTGGCGCCTGCGACGAGAACGCCGGCTTCGACTTTCTCCAGTTCGCCAAGCGCGAGTTGCCGGATCTGCCCATGCTCGTGCAGTCGAGCGAGCCGAATGTAAGGGAGAAGGCCTTCGCCATCGGCGCTTCCTTTATCGACAAGAACTCCGAATCGCTCGAGATGGAGTTGGCGGCCTTCCTCCAGGCCAATCTGGGCTTCGGCAGCTTTGTTTTCCGCACTCCCGACGGCAACGAGATCGCCCAGGCGCACA
>Ga0228535_1002708_pt1 | contig 15699 bp, 15 predicted proteins | sample SJ1metagenome_FD_168457 | JGI IMG/M metagenome (GOLD analysis project Ga0228535, IMG submission 168457) | Enriched culture of PCE-dechlorinating microbial communities from Ithaca, New York, USA - SJ1 | ecosystem: Engineered > Modeled > Simulated communities (microbial... > Unclassified | place... | reverse complement strand
GTGTGCAGCATGAAAGCTCCTTCTTATCTATCTCAAGTACAATTGCCGCATAAGAGGCATCCCTTGCAGGAATATGTTTGATGTGCCTCATGATATCCGCCACCTGTTTCTTTCCCCCGTACAGGTTCAACATTGCATACCAATCATCCTTGGTGCCATATTGGATAACCCTTAGTACTACCGTCTTACACATTTTCTCCCAATCGAATCTTGCAAGATCATACTCCCATAGTATCGCAGGAGATATTCTTAAGTGGGAATGGTTTTTCCAGTCGTCCAAGTACTTCATACAGAAAGTGTACCCCAAAACTCAGTATGATTGAATTGTTGCATCATATTCCGAAAGGCAATTCAGCGACTCGCCATCAAGAAAAGTACAGCCGCTGTGCATTGTCATGAAACACCATGCCCTGCTCTTTTTCACTGGAGAGAGCCAACTGGTAATTGAGTAACTGCTGGTAGCTGTATGGCAAAAGAATGCTCATATTCTGTCTACTTTTACGATTCCCGTTGTGAGTGCTAAGTAGTAATTTGGAAGTGGCTGATATATATATATTCACGGCTATAACAGAAATTTCATAGATATTATAAATATATCAAAAAACTTTAAATAGTAATTTAATAGTATATCAAAAAATTAATTTGACATATCCAAAAATGAGGCATACAATACCCATGAATTGTATGAGGAGTATATTTATATGAATAATGGTGTGGTGAAAATAGTAGTTATTGGAGCAGGGAGCCGAGAATTCGCTCGGGGGATAATACACGATTTAGTCCTTGATAGAGAACTGTTCAGCCAATTCAGAACGTATGTTGTTCTGGTTGACATTAATAAGCAAAATTTGGAAATCGCATTAAAATATGCACAACGTTGTACTGCTTATAAAAACTCCACAATTCATTTTAGTGCTACTACCGACAGGGTCCAGGCGTTGAAGGATGCAGATTTTGTTCTTTTGTCCATAGCAATTAAGCGTACTGAATTTTGGGAGCAAGATTATAGAGTCCCACTGGCTTTTGGAATTCCTCATATCTATGGAGAGAACGGCGGTCCAGGTTCGTTATTTCATTCGTTAAGAAACTTAAATATGATATTGCCAATATGTAAGGATATCGAGCAATATTGTCCCAATGCTTGGTTGATAAATTTCACTAACCCAGAAGCAAAGAATCTGACTGCAATTCTTAGTTTGACAAAAGTTAAAGCAATTGGTTTATGCCATGGTTTCCATAGTTTTCAACAATTTGCCTCAAAAGTTTTGGGGAGACCATTAACTACTCTAGATATTAGAACTGCTGGAATCAACCACTTCTTTACATATTATAGAATTGATGATCTGCAAACCGGAGAAGATCTAATTGGTTCATTTACGGAGAACCTTGACAAACAGACAGATGATCTTCCCCCATTAGTCAGATACCTGTACAGGACTTTTGGAGCAATCGGATATATATCGGATGAGCATATTGGTGAGTACCTTGGTTTCGCACATCAGATAGTAGGGAATCTTTGGCCGTTTGGAATCGAGCGAAGAAAGGTGATGCTGAATGAAAATGGAATTGATAGCCGTGCTTCATTTGAAGCATGGAGAAGGAATGTTGATGTTCACACATTTATGGCAAACACACAGAATACAAATAATGAAGTTGGAATGTTGACAGGCGAAGAAGAGCTTGATGATGCCGTCATAAAAAAGTCTGGAGAACTCGCTGTTCCTGTGATAGGAGATATTCTTCTGGATAGAAATGAATTAAGAAGGGCTGTTAATGTGCTGAACACTGAAGGTTATATTGAAAACCTTGATAAGGATACAAGTATCGAAGTACCTGCATGGGTTAGTTCATCTGGAGTTAAGCCAGATTATGTAGGAAGACTGCCGGAAGGGTTTGCTGCACTTATTAAAAAACAACAAGCAGTTCAAAGGTTAATGGTTGAAGCAATTAGAGGGAAGTCGAAATTTTATCTGTTGCAAGCACTTCTGCTAGATCCTGTGGTTGAAGGTAAAGCGTTGGAGGCAGAGAAAATGTTGGATTATATGTTGGAACTTCAGAAAGGATATTTGCCTGAGTTCAGGTAATTTATCGTAGGTCTCTTGGTATCCAATGAATTGGATAGAATAAATTGGATTTTCCTATCACTAAGAATAGGGTAAAAAGGAGAAGGTTATGAAGAAATTGGTAATTTGGTTGGTGATTCTCTCTGTTATTGGATTCTTTACATCGCCAATCATGGCTCAAGGACAGAAGGAGGATGTTGTTACGTTGCGAATGATAGCTCCTTGGGCTGACAAGGAATTCGAGGGATTCCGCCCGGTGATTGAAAAATTCGAAGCAGAAAACCCTGGAATAAAAATTGAGTATAGAACTGGAAAACCCGAAGATGTTGCTACAATTCTATCCACACAATTCTCTGTTAAGAAGTCACCCGCTGACATTATCGATACTGCTTGGCCATGGTATATCGTCCAAGAAGCAGAGAAAGGCAATCTTTTACCTGTTGATGGAGCAGTAAACTATGCAGATTTTCGTGAGGGGTCACTTGATCAGCTGAAAGTTGATGGAAAACTTTATGGAGTAACAGGTATTGGAGGGCTGACTATCCCCGAATTTAATGCAAGTTTGTACCGTGAAAACAACCTCACTGATCCGAGAAATGTGCAGTCGGTTGAAGGAATAATGGATCTTATGAGAAAGGTCCAGAAACTGCCAAATGTTAAAGCAGCCGTTGGAACTGGTGGAGGAGTAGGTTGGACAAATACAAGCGTTATCGAAACCTGGATACTAACTTTTGGTGGACGTAAGATGTATATGGATCTTTTGGAAGGAAAGATTGCATGGAATTCTGCAGACGTGAAGCAAGTATTAAGAAGTTCGCTACTACCTTGGTTGCAGGAGGGTTTCTTTGGTGAACCGGAGGAAGTCTCCATTGTTACAGAAAATATGTGGAGGAAACAGTATGGGTTCTTCGTTGGGGGAACTACCGATTCGTTACGTTTCAACAATCCCCCTGGAGATTATGCTGTATTCTTGCTTCCAGGTCAAAAAGATATCGTAATGTGGACTGATTACTGGTTCATTCCAGCCTATACTGAACACCCGGAAGAAGCAAAGAAGCTCCTAGCTTTCTTGGCAACTGAAGGTCAGTCCATTCAGGTAAAGGGTGGTGGCAGAATTGCAACATACACCAACGTTCCCTTGTCGAATTATCCTGAACAGGAGCAAATGATCATGGGAGTTGTCGGGAAAAACGGGATTGTTCCAGATATGGATGATACGATCGGTGGTAAGTTTCAGACGGTCATGTGGGATCAATTGAAACTATTGTGGTCAGAACCAACTGATTCAACATTAAATTCTGTTTTGGATACAATAGAATCAGCCGCAAAAGAGACGTTAACCAGTAAATAGTTGTTATAGATTTTGAACCATGTATAAAGATAGCAGGGGGAATGAAGAATGAATCGGAAATTACGTATTGAGACACTTGTGTTTATTCTCCCTGCTCTTTTGATAATCTTCTTTTTTATGTTTCTTCCAATGCTGGAGAGTTTAAACGCGAGCTTTCATGCAAATGACGGGACAGGTTCATTTGTAGGTCTTAAAAACTACATAGGAATATTTAAAGATCCTGCTTTTATCAACCTTAAAGCACTACTAGAAGGAAAGCAGCCTTTTGGGGCGATGATTAACAGCCTAAATTGGATACTAATACACTTGCCCTTATCCATGATACTTGGCCTCATTTGTGCTTTAATCATGATAAAGCTTCCTAAATACAAGTACCTTCGTTCAGTAATTTTCTTAGGAATGGTTATTCCTGGAGTAATCACTGGAGTTGTTACACAATTCCTTTTTGAGAAAAGTTCTGGGATGGTAAGCAATTTTTTTGGTTTTTTGGGTGTTGTGTCATTGTATAAGAGTTGGTTTGCTCATGCGGATACGGCCTTATTGGCGCTTATTTTTACAAGTGTTTGGGTTTGGACAGGATATTCTATGATAGTTTTTCTATCTGCTCTTACGACGATTCCTCAGAGTTTTATCGAAGCGGCTCTCCTCGATGGTGCAAATAGCCCCCAAATATTTTGGTTTATAAAACTTCCCTTCCTCAAAAGTTCTATGAGAACAGTTGTAGTCATGTCAATTATTAATGAACTCACTAGTTTTGATATGGTCTATTCTTCCACATATGGAGGTCCTGGGGGTGCTTCAAATGTTTTGGGACTGCAAATGTACCTTGAGTCTTTCCGATATACTCGATTCGGAACAGGTGCCGCTATTGCAACAATTATGACGGTGATAGCAGCCATCCCTATTTACATTAATGTGAGAAATACTATTCGGAATAGGGGTTGAATATGCAACATAGTCTTTCAAAAAAACGATTGGTCAGCTATAGAATTCTCGTCTTCTTTGGGTTCGTCCTTGCAATTGTTTGGTTGCTCCCAATAATTGGAGTTGTAATGGCCTCATTACGACCCTACAATGAGATAATTGATGGGTGGTGGCGGTTCGATGAATTACATGTTAGTTTAAAGAACTATGAATATGTGTTATTTCAAACAACAATCCCGATGATTCGACCTCTTGTAAATTCTTTGTTCTCATCAATATTTGGAGCGCTTATTCCTGCTTTGTTTGGTACTATGGCTGCTTACGCTTTTACAAGACATTATATTCCAGGCAAGACAGTTGTCACCGTGATAATTTTATGCCTGATGGCTATTCCAGGGCAGATGATAGCAATTCCTGTTTTTCAGAGAATTAATGCTATTGGATTGCTGGATACTTATACAGGTGTGATTCTCATGAACACAGTCACATCGCTACCATGGATTATATTTTTCATGATGAATGTGATAAAAGGGCAGAGCATTTCAATTGAAGAAGCAGCTAGAATTGATGGAGCTTCTGATTACCAAGTATTTGTACACATTGTTCTTCCTCAAAGTCTACCAGCTCTGGCCTCAGTGGTAATCCTGCAATTTGTCTGGTCTTGGAACTCATTTTTTTGGCCTTTGATTATTGTCTATGATATGGATAAACTGATGGCTACCCAAGTAATCCCCATGCTCCGTGGACAATTCTATACAAACTGGGGTGCGCTTTCTGCTGCTGCACTTTTAGTTATGGGAATACCAATTCTGATATTTTTACTGTTTCAGAATATTTTTATCCAAGGATCTGTTGGTTTCGCTGATGAAAAGTAAGGAATTTATATAATAGGTTCAGAAATGAAATCACAAACCAGAATTTTCTGAACTACCATTGGACTGGGGTGCTTGATTGTATCGAGCATAAGTCGTGCTGCCTCTCTCCCCATAGCATAGGTAGGTTCTTTAAAGTGAGGAAGATTGTTAAAACCGGGAAAGTTGGCTGACTCTACTTTATTATGAGAAACGAAACATATATTTGGATTGTTCTTAATTACTTGCATACCAGCTTCTAAAAGTCGGTCGTTTAGTGCATAGAAAGAATCAAAAATGCCTATCTTTGAAATTTGGTTTTTAAAATGATTGAGTGTCTCAATGCTCTCTGGTCCGTGTAGTAAATTTTCATTAATACTAATAATAAGAGAAGGGTCTGTTGGAATTTGCATTTCTATATGAGCATCTATGTATCCACGCTTTCGATCACTCATGCTGGAACATTCCAAACCGCTGGCCAACAGAATGCGTCGAAAACCTTTGGATAGTAGATATTTAGTCATTTGTTTGGAACTTTCATAATGATTAGTTCCGACATAATTCGTAAGAATACCTGGAATGTATCGGTCAATTAGAACATAAGGAATTTTTGCTTTATCAAGGATGCTTAACAGGTTTTTATTTTTCTCTTGGTATCCGATATCGATTACCGGTGCAAAAACTACTCCAGAAATATTTTGTTTTAGTAAAGAAAAAAAATATTCCTCTACTTTTTGAAAATCTCTATCAACATCGCATATGACTGTATGGATTTTTTTTGACCAGAGATAATCTTCAATCCCTCTAAAAATCTCGGCACCAAAAGATTCTCTTACATCATCAATTACCACTGCAACCAAGCTTGTCTGCTTCTGGAAATTCTTCTTATAGTTCGGAATAAAAAGGCCTTTCCTTCCATCTTGTTTTTCCAGAATTCCCTCTTGTTGTAAATCTAAAAGTGAACGCTGTACTGTTATTCTACTTACAGAAAAACTTTCTGCGAGTTCTCTCTCAGAGGGTAGACGATCACCTATAGAATATTTGCCTTTTGATATATCATTCTTGATTGATTGTTTGATTTGTTCATACAAGAGCTTAGTTCGTTTCATATTTTGGTCCACTCATATCGTAGATTAGTCTATAGACTGTAGTACTGACAGTCAATCGATAACTTCCAATTCTAGATATTCTCCATAGTGGATATCTATTATAGGCGTAAAATGGTTTTTCAAGGCTTGGTATCGTTGTCTGGCGCGAGAAAAGTGTAAGATATTCTCAATAACCACTTGGTAAGAAAACTGCCTATTAAATAGGAGCAAGTATATTGAGTCTCAATGATGCTTAGAGCAATGTCTATAAGCCCCATTCTGGTTATTTGGTAGCTTTCTACTGAAAATAGATGTGCTGTGCATTGTCATGAAACACCATGCCCTGCTCTTTTTCACTGAAGAGAGCCAACTGGTAATCGAGCAGCTGTTGGTAGCTGTACTGCACCAAGGTCGACGGGGCATCGGTTCCCCACATCAGGTGATCTGAGCCTGCAATGTTCTTTGCCAAGTTGATGAACGCCTGTGCAGTCGGGAAGGGATAGGCTTCAGGGCGCACCTTGTGGTGCAGGGCTGCCAGGTCGAAGTGTATGTTCTCTGCTTTCATGGTTTGGAGGGCTTCAGTAAGCTCTATCTTGTGATGCCTTCTGGGGCTCGCCAGATGGCAGACGACCACTTCAAGATCAGGAAAGTGCTTTGCAATGTTGCTGATGGCCTTGGGCTGGTGGGAACCGTCGCCCGGGCTTCCCAGGTCGAAGACCAGGACTCCCTGCTTCGCTGCAATCTGCTCGTAGAAACCCATCATCAGACTGTTGTCCAAGGCGAAGTCGGGGTGGCTTCCCATAATGCCGCAGCCGGTGGACATCTCGAACTTGAAGATGGAAAAGCTCTTGTGCAGGTTGTCCATAATCTTCTGTGCATTACGGCACCAAGGGTCGAAGGTGGCGGCAGCTCTGAAGCGGGTGGGGTATTTCATTGTTATTTCTTGGAGATAGTGGTTGGCAAAGCCTAGAAAACCACCCTGCAGCAGCACAGCCTTCTCGACATGGTGGGCGTCCATTGTTCCCAGAAGTCGCTCGGCAGGGAAGGTGGTGTCACCATAGGAAGCGGGGATGAGGTCGATTACCTCCCCGGTGGCCCAGACAGCCTTTCCATTGGGCAGAGCCCTCAATTCCCCGTCGGCTCCAAAGCCGCACAGCTGTTCAAAAATATGGGCATGGGCATCAATATAAGTCATGGCAAGGCCTCCTCGTTTCCTGTACGCTACTAGTGTTTGAGCCATCGGTCAATGGAGGTTTCGTTTCCACCAATGTCAAGAAATGATACTACTTTGTCAAAACTCTCTTGCTGGTAAGAGCGGCAAAACCACCTCAGACTACGCTTACCTAGTTCACAAATGGAGGCTTGTTATGAAAAAGACCCTAGTACTGCTTCTCATCGCCGCTTTGGCAATGGGAACCGTGTTTGCAGCTGGATCGAAAGAAGCTGCAGCACAAACCGGACCGATTACTCTCAGACTCAGCTGGTGGGGTGGAGACTCCCGCCACACTCCGACCCTCAAGGCCATGGAAGCCTATACCGCACAGAACCCCAACGTGAAGTTGGAAGGCGAGTACGGCGGATGGGACGGATATTATCAGAAGATTGTCACCCAGATCGCCGGCGGCACTGCTGCCGACATCATCCAGATCGACCAGCCCTGGCTTGCCGAGCTCGCCTCCAAGGGAGACGTGTTTGCAACCATCGACAGCTCCATGGTCGACCTCTCCCAGTTCGATGCAGACTTCCTCAAGAACTACTGCACGTATAACGGCAAGCTGCTCGGTCTTCCCACCGGAACCAATGTCAACACCCTCATCGTCGACCCCGCCATGCTCGCATCGTTCGGCATCGATCCCAACACAAAGTGGACTTGGGACAACATCATCACCGAGGGCAGGAAGATCAACGCACAGGACAAGACTGCCTACTTCAGCGGAGCCACTCCGGACATCATGCGCTACTGGTTTGAAGTATATATTGCACAGCTTGCCGGCGCAGTTGTAGACAGCAACAAGAAGGTTGCATTCACCCAGGCTCAAGGTACCGAAGCTTTCACCTATTTCAAGCGTTGGTTCGATGAAGGCATCGTAGCCCCCTTCAGCCAAACCTCCCTCTTCTATCAGAAGTTCCAGGAGAATCCGAGTTGGATCAACGGCAAGATGGCCACCAGCTGGACTTGGGTAAGTTCCATGGACAAGGACATCGGAGCCAGGAAGATGGAAACCCGTCAGTTCCCCGTGATGGCAGGAGCCAAGAACAGCGGAGTCCTGATGAGACCGTCCCAGATCTTCGTTGTCAACAACAACTCCAAGAACAAGGCAGAGGCCATCAAGGTCCTGAACTACCTGTTCACCGACGCCCAGGCGCTTGAGCTCCTCGGCCTTGCCCGCGGCATTCCTTCCACCGTGGTCGGAAGAAGCGTCCTTGCACAGAAAGGCATGATCACAACCATGGCAGAGAAGGCCACCAACGAAGGCATCGCCCAAGCCGGTCTTCCGCAGAGCGTCTACCAGATGAACAGCGAAGTCATGCAGGTCATGCAGGACGTCATCGACGAGTTCGGTTTCGGCAAGCTCTCTCCCGCCGAGGCTTCCGCAAAACTGATCAAGAATCTTGAGGCCACCCTCGCAACACTGTAAATCATTATCTCGGTCATCCGTCCACCACGGACGGATGGCCTCTTGCAAAGGGAATTGAGATGCATATACGCAAACGTTACAACTACACAGGATACCTGTACATCCTGCCTTGGATCATTGGGTTTCTGGTTCTCCAGCTCGTTCCCCTGATCAACTCGTTCTGGTACTCCTTCACCAATTTTCAACTCTTGGGAGACCCTAAGTTTTTGGGTCTGGAAAACTACAAGAAAATCTTTACCGCCGACCCGACGTTTCTGCAGTCGCTGAAAGTCACCTCATACTATGTCCTGATCGCCGTCCCGCTCAAGATCTCCTTCGCCCTGGTCATAGCGATCATCCTTAATCAGAACATCAAGGGTATCAACCTGTTTCGTACCCTCTACTACATACCATCCATCCTCGGCGGCAGCGTCGCCATCAGCGTACTGTGGAAGTACCTGTTTATGAACCAAGGGGTGGTGAACAACCTTATAGGCATCTTCGGCATCAAGGCCGTGGATTGGCTGGGCGATCCCCGCTATGCACTGGGAACCATCAGCCTGGTCACCGTTTGGCAGTTCGGCTCTTCCATGCTGCTTTTTCTGGCAGGACTGAAACAGATACCCGTCAGCCAGTATGAGGCTGCACGCATAGATGGGGCGGGGCGGATGCGCATCTTCTGGAAGATCACCATACCCGAGCTCTCCCCGATCATCCTGTTCAACCTCATCATGCAGATGATCAATGCCTTCCAGGACTTTACCAGTGCATTCGTCATCACCCAGGGAGGTCCGCTCAAGTCGACCTACCTCTATGGCCTCATGCTTTACGACCAAGGCTTCAAGTTCTTCAAGATGGGCTACTCATCCGCCCTGTCGTGGATTTTGTTCGCCATCATCCTCTTCTTCACCAGTCTGACCTTCCGCTCCTCCGAGTCCTGGGTCCACTATGGAGATTCGCTATGATCAAGAGAAAAACCCCTCTATCAAGATTTCTCTACTATTTCTTCTTGATCGCCCTCGCCTACATCATGACTTATCCGCTTTTGTGGATGATCGGAGCTGCCTTCAAGAGCAACGAGGAGATCTTCGGCACCATCAGCTTGCTGCCCAAGAACCCGATGTTCGGTGCATTTGCCGCAGGATGGAAAGGAACCGGCCAATACGGCTTCTCCACCTTCCTGTACAACACCTTTTTGATGGTCATCCCCACCGTCTTGTTCACCGCAATCAGCGCGACTCTGATCGGTTATGGCTTTGCACGCTTTGAGTTTCCCTTCAAGAAGACGCTGTTCACCATCATGCTTTCGACGATGATGCTGCCGGCGACCGTCATCCTGATCCCCCGCTACATCTTTTTCCGCAACCTGGGGTGGCTGGACTCCTACCTGCCGTTCATTGTTCCTGCGATGCTGGGCTGCTTTCCCTTCTTCAACTTCATGATGGTCCAGTTCTTCCGGGGCTTGCCGCTGGAATTGGATGAGTCTGGCAAGCTGGATGGCTGCAACAGCTTCATCATTCTCAAGGATCTGCTGCTTCCTCTGTGCAAGTCAGCCATTTTCTCGGTCATCGTCTTCCAGTTCGTCTGGACCTGGAACGACTTTCTGAATGTGTTGATCTATATCAGCAGTGTGGCAAAGTACCCGGTGGCCCTGGGCCTGAGAATGACGATGGACATCTCCACCGAGTTCAACTGGAACCAGATTCTGGCGATGAGCCTGATCTCGATCGCTCCTCCGATCGTACTGTTCTTCGCCGCCCAAAAGTATTTTGTCGAGGGTATTGCCACCACCGGCATGAAGAACTGATCACTCTCTTCGCAGTGGAAGGACGATTGTAACGGTCACCCCGCCTTCCGGACTGCTGGCAACGACAATGGGGGACTTCCCTTGGGAGAAGAGCATCAGACGTTTGTTGATGTTCATCAGCCCAAGGGATTTCTTTTTCTTCAGCACATCGCCGTCCATGGTGTTCAGCCCGGCAAGCTCTGATTCATTGATGCCCTTACCGTCGTCAGAGACAACGATTTTCAGCATCTGTTCAGCCGTGTAAGCCGTCAAGGTAATGTTGAGCAACCTGTTCTCGACGAATCCGTGGTTGAAGGAATTCTCCAGGATCGGTTGGAGAAGCAGGCTGGGAACCCTCACCTCGAGCAGGGTCGGGTCGACCTGTTCGGTGTAGGTAAACCGGCCGGGGAATCGGATTTTCTGCAACTCTACGTAATAGCTGGTCTGCTCAAGCTCCTTGGAAAGGGGGACTCCTGCAAAGTCATCCACCTGCAGCGAGTACTTCAGCAGTTTGGAGAGCAGCAGGATCATGCGCGATACGTCGTTCTCCCCTTCGGCCAGTTTGACCGCCTTCCAGTTGATGGTATCGAGGGTATTGAACAGGAAGTGCGGGTTGATCTGCATCTGCAAAGCCCGATACTCCATCGCCTCCTTCTGCCACCTCAAATAGTCCTGCTCCAAAAATGTCTTGATCACATGGTGGTTCAGGTAGTCGAAAATGTTGCGGTACTGCTCGGGTCCCTCGCCGGTAAGGTCGGCATCGGCGACCTGGGTGAGCTGGCGCATGACATTGGAGAGGAATTTGCGCTCCTGTCGATTGGTTCGATGGGTAAGGTACAGGCCCAGCAACAATGCTATGAATGTAAGGGCGATGGTGTAGTACATCAGGGTGGTTGAGAGTCGGTAGAGCAGGGGCTTGTACATTCCAAGCGTATACTCCCATCCGTATTTACTGGAAGTCGCTTCAAAGTACTGCATGTCCTCTTTTGCGTACTGAAGGGGTGTATTGGAGAACAGCAGCTCGCCGCTTCTGCTTCGGACCTCCAGCACTTCCCCTTCCTGGAACTGGTAGGCTTGGGCCAATGAGTTCTCCTTGATGTCCAGCACGATTACACCGATGCGGGCATTCAATTGATTGGTTATCGGGCGCATGATGCGGATGATCGTCTGCTCGGTAGGAGTTCCCTCCTTCAGCTGTACTCGTTCGGAATAGCTTTGGCTGGAGGAAGGCAGACTCTGGTAGGTTGTGAACCAGGAGCTGTCCTCCAGGTGTGAGAGAGGTATGAAGGCAAGGTCTGCACTGAGGACCAGGTCCTGCGGGTTTTGCAGGTATACGTAGATGTTGTGGATGTACGGCCGGGCGTTGGCCGGGGCGGACAGGAACGAGCGGATCAGACGGAGCTCTCGGTAGTTGTCCAGATCGACAAGCCCCCCTTCCTGAAGGACCCGCATCAGGCGGGCCATCATCTCGGGGTTGGTGCTGAACATCAGGCTCAGGCTGTCCATCTCATCCAAGATTACATCGTAATAGGCTTGGACGGCTGAGAGTTTCTGGTTCGCCTGGAGCACCGAGTTGCTGCGGATGAAGTTGCGTGACAGCAGCATGGCCCCTCCTCCCAACAGAAAGGCCACGATGACCAACGGGAGGCTGTGACGCATGAAAATCCTGACTATCCGATATGGTCGTGCACTCATTGTCCCATCTCCGTCTTGAATTTCTGCGGGCTCTTGCCAAAGAATTTTCGGAAGGTGCGGCAGAAGTTCTGTGTATCCTGATACCCCAGAGCACGGGCTATTTCCTTGTTCTTATACCCGATTTTGCTTTCCAGCATCCGTCTGGCTGTTTCCATCTTCACCGAGAGCAGGTAGTCTTGGAAGTTCTTCCCTGTCTCCTCCTTGAAGAGCCGGGAGAGGTAGCTGGTGGTCACACCGAGCTCTGATGCAATGTTTTGCAGGGTGCAGGAACTGAGGCGTTTCTCTACGATAGCGAAGGTTTGAGACACCAAGGGATTGCCTGCTTCCTGAAGAGAGACTGTGTGTGCTGTAGGGGTGGTGCCGTCGAGGGTGTGACGAATCTTTTCAAAGGTTGCGCGAATCTCCTCGAAGGCTGCGGGTTTGACCAAGTACTCCTGCACTCCGTAGCCTATTGCCTTCTTGGCGTACTCGAAATCGTTGTAGGCACTCATGATGCAAAAAAGAGGGCTGACAGGAAGAGCCTTCAGTTGCTCGATGAGTTCAAGGCCGCTCATGAAGGGCATGCGGATGTCGGTAAGTACGACATCGACATGCTCCTCTCTGCAGAAGGAGAGTGCGCTTCGGCCGTCGCCGAAGGCCCCGACCACTTGAAACCCTATCGATTCCCAGGGGAAGTAGTTGCTGAGCCCTTCCAAGAGCTCCTTCTCATCGTCTACAATAACCAGCGTATACATAGGCATACTCTACTAGGAAATGTCAAAAAAAGATACTCAATGTCAAGGTAAACAACCTGTTCCCAGAGACAGCAAGGGGAGAGACTATACCTACTGATAGGAGGGATGAGATGAAAGAGACCCGTATCTGCATCATCGGAGGCGGTGGCCGTCTGTGGGCCATCCAGTTCATGAAAGATCTTGCGTATAATACCATGACCCATGGGACCTTGGTTCTGTACGATATCGATAAAGAGGCCGCCCGCAACAACATTGCGGTTGCCAATCAGGTGTTTGCCGTCAACAAGAGCGAGGGACGATTCAACGTCATCGCCATCGACGATCTTGGAGAGGCCCTCAGCGGCTGCGACATGGTCATCATCTCCATCGAGCCGGGCAAGACGGAGTGCCGCTATGGCGATTTGGTGCTTCCCGAGCAGTACGGCATCCTGCAGTCGGTCGGCGACACCACCGGACCGGGCGGCATCATGCGCGCACGCCGTGCGCTTCCCATATTTTTTGATCTGGCCAAGAAGATCGAGCAGTTCTGCCCCGATGCCTGGGTGATCAACTACACCAATCCGATGACGCTCTGCACCGCTGCACTGTACAAGGCGTTTCCCGCCATCAAGGCCCTGGGCTGCTGCCATGAGGTGTTCCATACCCAGAACTTCCTGGCAAGGAAGGTCAGTCAGTGGTTTGGCGTCGCCACCCCCGACCGCAGGGAGATCAAGATCGACCTGACGGGTGTGAACCACTTCACCTTCGTGACCAAGGCCTTCTGGCAGGGCCACGACCTGATGGCAAAGCTCATCGATGAGGTACAGGATCCTGCGACCTTCGCCGATGAGACTGCAATCGCCAAGGAGCGTCTTGCCAACGAGAAGTGGTTTGACTGCAACCAGAAGATCGCCCTGGCTTTCCTGCGTGACTTCGGCGCCCTCGGTGCTGCCGGCGACCGCCACCTTGCCGAGTTTGTACCCTACTTCCTTACCAGCGATGAGAACCTGCACACCTATGGGGTGATCAGAACCCCGTATGAGTGGAGGATGAGGACTGCGGCGGAGAAGCGGGGCAAGACGTTCAAGGACGAGGACCTCAAGGCTGTTCTCTCCGATGAGGAGGGCGTGGATATCATGCGCTCCCTGATGGGGGATAAGAGCATGGTCACCAACATCAACCGGCCCAACGAGGGACAGATCAGCTACCTGCCCAAGGGAAGGATTGTGGAGAGCAATGGGCTTATCAGCGAGGATTCGATCAGACCGATCGTAGCCACCGATCCGCCGCTTGCAATCCAGAACCTGATCAAGCAGGTCAGTGACGTGCAGGAGATGACCCTTGAGGCGATTTATAATAATGATGACAACCTCTTATTCACCTCCTTCCTCTCCGATCCATTGATGAATTTGAGTCTGGACAAGGCCCGCGAGCTCTTTGACAAGATGCTCAAGGCCTCGGATTTGCAGTATTAGGGGAAATCCATGATCAGTAAGTGCGGGTATGAGAAGGCACGGATTGTGCTCATCGAGTAAGAGAAAGCCGCAATCGAGGTTGCCGACTTCGGTTTGAACAACCTTTCTCATACCGGCCTTGAGATGATCACCGCCACCCTTATCGGCAGGAAGGATACCTTCCGTTGCCGATGGGGGAGGATTTTTCATGAGAGTGAGCTGTACACCCTCAAACCCAATACCAAACACTGCTCCCAGGCAGGAGATGAAGGAGCGGTGGTGTCGGAGTTCTCAACTCCCGGTTTTGATGAAGAGGACCTCTTCAGCGATCCGAGGATAGTCGGAACGCCGAGAATTTTTCTTATTCGAGAAGTGAAGCAATCCACGTTTCAAAACATGAACATTGCTCACGGATTCGTGGTATTCCGATGGAATCTGCAATGGTGCATCCATGGATGGTCTTTTTGTATGCATTGTACATATCGATAAGAATTATTGAAGGTGCTCGGTTTGTATTGATCTTTTCCGGGTTTCCTCCATATTCAGCCATTATTGAACATAATTTGTTTCCATCCAGAGGCAGCATATCCCCCAGAATTCTCACATCAGAGAACAAGAGAGCCTCGAATTCATGCATTGAGAAGTATGGAATGCAACGTCTCTGCACATCAAGGTTCGGATAGAGCGCATGAAGTGCATTTTTTGTGGCTTGGGAAAGAATTGTCTCAATCTCCTGTGGTGACAACTCTCTTCCGCTGGCGTGAGCAAGTTGGATATCTTTCATTCCCGGCCAGGAAGCATCCAGACGAAAATAATCAAACATAGAAGAGAGCATAGTATATGAGCTTTGCTTGAGAAGTATGCGTGCATCGTTTGCAAATCGGGCAAATGTAACGACACCTCCCTTGTGTCCAGGTGTGCCGATGAGTCTTGCATGCAGAAAGCATGCTTTCTCTGCCAAGTAAGGAGCAAGAGTATCTCGCATAAATGTCTACTCTGTGTAGCCTTCAACAATACAGTAAACATCACTCATGAACCGGACCTCCAGAAAGAACTTGCTTCTTCCAGAGGTCCCCGAGTGAATAAGAAGACAACCATGTTGATAATGGTTCTGTTTGTAGACGACTAAATGTGGACTGCCCCTCTTTTCTATCGC
>Ga0228535_1002707_pt1 | contig 15702 bp, 15 predicted proteins | sample SJ1metagenome_FD_168457 | JGI IMG/M metagenome (GOLD analysis project Ga0228535, IMG submission 168457) | Enriched culture of PCE-dechlorinating microbial communities from Ithaca, New York, USA - SJ1 | ecosystem: Engineered > Modeled > Simulated communities (microbial... > Unclassified | place... | reverse complement strand
TAATACCGAGCGGCCACATAGGTCCCTTGGTAACTGTACACCCTGTGAATTTATAGAACGGATGGTATTGACAGGATGAATGCAGAACCTCTAAACTGGGGTTGTACTAAAGAAGGGGTACGGTCACCCTCCTGCTTAACCCTGACAACGTCATCCATGGTGGCACATCCGTGGAGAAGTACAAAAAATAAAAGAATGCAAAAAACCATCACAACACGAAATCCTCTCCTTTTCATCAATAAACCTCCTTTTTTGTATTGCGCAGATTAGCTCGGATTGCCTAATCGTACGGCTTTCTCAACTTTGTTATCCTTGTCGTAGGTCACTTCATATATCATCTTTTCACCATCAAATGCTGACTCGGTTGGGGTTCCTACCGCCTCCCATATGCCCAAGGTGAGTACATCTGCTACGCCGTGGAATATCGCCCGTCCAGTTTTAGCACCCTTGCTATAACCTTGAGTGAATGAAAATACCTCAATGCGTTTTTCGTCCTTCACTTCGCTGGTCGTTGGCTGCCCAAGCTCAGTCAAGACAAGACTGCGTGGTGTACCTACTGCCAAAACATCAAGGTTTTTGAGCGTTGGCTGTTTTGTAGCCATGTATACCGAACAGGATAGTGAAAAAATGGTGATGGTAACAAACACAACGAATAATTTGAATACCTTGAACATAAAACCCCCTTTTTATTTATAATAAAGCCTTGAAAGTTTTGGCAAATGCTTAAGGCTATATCCCCAATTCCATTGTAACAAAACCATAAAAAATGTAAAGCATAATGATTTTAAGGAGCGACTGTATAGTTTTTGTATAGTAGACATGGGGCGGAAATCACTAACCATACGTAACACCGTCCTTAAAGAACCTTCAAGGTGGCAAAGAATCCGCAACGAAAAGATAGAAATCAGTAATACTTACGGGTAGTTATTGTGGTCTCTGGCAGTCAAGAGGTCGAGGGTTCGATCCCCTTCAGCTCCACCAGTTTTTTCAATAGGTTACAAAACACGCTGTTGTATACTCCCTTCAAAATTATATAGTTTTTGTATAGTTCGTTCTGGTCGTGCTGTGTGTCAATACTGTTTACTTATTGTAGTCATGCCGGTAGAATTATTGCTAAGACCTATTTTTGTTGGGTGTCCGGTTGAAACGGGGGCTACTCCATTTTGCGTTTAACAAACCCAAAGAATATAAGACTCATTATGATAGATATAAAACATACAAAAAAAGTAATATGGTACACTCTGGGTGACCGCATACCATCTATATTCGACAATAATTGTATTATATTCCCGGTGAGCTGCATAAATACTGCACCTCCCAACATAATGAAAAAATTTAAACACGCCATGGCGGTACCTGCAAGCTTTAAAGGAAAAAGTTCTTTAACATAAGAAAAAAGTAATACTCCAAAGCTACCAAAAAAACCCAAAGATAAAAATATTATTGCGTAAGTAATATTGTGCTTTATCTCGAAAAACCCTGTTAATGAGAGAAGACTTAAAGAATATAGACTTAAACTAACTACTATTGTAGTCTTTTTATGATTAGGGAAACGATCATAACACCATCCAGCAAATGGGCCTCCCACTATCATTCCTACTGATAATATGAAAAGCATATTCCCAGATTCCATCGACGTATAGCATGGAACGTCCATTAAATAAAGAGCTAGCCACACACCTTGTAGGCTCACAAAAGCACCGTATCTACAAAACGATAACGCCGCACTCTGCCAGAAAGGGAGAAATCCAAAAACCATCTTAAACGATTGGTATGTCGTTTGATCATTGTTGTCTTGATTCGGCACAATACATTTTTCTATATAACTGCTGGAGTCTTTGAAGGATTTGAATAATAGAACTGCAATAATTATGGTTAGTAATCCTGCCGCAATCAGCGTTGTTCTCCATCCTATAATGGCGTTCACGTAAACAAAAGGTGTTGTAGCAAAAATGTAACCTATCGTACCAAATGAAACAAGCAAGCCAGCATAAAAAGAAAACTTATTGGGTGGAAAAATGATAGTAAAAACCTTAAAAGCGCCCATCAGCATAGCGCCCATCCCCGCCCCAAGAAGCATTCTTCCTATTAATGCAACCATAAGCGTTTTTGAAACAGCAAAAAGTATAGCTCCGCACCCTCCGATAAATGCAAAGACTAATATGACTAAACGCGGTCCTACCCTGTCAAGTAACGGACCGATAATAAATTGTACTAAAGCAAAGGTATAAAAAAAGGTGCTCCCAAGCAGTCCCAAAGCTTCCGCCTCAATGTTAAATTCCTTTATTAACTGAGGCGCAATCACAGCAATTTTTACTCGATAAAAGCTCGAAAATCCAAGTAGTCCCGCAAGAAAAAGAAAGGCGAACTGTTTTTTATAAGTCCGCCTTTCGCTCATGCTATTAATAAATATGCATTAGGTTGGGAGGGTTTCACATCTACAGTCAAAACGGATGAAAATGTACGGGATTCAATGCCGATCCTCAAATCACCCTATCCTCCCGCAATTTACTTGCTAGATTGCTCCCCCTTTCCTGTGGAGTAGCTCCTTCAATAAAATAACACTCGCGCTTTCGTGGAGGGGCAAACTTTAAATTATGTACTGCCCTGATTCTTAATTTACCTATATCAAGATTTAGTAGAGAAGCATTAAAAACATGAATAGGCTTTTTACTCGCTTCTTTAATATCCTTTAGTAAAGGTAATCTCAATTCCCCAATTTCACTGTCCACGGTCGCTAAAGAAGGCATCTGGACTTTCAGTACTTCACTTCCAACTTTTCGTATCCTCTCTACCAATAATCCATTGTTAACCAAATCCACACGCCTGGCCAAATGAATGCATGGAAGTTGCAGTATTTCAGCAATAATCATTCCAATCTGCCCTGACCCCCAATCAGCCGTTTGCCTTCCGAGAAGTACAAGAGAATAATCCCCGATCTGCCTAATTGTCGATGCAAGTACATAAGCCTTGGAAGACGCATCTATATTTACAAAATGTTTATCTTCTAAAATGACCAGCTCATCGGCCCCGGCAGCAAGGGCTTTTTTCAAGACCGCCATCGACAATTTGTCGTCAACCACATTAATGGCTATTACATGTGCCCCGAATTTATCTTTTAATTTGAGAGCAGCCTCTAACGCGTTTTCGTCAAAAGGATTTATAACTGGAGGTATTCCCTTGATAACAATTTTCTTTTGTTCACTATCAATGTCAAATGCGGAAGCGGGTCCTTCAGGGTCTGCAACTTGTTTAATACAAACCAATATTTTCATCGAAGCACTCATAATAGCTCCCTCAATTTTACTATAAGATCTGGCAATGCCAACTCATAGCGTCCTACAACCCCATAATCAGCCATCTCGAATATGGGTGCCTCTTCATCCTTATTTATCGCAATAATTTTCTTTGATCCTGATATACCACTTACGTGCTGTGACGCTCCTGAAATTCCTACCGCTATGTATATCTGGGGTGCTACTTTTTCTCCTGTCTGACCAATCTGTCGGGATCTCGACAATATTCCTGCATCGACCAAAGTCCTGCTTGCGCCTATTTCCACTGCGGTAAAATATTGCCTCAATACTTCAGCTAATTCTTCCAGCATGACAAGATCCTCTTTTGTCTTGAATGCCCTTCCACCTGCGACTATTGCCTCTGCCTTTTCCATGCTGACGTTGTCCCCTGGAAGTGTCTCCAACAACTCGATTTTGCCGGGTGGGCCATCAATTGTAAGTTCAAAATTTATAACCATACCCTTGCCGTTACCCTGGCTGACTCGATCTGCACTTTTCTGCCTGACAGTAACCATTGCCGGTTTCCTGTCAACCACAATGTCAGCTTGCAACCTGTCACCGAAAATTGGCTTGGTAAAGAACAATTGTCCACCATCTCCAACTGCTATCGAGATACAGTCTGTAACCAAATCAGCGTTGAGGCGGTAGGCAAGTCGCGGGACTATCTCCAAATAATCCGTGCTATGACCAGCAATGATCAGATTCGGGGTTATTGATTTGCATAGCACCTCCAAGGCATTAACATAAAAATCGCTGTATCGTGGCTCCAGAAGAGTTTTGTCGATACAATAAACCTCATCTGAGAAATCTGCAATAACTTCTGCCAATGCAGATACATTATCACCAAGCAATGCTACGCTGAGAAGATCCCCTGTTTTTCCGGCGACCATTTTCCCAAGTTGCAGTAATTCAAGCGTAATAGGAGCTATGCTTCTATTTTCTACTTCTCCCAGAATAAGTGTTCTTTTACGCTCTTCACATTGATCTCCAACCATATTTACCCCTTCGCTCTTTGCTATTGTATTTACATTAGCAGAGAAGCTTTTTTTGCCCCGTATTATCAATATGGACCTGATATAACATAAATGGGGGAGAAAAAGCCTTTTCTAGCCCTCTACGATGCAACATCTTCTAGACCATTGGGATCCCTGGGCATTACCGCATATTGGTCATCTCCAAGATCGTTTGGATCAAAAATATCCTTTATTTTTCTCTGATATTTAAAAAGCGCCGGCTGCTTGGATGACAAATATGCTGTCCTTTTCTCTTCTTCACTCAAACGTGTCTCAAATATTCTTGCTTCATACCCGCTTGTTAAACCTAATTTTTTGGCAGTACCCGCTGCATCTTCAAAATATTCCAATGCACCGTTTATAGAAGAAAGATCCGATGGGTCATAAAAACAGAATTGCTCAAAACCAATATGGCCTCCACCGCCCATTCCACCTCCGGGGCCCATCATGCTGTCGCCCCCGGAATCAACGATGAGACCGGTTTTTTGATGTTTTGCCAATACGTCTGCGGCTATTGGACGATATTTCAGCGCAAAATCAGGTGTTCCTTTCTGTGAAAAACTTCCCCTATAACCACCCGAAAACACCATATTAAGCCCCTTGAATCCTAGTCTGATCAGATACAACAAGGTAAATTTTTCCATCTCGGGATCAGACATGGCTGCAACCTTCCAGCCTTTTGTTTCGGCGAGTATTTCTTCCAAAGCCTTTTCCTGCCAAGCTATGTCTCTTGAGGTCATGCCAGCTAACACAATTTGTGTCGAGATTCTCAATTCTTCCGTGAGTTTCTTGATTTCAGGTTTTTCAAGCATTTCCTCTAAATCATCAATTGTTTTGGTCGGATCAATATACATCTTAAAAAAAGCCGGTGCTAAGTCTTCCCCCAATTTATTGTACTGTCTGTGCAGAATATACCCAATCTCAGCGTTATATATCTTGTAGTGTGCGTCACCATAAGCCTTCCAATCAGGGAAGGCAATTGTGTACGCCCTTATATTCTTCGGCAAAGTAGATCCGTATGCAGGGATGGTTCCCTCAACTGGCAACTGCGTGGGTCCAGGCCAAGGATATAATTTGACTGCACACTTTGTGAAAACTCCCATTGCTCCACGAGCCCCTGATCCACCTCTGACAATCGCCCTTATGCTGGGTCCAGGCCCATCTCCACTGAACCAGCCAATCCCAGAGCCCATTGCTCCTGTCCTCACTATATCTCCAGTAGGCAACACCCATTCTGCAGCAAGCAAGTTTTCTGCTGCTTGGCCCATAAACAGGCTATCGGGACCGTGCCCTAAAAATGATGTCGCAGCTGCAAGGGGAGAAGAGACACAACCGGAACCAATCATATGTGTATTCAAACCAATTTTCATGGCCTCGGCCTGTAAAGTTGCGCCTATGACATTCGGTTCAATTACAGCAAACATATTTTTCTCATCTATATCTAAAATACGGTCCATTCTTCTCATATCAAGCAATATCTGTCCTTCCTTGTAAGGTGCAGCATAAACACACCATCCTGTGCTAAATGCCTTGAATTTAATTTTATATTTGTTACAAATTCTAGCTATAGACTGCACCTCTTCTGCGCTCCCTGGAAGTAAAACTGCGTCAGGTCTTGGCATGAACCTGTTGCCGTTAGGGCGAAATAGTTCTGAACCCCACTGAAATGAATAAGAATCAAGGATTGGTTCATCATTTGAAATATTTTCCGATCCTACGATATCTTCAAATAGTTGGTAAATATCTTTTTCTAAGCTCATTACAGTATCCCTCCTTTATTTACATTGCCTGATCAACAAGATCGACAATGTCATAGATTCTCATGTTTTTACCATCTGAGTTAACCGCATCTAGAAAATTCCTCTCGCACCATGGACATGCTGTCACCAGAGCCTCAGCTCCGGTAGACTCTGCCTCCTCAATCCTCTCATTAGCGGTCCACAAAGCAAATTCAGGATAAGCTTCCTTTACTCCACCTGATGCTCCGCAACACCATGCATATTCTTTGATCCTCTCCATCTCAACAAGTTGTATACCGGGAATACTTTTTAGCAAATCTCTTGGTGTTTCATATATGCCCTTAGCTCCTCGTCTTATTGGTTTTTTCGGTTCATATGTAACAATTTGGCCCTTGATTTTCTTTTCTTCTCCGTTCCATGGAACATAATCTTCCGCCAGTCTTCCTAAATGGCAAGGATCGTGGTAAGTGATTTTCATTGGAACCTTTTTAGTAAAGATAATTTTCCCTTTATCTATTAATCTCTTTAAATATTCAGTGATATGTAGTACTTCCACATTTTTTATAAATCCATGTTTTGCATACAGAACTTTAAATGTGTAATAACAATCTGAGCAACAAGTAACAACAGTTTTTATTCCCGCATTACGCCATGCTTCAGTGTTATGCTCTGCATATTTCGTGAACTCACCTCGATAGCCTAAATCGTATGCCCTCCCTCCGCAACACGTTTCGTCTTTACCCATAACTCCGACGTCGACATTTGCCTTTTTCAGAATATTAAGCGCTTTCCGTGCCGTTGTTGACAATTCCTCATCAAAACTAAGCCTACAACCAGCATGAAAAAGAACCTCTGCTTTTTCGTTTGTTACATTTTTGACATTGCTGTCTTCTAAGTACTTCCCACGTTCTTTCTTTTGCTTCAGCATCATGTTATCTTCCGCCCTGAGCCCTTCAATGGTTAGCATATGTTCAGGAAGAAGTTGTCCGTCTTCCACCAACTTTGTACGGAGTTCACGCATTGTTTCAAGTGGCTCCATAAGATATCTGCAGACTTTACATGCAACATCACACGCACCACATAACTGACATTTGTACGCAATGTCTAAAAGGCGATCATTGTAGTTAAATCTGCCTTCTAAGAGGGCAAGACTTACTGCCATTTTACCCCCAGCGGAATAAGAATGAAACTTTGTAAATCCTTCACTTGGACAGCCTCTCGCAAATCTCCAACTTTTTATCTGAGACAATATTGTCCACTTACAATAAGAACACCTGATACACCTTTTCATGTTTACTATATAGTCTGATAGGCTCATTCTAATCCTCCTTGCCTCTCACTTTTTAAAGTTTGCGTCCAAAAAAGTCTGCCCGGGTTCATTATATTGTTAGGATCGAATATTTCCTTGACTCTCATAAGTGTCGTTGTGCCTTGGGCATCTCTGTTATACACCATGTTTGCCCATATACCGTAAGGCCTTGAGAAAAAAGCGTCTTGTTTCAACAGCATATCACTAGCATGTTCGTATAGTTCCTCCATATCCACGACTTGACTATATTGTGTTGGATCAAATGGGAAGCTGAACTCACAATGACACGCTGCACCCTGCTGCACCGGCTGAAGGTATACTCCTATATCAGCAGTTGAGTATTTCCTTGTTTGCGATAGCTTCCATACGCTTTGTATAAAATCTTTGGTCCTATTGAGAGTGGTCAGAAAGAAAATATCCTCACACCCGCCTTTGTAAGTAATTTTCCAGGGGATATCCCTGTCAAACCCGCTGAGGAATGTTTCCATCTGTTTTCCATTGATGAAGGAAACCCGTGACGATACCTTCAAACCAAGCTGTTGACTTATGTCTGCAATATCCTTTTTCTGGAACTCGACACGTTCTTTTGGCAATCTATCCCTCCCTGCAACTCCCAGAACAAGTATCCACTTCGGCAGTTCTTCTTTCAATTGATTTATTTCTGCAAGATCATTCCCGACCATGTATGCCAGATTCATGTTATTCATTATGAATAGCTCATCCCCGAACCTGAACCTTAGTAATTTGTATGATAGATCGATAAGTGGTTCAAGGGTATCGGAGGACACAAAGAAAAACTCATGCAGGTTTGGTAGTACTTCACACTTGATGGCAGCCCATACAACAATACCCATTGTACCTTGAGCTCCAGAGACAAGCCTGTAATAATCCAACTGCAATGGTCCAAAGGGAGCTAGCTGTTCCACTGGTTTCCCTTCCTCTACCGGGGAATAAAGTCCTATCTCACCAGTTCTCAGGCTATCGCCGTTGCCCCACACCACCTCAAGAAACCTGAGGGGATCTAATATCTGCCATTGGTATCTCGGAATCAATACCGGCTCTCTCTCAAGAAGACTGGTTAATACTGATTTAGAATTTCGTATCGGTAAAGGTGCCGTAATCGTAAGCCCCTCTTTTGCCAGTTCTGTTTGTAATTGAGAAAAGGTCACCCCCGGCTCAATAATGGCTATTTTGTTGCGAGTATCTATCCGGATAATTTTCTTCATTTCACTAAGATCTACGATGACTGAGCCTGCAATACTAGGTACCGTGTCTCCACGAAAATGTGGAGGACCTGAACTGACTGGCACTAATGGAGTACCTGTTAAATTAGCCCATTTGACTATAGATTGCACTTCATCCTTATTTGTAGGTTTCACTACGCATTTCGGTTTTCGCTGAGAACTAAAACTATTGTCCTTTGAATAGCTTTCAAGAATCTGTGGCTCATCAAAAATATTCTGATTCGATTTCAGAAGTGTTGCCAACTCGTTTTTCAGACTATATTCGTTAGCAACGGCATCTAGGATTCCCATGTTTTTCCTCCTTTTTTATATTTTAATTAATGTGTCTAATCTGTAATGACTACTTTCGCTGCAATTTCACCTATGATAGCAATACGATTCTTTCTGTTTTTTGCTATTCTCTCCATAACTCTCGGCACATCCGCCATGAGGCACTGAGACTGCTTGGCCGCGTCAAGGTAAAACTGCCTGATAGTCGATTCTATCTGTACTACCCTGGAAAGGATATCGACATAGCTCCCTCCGGACACAAACTTATCATCGAGCTTGTACTTATCCGTATCAACATCGAAAGCATAGCAACCTTCCAGCGCGTCGGTAATGACTCCATAGTAGGTCCGTTGAATGTTGGTGATGTTCTTGCCATTCTCCTTCACGAAACCCAGAAATAAATCCTTCTGTGCCTCATGGTCCTTTGCGAGATGTTCGTAGAAATCGGCTGATTGTGTTTCCAGTTGCTTTAAAAACGTTATTGCTTCCGATGTGGTCTGCAGTCGCATAAAACCTCCCCTTTTAAAACCATCTTTGTATGACAACCTTACTTTCCGTGAAGAAACGGATAGCCTCTTTGCCCTGCGTGTGGAGGACGCCAAAAAAGGAATCTTTCATGCCGCTAAAAGGGAAAAAGGCAACCGGCGCCGTGACGCCAATATTGATACCGACGTTCCCGCTGTTCACATTGTATTGGAATTCCCTTGCGTTTGCACCGTTCTGGGTAAAGATAGAGTGGCCGTTGCCGAAGGAGTTCTCGTTGCATATCCTGACTGCATCCTGCAGGTTCTTTACCCTTATAATGCTCATCACCGGCCCGAATATTTCTTCACTGCCGCAACGGCTTTTTGGATCCACGTTTTCGAATATCGTAGGACCAACAAAGGCATCCTTTGGATAGTCGCCCACGATAGTAAAGTTCCTGCCATCCAGCCTCAACTTTGCCCCCTCCTGCAAACCGATATCGATATATCTGAGGACATTCTCTTTTTTGTTCACATCCCGCATTGGGCCCATCTGCACTGATTCGTCGAGGCCGTAGCCGACCTTGATAGTTTTCACGGCATCCACAACCCTTTCTGTAAAGCTTTTGTAAAAACCCTCATCCTCTCCGACCACGACAAGGTTCGCAGCTGCGAGGCACCGCTGCCCGGCATTTCCAAAGAACGAGGTCATAATTGCAGGTATCGTCCTGTCCACGTTGCAATCCGGCATAATTACCATGAAGTTCTTGGCACCGCATTGGGCTATTACCCTTTTACCCGTTTCGCCGCAACGTCTGTAGATGACATCCCGGCCGGTTGGCGTTGAACCGACAAAAGTGATGCCTGCGATGTCCGGGTTGTCCAACATCCCATTAACGACGGTTCTTCCGCCGTTTACCACATTCCAGACCCCGGGCGGAAAACCTGCTTCGTCCGCCAGTTCGGCCAATCTCATCTGGGAGAGGGGCACTTCGCTGGAGGGCTTAATTACAACCGTGTTCCCGGTTGCCACCGCATAAGGAGCAGACCAGAGTGGGATCATAAAGGGAAAGTTGAATGGACCGATAATCCCGAAGACCCCAAGCGGCGTCGGGATAACCCATTCATCGATGCCGGTGGCGATATCCTCCGAATAGTACCCCTGCTGGAGGGTTGGGACCCCACAGGCAACCTCCACATTCTCAATGCCCCGTCTCGTCTCGCCCCGCGACTCATCGATCGTCTTACCGTGCTCCATGGTCTGGATACGGCTCACTTCCTCAAAGTTCTCCTCCAGAAGTTCCTTCAGGCGGAACAACATTCTGGAGCGGGCAAGCGGCGGCGTCCTTCTCCAATCGGGATATGCCTCCTTTGCGGAATCAACTGCAGCGGCGATGTCTGCCTCGGTTGATATGCCGACCTTTGCTATGATCTTGTTTGTCGCAGGATTTACAACATCGACAACCGGGCCATGCGCTTCAACCCACTCGCCGTCGATAAAATTCTTAACGGTTGGGACCCCCTTAATAGGTTCTTCTAGAATCGCCATATTGCCTCCCTATATTATTTTGATTTTTTTATATAACCTGCATTTACAAACTTTTAATGTTTTATCTAACTTTTTTTGAACTAAGCTTAGCAAAACTAATATTATATATTTAAAAATATGTCAAGCAAAAAATTGTCCTATTCACATGTTGTCTTTTTGTCCCGTTAGTATTTAGCTAATGTATTTAGCAATATCGAACAAATATAGTCCCTTTTTTACATTTTCGCTGGCAACCAGAGAACCAGTTGAGGAAAAATTGCTATCAGCAAAAGGCATAGAGTTTCCAACAGTATAAAAGGTATGACAGATTTATAAATATGTTGCATATTTATGCCGAAAGGTTCGGCCAATGGCTTCATATAAAAGAGATTGAATCCAAAAGGAGGTGTTACAAAACCCATTTCAAGATTAATAGTAAGAAGTATCCCGTACCAGAGTGGATCGAAACCTAATTCAGTAATTATAGGAACAAACACGGGACACGTAATGACCATAATCCCTACAGGATCCATGAAGCACCCCAGTATTAATAGAATTATCTGGGTCATTATTAAAATGAGCCATTTATTAAAACCTAAATTTGATATTATTTCCTTTGCAAGATCCGCTGCTCCCGACGCGGCATATACATGGGCAAAAATATTTGCACCCAATACTATCCACATCACCATTGCGGACAGCGTTAGTGTTTTCGTTATGCTTTCTTTAAATATGCGCCGGGTAAAACGTTTATTTACGATAAGACACAGGGCTGACCCGGAAGCACCGATAGCAGCCGCCTCAGTCGGAGTACAGACACCAAGATAAATGACACCCAAGACCACCGCAATTAGTAAAAAAGGGGGGAGCAATGATTTCGTCCGTTTAATTTTTTCCCAGAAACCCGTTCTTTCTTCTTTTGGAATAGCTGGTCCTATTTCTGGCTGCAAAAAAGACCTGACACCTATATATATAACAAACAGTACGGTCATTAAAATTCCCGGTACCATTCCACCCATAAACAATTTTCCCACTGACACCCCTGTAATTGATCCGTATATTATCATCGGAACGCTTGGTGGGATGAGAATGCCCAGGGTACCTCCGGCGCTTACCGCTCCAACGGCTATTAAGCTGGAATACTTTCTCTTAAGCATACTCGGAAGAGCTATGAGGCCCATTGTGATTGTACCAACAGCACTTACTCCTGCCATGGCAGCAAAAATGGCACATATGACGATCGTCCCCATGGCGAGGCCGCCCCTTATTGGACCGAGCCATTCGTATAATGCTTGATACAAGTCCTCCGCAATGCCAGACCTTTCCAAAAAATTGCCCATAAGTACAAACAATGGGATCGCCATGAGAATCGGACTGTTCCATTGTCCCCATGCGGTCGAAATAAGAAGATACGAAGCACCGCTTCCCAGAATATAATATCCAAAGATCAGGCCAATTCCTCCCATTGTGAACACAATCGGCAACCCCAGCACTAGACAAACTAGGAGAGATGCAAATAATAAAATTGTCAGAATTTCAGGACTCATGCTTCTTCCCCTCCCTCATCCGAAACATTTGATAGGGGAGTGCGCTGTTGTTGTCGAGAAAATATAATAATATCATCAATACATTGTGCCACGCCTTGCATAAGAAGAAGAAAAATACCTGTCACCATTAATATCTTCACGGGATAAACGGGGGGGTCAAAATAACTCCCTGAATGCTCAAAGTTTTGCACAGAATCAATAGTGATGGTTAACATTTTTATAAAGAAGGTAATTACAAACATGAAAAATAGAGGCCAAGTTACCAATTTAGCAATTATCCGCTTTTTCTGCGATAAACGCTCAATCAATATATCCACATTTACGTGTCCATTGTGCAAAAGAGCATAACCACCCCCGAGAACTGTAAAGGTGCACATTGTAAGTTGGGAAGTTTCCATTGCCCAGATGGTAGGACTGTTGAATATATAACGAAGTGTCACCTCAATCGTGAGCAACAACATTATAATTGGAATAAAAATAGCAGCAATACGACCCACAAAGCTATTTATGGAACTGACAATCTTTGAAAATACATTTTGTTTCACGTCAGCCGCCTCCTTCAAACGTTTTCAACATCCCGCAAAACCCTTTGAGGGCTTACCTTAATGGTACTTTTTGATAGTACTCATTGGAAGCCCTCATTAAATTAGTACATGCTTTACTTTGTGAGTCCCTTTTCTTGCCCATATTCGAGCATTAAGCTCCACATCTTTTTACAACGTGGTGTTTTATTCGCATATGACGGGATTACTTTCTCTTTTACTATATTCTTTATTTTTGTAACATCCCCAGCTGGAAGAGCTGTTTTCTTGACACCTTGTTTCTGAATCCAGCTTATATACTCTGTGTCAATATTCTGAAGATTTTTGGTAATTACATTTCTGGCCCAGTCAACTGCTGTTTTTTCCAGAGTCGCCCGTATGTCAGCAGGTAGGGCTTTAAATGCGCTCGGGTTGCATATCACACCAAATTCCGTTCCAGGAAAAAAAGGAGGAGCCAGCATAAATTTCACAACTTCCGTAAGTCCATAATCCTTCATAGATCTAAAAGGATAGATAGTTCCATCGATGGTACCTCTTTGAAATGAGGTATACTGTTCTGCACCGGGCAGGTTCACGGGGCTTGCCCCCAACTCTTTCACCAGAGCACTGGTCATTCCAGACGATCTAATCTTTTTTCCTTTGAAACCATTCAAGCCAGAAACAGCAAAATTACCGAATAAGCCGCTGCTTGATGTGACTACATACGCAAGATAGTGCACTTTACCTTGATCCTGAAAAGCTTCCTGTATAAGCTTAAAAAGCTCTCCATTTCGATAGTCATAAACATTCTCGATCATTTGGTCGGCCTTGTCATAGAAAAATGGTATCCCATACATGAGGTTAGTTTCGGGGATTCGCCCTGCAAAGTACGATGTAGCGGTGCCTCCAGCCTCTATCGTCTTGTGAGCAACCCCATCCAAAATTTCAGGGGCTTTCAAAATCGAGTCCGATGAGTAAATTTTGATAATAAGCCTGCCCTGAGTATTTTTGTTTACCATCTCAGATAATTTCCCCAATTCTTTTTCCCATAATTCTCCAGGAAATGCCAATTGAAGACGCCAAATAATCGGTTTACTCTGTGCAAACGAATATCCAGCGCTCAAAGACACTAATAAAAAAGACAATATTAAACTAAAAAATAATATTTTGCGATTCATAACCCCTCCTTAATTGTTTTAAAATTTAATCATTCAAAAACATTTTTAACATGCCTTATTATTCCGTCACACCTCCTTATCTATTGGGTCAACCCCAATATATTTTTTCAAATAATCACATCGTTACAACTGAACGTCGCGTCCGATACATTTTCACAACTTCCCCTCATTTTTTGCAAAATATTTTTCAACGTTCTTTAAATGAGAAACCATTGCCTTTTCAGTCTCTACTATGTTTCGCGTTTTTAGTCCGTCCAGAATTAGACGGTGTTCAGATATTACCGCTCTTATAAAATTTATATTTGTTGCCAACGTTTTAAGTTTATAATGAAAAAGAAAATCCAAGACGTAGTCTATAGTTAACGATAAAACCGGATTTTTAGTCGTTTCTGCTATGAGTCTATGGAACTCTATATTCATCTGCTTTCGCTCGTCATGGGACATATTATAAATGTTTGATTCAGCATTAAGTATGTTTCTTTCTAACATATTTATTTCGCTTGGTTTTATCTTTGATGCAGCGATTTTTACGGCAGCGGGTTCTATAATTAATCGAAGCTGAGTGAGGTGCTGTGAAGAAAAACTCTTAGAACTTAGAAAACTATATAGTGAATTTTTAACCATCTCGCTTTTTGGCTGAATTGCAAAGACACCTCCACCCCTACCTTTCTTCTTTTCAATCAATCCAGATACCTCAAGACCCTTCAACGCTTCTCTTACCGTAACGATGCTTACACCAAACTGACGGCTTATTTCTTTTTCCGTTGGCAGTTGTTCGTCTGCTTTTATTTTGCCATTAATAATCAGATTTTTTATGTGGGTTTCTATTATTTCTGGTAATCGCTTTACCTTTATCGGTTCTACAACAACTGTTTTCATATAATATTATTACAACTAATATTATAAAAACTAAATAATGTCAAGTTTTTTTTATTTAATATTTGAATGTAAATATGGTTAATGCTATATGGCTTTCTAAATAAGACACATGCTATCTACCTTATTTAGAATATATTTTTTTCTTATTTTAAAAGATATTTTTCCACATTTTTTAGATGAGAAGCCATGGTTTTGGCTGCTCCCTCTGAATCTGAAACTTTTAGTTTTGACAAAATATTATTATGGTCATTTATTGTGTTATCAATAAAGCCTATATTGGTTTTTAATGGTTTAATAGCGTGTTCGTACAAAAAATCTAGTACATAATCTGCCGTTAGGATCAATATCGGATTTTCCGTTGCCTCCGCTATCAACCGATGAAATTCTATGTTTTTCTGCTTTCTCTCTTCCGAGGATATTTTCTCTTTTTTTGTGTCACAGTATTGTATATTTTTTTCTAAAAGCATTATTTGCTCTTTAGTAATTTTTTTAGCTGCAATTTTTACAACAGCTGTTTCTATGATTAGCCTTGCTTGTGTTAGGTGTTCGATTGAACATTCCTTTATGGCAAAAAAACTGTAAAGGGTATTTTTAACCATCTCGCTTTTTGGCTGAATTGCAAAGACACCTCCACCCCTACCTTTCTTCTTTTCAATCAATCCAGATACCTCAAGACCCTTCAACGCTTCTCTTACCGTAACGATGCTTACACCA
>Ga0228535_1002706_pt1 | contig 15707 bp, 15 predicted proteins | sample SJ1metagenome_FD_168457 | JGI IMG/M metagenome (GOLD analysis project Ga0228535, IMG submission 168457) | Enriched culture of PCE-dechlorinating microbial communities from Ithaca, New York, USA - SJ1 | ecosystem: Engineered > Modeled > Simulated communities (microbial... > Unclassified | place... | reverse complement strand
CAGAGGAATGTGTGGGTATCCAGTAGATAATTCATTTAAGACCTATGAGCTCTTCTTCTGTCATTTTAAAATCATCGGAGAACCGTATTGTGCATTTTCCATCAAGAATGCCCAGTTTTCGTTCTTTCTTTTCTTCAGTATCAGGGAAGGGGACAAGCATGGCTATAAGCTTTTTCTTTCTTCCATAGACAATACCAAATTTTTCTCCCTGTTTTACTTTTTCGAGGACCTCGGAAAATTGAGACTTTAGTACACCCACCGGTAATGTTTTCATACTTTTATGATAATTCTGCTGTCCTTATGTGTCAAGTTGTCAAATTAAAAGACAGTGTCTATAATCAATGCTCTTTTTTGCGCGAAGCGCCTATCGAACATGGTTTTATGTTGAAGAAACTATCTCCATCATGGCCGAAACCGCCCGGAACATTTTCTTTTCCCGAACACAAATGCCCAAATCTCTGCTATATTTTCAATTGAACATCCGATTAAACGATGAAAGCCGCCAGGACGCCGCGGCGCCTTGTCCTGTGCGCGCCTGCCGTTGGCGCCTTCGCTGGTCCGCTTTCCGAGGAGAACTATGCAAAAACGATCTCACAGTCCTTTCCTGCTCGCCGCAAAGCCACAGCTTGTCGGCATTATCGAAGAGCTCAGGCCGCATTTCGATTATATCAGCGCGCTCGCCACCGACGACCGGGGCCTTTCGTACTTCGCCCTGCCCGGCGAGACTCGGACCTCCGAGCCCATGTGGGTACAGCGCGGTTTTGTTTTCAGGGCGCAGCGCAGGGGGAAGGTGGCGGAATATGCCTGCGCGGTCCTGCCCGGCGCGCCGGCCACAAAGGCCGCCGCCGAAATCCGCGCTCGTCTCGAAGCGCTGCTCGCCGATCCGACGCTCATCGCGTTCCCGCAGATTCCGGACGAACCCGCAGTGTCGGAGTACCTCGGCGAGATCGAGGAAGACCCTTTCAGGGCCGACCCCGAAGCGATTCTCGCGCGCCTCACTGCGCTGCGGGAAAAGCTCACCGACGGCAAGGTCGTGGTCATGGCGCAGTCGCGCTATGAATGTGTCGATGTCTCCCGCCTCTTTCTGTCGCCGAAGCGCTCCCTGATACAGAGTTTCCTCTGGTCGCAGGCATACCTGTTCGGCGTCGCGCGCCGGGGGCAGGTATCGAAGATGTCCTATCGCCCTGTGTCCGGCCGAAAGGGTCTGGAACTTCTGCGCACGCTCGAAACCTCCGTCCCCGAACTGGCACGGGAGCTCTCGGACCTTCTCGGCGCCCAACCGATGGAACCCGGAGAATACGAGGTCATTCTCGATCCCGACATGGCCGGCACGCTCGCGCACGAGGCCTTCGGCCACGGCGTCGAAACGGACATGTTCTTCAAGAAGCGGGCGCGGGCGGTCGAATATCTGGGCAAACGGGTGGGCTCGGACCTTGTGACCATGTACGACGGCGCCGCCGGCGTGGACCAGACAGGATCCTACCTCTTCGACGACGAAGGCGTCTTCTCGTCCAAGACCTGCGTCATCGACAGGGGCATTTTCAAAAGCGGCATATCCGACACTCTCTCCGCGCTCGCCCTCAACATCCCCAGGACGGGCAACGGCAGGCGCGAGGCATATTCCCACAAGGCATACGCGCGCATGACAAACACCTACTTTGCGCCCGGAACCTCGAACCTGGACGAGATGATCGCGTCGGTCAAGCATGGCTGGAAGCTTTCCCAGCTCAACTCGGGCATGGAAGATCCGCGCAACTGGGGCATCCAGCTCATCTGCATGGTGGGCCGGGAAATCCAAGACGGCAAATTCACGGGGCGCGTCGCGAGCCCCATCGTGTGCTCGGGCTACGTCCCCGACGTACTGTCCGCAGTGAGCATGGTCTCGGGCGATTTCGAGCTCGGCGGCTCGGGCGCGTGCGGCAAGGGACACAAGGAATACGCCAAGGTGTCTTCGGGCGGGCCATATGTAAAGACAAAGATGAGGTTAGGATGATGATCGATACTATTCGCGAGGCAATCGCCTCCATCAATGAGCACGATTCGGTAAAGATTTCGGATTGGCGCCTCGTCGAGCGCAGGCTGCAGCGCCAGGAGCGCTACTATATCGCGGCGCAGGCAGAACAGGCGCGGGCGGTCGATGAAGCAAGCTATTCTCTTACGGTATATGTAGATACAGTCATAAATGATAAAAGATTCCGCGGCGAGGCGACTGTGACACTCCAACCGACATTCTCGCCGGAGGACTGCGCCGCCAAAATCCGGCAGGCGGTATTTGCGGCATCAAAATCGCACAATCCCTGGTTCGGGCTTCCGGCGCCTTCCGATCTCAAAACTGCGCTTCCCGTATCGGGGTTTGCGGCGCTCTCCCCCGCCGACCAGGTCGATGTCGTCCGCAGGGCTTTCTATTCGGCCGCCGCTCAGTTTAAAGGCTCGGCGCGCATCAACGCGCTCGAGCTTTTCATCATCGAGGAACAAAAGCGACTCATCAACTCGCGCGGCGTCGACTACTCCGCCACCATCTGGCGAGGGTACAGCGAATTCGTGGTCGAGGCGGACAGCCGGGACGGCCCCGTCGAGCTCTTCGATGATATCGAATTCTCCGAGCCCGATACCGCCCGCCTCGCCGAGACCATCGGCGATCGCCTGGCGCAGGTGCGCGACCGCGCCCTGGCCCGGCCCACACCGCAGATGGAGCGCATTCCGGTCATTCTGCGGGGAAAGGAAGCCGAGACGGTGTTTTCCTGGTTCTTCGACAATTCGCGCACGGAGATGATCTATTCGAAGGCCTCTGCCTTCGAGCCGGGGGAAAATGTCCAGAAAGCCTCGGATCGCGAAGACGTCGCCGAACCCCTCGATGTCTGGTCAGAACCGGTCATTTCCGGCCTCCCCTCATCGACAGCCTTCGACACCGACGGTTTCCCGCTCGAACGCACGCCTGTGATCGAAAAAGGCGTGCTCACAACGCTCATCGGCTCCGTTCGCCATGCCGACTGGCTCGGCGTCCCCCGCAAAGGCGCCTTCCCACTCTTTTCGGTTTCCCCCGGCTCGATGAGCCTGGAGGCTATGCACGCCGCGCCCTACCTCGAACCCGTCATGTTCAGCGATTTTCAGCTGGATCCCGTAACGGGCGATTTCGGCGCCGAACTGCGCCTTGCGTACTATTTCGACGGGAAAAAGGTGATCCCGGTCAGCGGCGGCTCGATTTCGGGCTCGCTCAGCACCCTGCGGTCCTCAATGCGCCGGAGCAGAGAGACTGCCGTGGCGACGCTCTCGCGCTGCCCCGTGGCCATTCTGCTTCAGGGAGCCACCATCACCGGTATACGTTAAGGAATCGCCTTTCGGAGAGCTTCGACCCTGTCGGTCTTTTCCCAGGAGAAGTTGTCGCGGCCGAAGTGCCCGTAGGCTGCCGTCGCGCGGTATATCGGATTCTTGAGCTGCAGGGTTTCGATAATGCCGTGCGGCGTCAAATCGAACACTTTCAGGATCGCCTGCTCGATTGCCGCCTTGTCGGCTTTTTCGGTTCCGAAAGTATCGACGAGGACGGAAATCGGCTCGGGTACGCCGATCGCGTATGCCAGTTCAAGCTCGCACCTGTCCGCGAGTCCCGCGGCGACCACATTTTTCGCGATGTAGCGCGCCATGTACGCCGCAGACCGGTCCACCTTCGTGGGATCCTTGCCGGAAAAGGCCCCGCCGCCGTGGCGCCCCATGCCGCCGTAGGTATCGACGATGATCTTGCGCCCCGTCAGCCCGGTATCGCCCGCCGGACCGCCGATCACAAAACGTCCCGTCGGGTTGATGAAATATCTTGTGTTGGCATCGAGAAGGCCCGTGGGCCCGAGCACGGGCCTGATCACCTTCTCTATGAGCGTCTCCCTGATTTCTTCATAGGTCAAATAGCAGCCGCTGCCATTGTGTTCCTCGTGCTGCTGGGCAAACACCACTGCGGAGATGCGGACGGGCTTATACCCCTCATATTCGACCGTCACCTGGCTCTTGCCGTCCGGGCGCATCCAGGAGATTTCCTTGGCCTTGCGCAGCACCGAAGCCTTCTGAAGGATTTTGTGGGCGAGGAGGATGGGCGTCGGCATGAGCTCGGGCGTCTCGTTGCAGGCAAAACCAAACATCATGCCCTGGTCCCCCGCACCCTGCTTCCCCTCGTATTCTTTCAGGCCGCGGCCCTCGATACCCTGTGCGATATCGGGCGACTGGTTGTGGATCGAGTTGAGCACCGCCATCGACTTCCAGTCGAGCCCGTAATCGGGATTGTCGTAGCCAATGTCGCGCACGACCGAGCGCGCGACTTCCTGGATGTCGACATAGGTCTTCGTCGTGATTTCACCGCCGACAAGCACCATGCCCGTCGTGGTAAAACATTCGCATGCGACATGGCTGTGCCTGTCCTTCGCGAGACAGGCATCGAGTACCGCATCGGAAATCTGATCGCAGATCTTGTCGGGATGACCTTCGGACACAGATTCGGATGTAAAAGGACGAAGAAGAGATTGAATCATTCGATCCCTCTTTAGCTGGAATTTCTTGCCCGCCCGCAATTCGGATAACTCGGCGGGACCAGGTCACTTGGAAAACTTCTGCTGACCTGGCTTTCTGTACAAGTGTAATAACGCAACTTTTTTTGGTCAAGCGCCTATATGCGCTATTTCGGAATATTTCATGTTCGTGCAAATACTTTCCGATAATATCGATATGGAGGTTTGTCGCATGAAGACGGGCCGATGGCCGGGGAGATTTCGGAGCCCCGCCGCTGTGTGCTCTGTGTGCGCCCTGCTGTCTTTTCTGATGCTGCCCCTGCGGCCCGCCTTCGGCCTCGTCTCCGCGCCGCCGCTGCTGGGGCTGGCTTCGTCCGGCGCGCGCCAGTCTGTCCTCAGCGCCGCCGAGTCATATTTAGGCGTGCCGTACCGGTACGGCGGCGCTGCAAAATCCGGCATCGACTGTTCGGGCCTGGTCTACGTCTCGTATCTCCAGGCTACAGGGATAAAGGTTCCGCGCACGGTCGACACGCTTGTCAGATGGATCCTCGTCATTCCCGTCCGCGAACTCAAGCCCGGAGATCTCGTCTTCTTTGCTCTCGATGCCAGCGCGGGGTCTTCACCAGCCCAAACTTCAACCTCCGTCCCCCAAACCGCCGCTTATCTCTCCAGGGCCGATCATGTCGGCATCTATATCGGGGATGAACTCTTCATCCACGCCGCCAGCACCGGACCGCAGACCGGCGTGATCCACAGTTCGCTCAATGAGCCTAGCTGGAAGCATCGTCTGCTGTTCGCCGGACGCGCCCTCCCCGTCTCGACGCTTTCAGGCCTTGCCTTTGACTGGGGCGGCGGCGTCAGTTTTGCGCAGCTTGGAGAGATGCAGGGCTTTTGGGCTTTCGTGCGCGGGCTCTCGGGCTGGACTGAAGTATCGTTTCCCATCTCGAAGAATTTCTCTGCGGGATTGCGCGCCGGTGCGGACTGGGACCGCGCTCTCGGTGTCGTACGAGTGCCCGTAGAGCTCAGCGTCGGTCAAATTTCAGGTTTCTCGGCCTTCGCCGGCTCCGCCTTCACCTTTGGCTCTCCCGCTTTGAATGGCCGCCTCTATTCGCCGGGAGACTTTTTTATCGCCACGGGAGGACTCCGCTGGTCTCCTCTCGTCTTCTCTTCCGGTGCGCAGCGCTTCGGGACCTACTTTGAACTGAGATACGATTATTATGTGCCCGAGCCCGGCCAGACCGGAGCGCTGCAGACCGATCTGCGTGCCTGCCTGAACTTCTCGATCGGCATTCGCCTGCGCACCGTGACCTACTGAAACAAAAAGGCCGGCCCCGCACAGGGGCCGGCCTTCATCTATCTCAAAGGCAAGAACTCAAGAGCCCCGCCCGCTGTGCGTCATGCCTGCGCTTCTTCCCTCACCGGCACCACTTTCTTGATACCGAAAATGTCGATTTCAAGCATCTTGTAGCACTTTGTCGGACACTTCTGCACGCAGATGCCGCACGATGTGCACTTTACATAGTCCGTCACCGGAATGCCATTCACCATCGTGATCGCACCTTCCGGACAGGATCTCACGCAGAGCTCGCATTTGATGCATCCAACCTTGCAGGTCTTGATGACATTCGCCTTCACGACGCTTCTGTTCGAGCACAGCACGATCGAACCGACTCTGGCACGCGGCACAAGTGTCAATATTTTCTGCGGACACTCTTCGACGCACAGGCCGCATCCCGTACAATTGTCGTAATTGACGTGCGGCAGCCCGTCCTCGCCCATCGCCAGCGCATCGAATTTGCAGACTTTCGTGCAATCGCCGAAGCCCTGGCAGGACCAGGGACATGTCTTCACGCTTCCCGTCGAAAGCTTCGCGGCGCGGCAGGTCGGGATGCCATTGTATGTGCCCTTGCTGACAGTCTTGTCGATCGCGCCCTGACAGAGCAGCACGGCAACCTTGTCTTCCGCGGCTCCTCCGCCTTCTATGCCCATAATCTTCGCCAGGGTCTCTGCCGTGGCGGGGCCTCCGACAGAGCATTTCGTCGTCGGGGCCCGCCCAGTCGCCACCGCCTCCGCGTATCCATCGCAGCCGGGGAAACCGCAGCCGCCGCAGTTGGCGCCCGGCAAGGCCGCGCGCACTTCGTCGATCTTCGGGTCCCTCTCGATCTTGAACTTCTTCTCGAACAAGCCCAGCGCCACACCGATGAGGAAGGCCAGGATGCCCGCGAATATGACCGCTATCAAAATCGTGATGAACATATGGCCTCCCTTATTTGATCAGGCCCGCGAAGCCCATGAAGGCGATGCCGATCAGGCTCGTCGAGATGAAGAGGATCGGGGTTCCCCGGAGGAACTTCGGCACCGGGCTCGTCTCCATCCTCTCGCGCACACCAGCGAGCAGAACCATCGCCAGGAGATAGCCCAGCGAGACGCCGATCGCATACACGATAGATTGGATGAAGTTGTAATTGAGCGAAATGTTCTCGAATACCACCGCCGAGATGGCGCAGTTGGTCGTGATCAGCGGGAGGTAGATACCCATGGCCGCGTAGAGGCCGGGCACATTCTTCTTCAGATAGAACTCAACCAGCTGGACCAGGCTCGCCACTACCAGAATGAAGATGATGATCTCGAGGAATTCGAGGCGGAGCGGCGCGAGAATAAAGTGATACAGGGGCCAGGTCGCGGCGGTGGCGAGGACCGTCACGAAAGTGACGGCGATACCCATGCCGATGGACTGGCCCACGTCGTTCGTCATTCCGATGTAGGAACAGAGCGCGATGAAGCGCATCAGGATGATGTTGTTTATCAGCATGCTGACGATGAAAATTTTCATGAGATCCATTATGCGTTCTCCTTTGCTTCGGCTTTCCTGGTCAACCTATTCTTGTTCCAGATGTTGAACGCTATAAAGAGGCCGAAAATGAGGAAGCCGCCCGGCGGAAGTATGAAGAACAGGATCGGCTGGTAGGACTGGGGCATCACCTGGATCCCCAGGAAGGTCCCGTTGCCGAGGACTTCGCGGAAGGCGGACATGCCGACGAGCACCCAGGTGTAGCCGAGGCCCATCCCGAAGGAGTCGAAGATGGAGGCGAGGACAGACTGCTTGTACGAGAATGCCTCGACGCGCCCCATGATGATGCAGTTGACGACGATGAGCGGGATAAAGACGCCCATGCTCTTGGAGAGCGCCGGGAAATAGGCCTTGAGCACCAGGTCGACGATGGTCGTGAACCCACCGATAATGATGAGGAAGACGGGCATTCGCACCGAACTGGGAATTATCTTCCTGAAGGCCGAGACGAAAATCTCGGAGAACAGGAGAACGAAGGTCATGGAGAGCCCCATGCCGATGCCGTTCGACACCGTGGAGGTTACGGCCATGGAGGAACAAAGGCCTATCATCAGTACGAGGAGTGGGTTCTCGAACACGAGGCCCCCGTTGAATATTTTCCAGAGCTTTTTCATATCATTTCCCTCCGGGGGCGGCACCCGCCATCGCCGAGCTCTCGATCCACGCGGCGCCCGCCTCCGAAGCCGCCTTGACGATCGCCGTCAGCGATCTCGACGTGATGGTCGCCGCAGTGATGGCGACCACATCCTTCTTCACCTCGAAGCTGTCGGTGATGAACTTGTCCTTGAACTGACCGGGGAAGGTGATCTTGTTTGCCTTGTCGACGTAGTACGCGTCGCTCATCGCGTTCATGCCGAGGCCCGCGGTGTCGCTGAGTTCGAGAACCTTGACGCCCGCGATACTCCTGGCGAGGCCGACGCCGACGAGGAGCTTGGCCGTCCCCCCGTAGCTGGAGCCGGAAGCCTTGATCGCGACGCCGAGCGGCGCCATTGCGGATTTGACCAGGTAAGCCTCTTCGAATTTCACCGCCGGCGAACTTGAGGTGATCGACGAGGAGATGTCCTCGAAGCTGGTCGCGTCGGGGAAGAGCTCCCTGAGCGATTCGTTGAGTGCCTTCTGGCTCTGCATGGCGATGGCCGGGGCCGTTATGGCCTGTACCACGGCGAGGCTGCCGCAGCCCACGGCCGCGAAGATCGCGAGTATAAAGCCGAGTCTGGAGTTTCCCTTCATTTCGAGGCCTCCTTGGACGGCTTTGCTGGTCTGACAGGAGGCACATAGCCGTATTTCTTGCCCCTGAGCTTGTTGAGGTAGGGTGTGAGAACGTTCATGATGAGGATCGCGTAGGTGACACCTTCGGGATATCCGCCATACTTCCGGATGAGCACGGTGATCAGCCCTATGCCGACGCCGAATACCGCCTGGCCGTATGCCGTCATGGGCCGGGTGGAGTAATCCGTCGCCATAAAGAAGGCGCCAAACACGATACCGCCCGACAGAAGTCCGAATACGGGATCCATCCCGAGTATCCAGGAAAACACGAATGTCGACGCCAGCACCGAAACCGGCACGATCCACTGAATAACCCCGATGCCGAGGAGGAAGAGGCCGCCCAGAAGCACGAGGAGTATCGAGCTCTCGCCGATGGAGCCCGAACGGAAACCCATGAAGAGCTGGCGGTAGAACGCTCCGAGGTCATTCGCCCCAAAATATTTTGCCACGTCGGCCAGCGTGCTGCCCTGTTTGAGCAGATTGAGGGGGGTGGCGGCGCTCACCGCATCTGCGGCAGTAGACAAGCCCTTGGGCATGGTCCAACTCGTCATCGCAGCAGGAAAGCTCATGAGCAGAAAGGCCCGGCCTATGAGGGCGGGGTTAAAGGGATTCGCCCCAAGGCCCCCAAAGAATTCTTTCGCCACCACGATGGCGAAAATCGCGCCGAGCGCAACCATCCACAGCGGAGTCGAGGGCGGCAGAATCAGCGCAAGCAGAAGCCCGCTCACGACCGCCGAAAAATCGCCGATGCTCGTGCTCGCCTTGATTATCTTCCGGAACACAAACTCCGAAAGCACTGCCGCCGCAATCGAAGTGACGACGACACCCAGTGCGGGCAGGCCATACAGGTAAATTCCGTACGCCGTCGCGGGCACAAGCGCAATGACCACCGAGAGCATGATGCGCGGCGTATCGACGGGCGAGAATGCGTGGGGGCTCGAACCGAGAATCAGCTTTTTATCTGACATTCTGGGCCTCCTTCTGTTTCAGCGCGCGCAGCACCTGCTTGCCGACCCTGAAGCGCTGCACGAGATGCCGGTGCGCAGGGCACACAAAAGAGCAGGTCCCGCACTCGATGCAGTCCAAAAGCCCGATCTTTTCCGCTTCCGCATAGCTTCCGCTCTCAATGGCGATCGCGAGGAGGGCAGGGGAGATCGCTGTCGGACATGCACGAATGCAGCGCCCGCAGCGAATGCAGGTCTCTTCTTCATACTGGAGCGCTTCCTGCTCGCTCATGAAGAGGACGCCGGAAGTATTCTTCTGCACGGGAATTTCATAGCCCGGAAGGGCCACGCCCATCATGGGTCCGCCAAAAATAACTTTGCCGAGGAACTGATCGTCGATTTCGACAATGCCGGCCTTTGCCAGGTCCGAAACAAGGATGCCGATTGGAGCCACGAGGTTCTTGGGCGTCTTGCAGGCGCCGCCAGTCACCGTGAATCCGCGCTCTATGAGAGGTCTCCCTTCCCGGAAGGCGTCCACAATCGCGCAGAGCGTACCGACATTCGACACGACACAGCCGACATCCATGGGCAGCCCGCCCGAAGGCACCTGCCTGCCGGTGATCGCGGTGATGAGCATTTTCTCACCGCCCTGGGGATACTTGGTCCTGAGCTCCTGAATGCGTATCTTCATGCCCGCCTTGACCTGCGGGTTCGCATCTATCGCTTTCTGCACGTGCGGAATCGTGTGCCTTTTATTCTCTTCGATGGCAATGACGCCTTCGGACGCATTCACGGTCTTCATCACAATCGCGACGCCGTCGACCACCTTCTCGGGCGTTTCAAGCAGAGTCCGCTCGTCGATCGTGAGATACGGCTCACACTCGGCAGCATTTGCGATGACACAGGAGATGGGCTTTGTAGGAGCCAGCTTCACGTGCGCGGGGAACCCCGCACCGCCCATACCCACGATGCCCGCTGCGTGGATGCGGGCGAGAGCCTCTTCCTTTGAAGAAGCAAAGGGGTCGAGCGGCGGCATAAATTCCTGCGCCGATTCACCCTCCGGAGGATCTTTCGGCTCGATCACAATGCACAGGCCCTCAAGGTTGTTCGACTGCATGCGCGGCTCGATTTTTTTTACCACACCTGCGACGGATGCGTGTAAGGGCACTGTCATGCGGCCCTCGGCGTCTGCAATCTTCTGCCCGGCCTTAACGTACTCACCGACCTTGACGAGAGGCTGAATCGGGGCGCCGAAATGCTGATTGACAGGAATCACCACCTGCGGTACAGATGTTACCCTCTCGATCGGCGTATTCTGCGAGCGGTCCTTCCTCTCGGGCGGATGCGCACCGCCTCTGAATGTCTTGATTGACATAGTGGAAAGGTCTCCTTTGAAGATTAACTCTGTTACTGCGAAGAATATCTGCCTCTTCACATTCAATGCAAAATGCTGGAAAGATGTAACAAAATCGCCCTATACTACCATTAGTTTTTGCTGACGGTCAAGGTAAAAGTGCATAAGTATTTGTCGTAAAAAGATAAGATAAAAATTTATTGAATTGGGGCGCGACGCAAAAATCCCATTCTTTTTGATATAAAAAAAGCGCCGCAGCCCGCGGCCGCAGCGCCCGATGTCCTATTTTCTTCCCTTCATCATGACTCGCACCTGCTTCATGAGACCCTCGCCTTCGCTCTTGGTCTCGATGTCGATGATGTCATTGAGCGTCGTGTGGATTATGCGCCGCTCGAAGGGGTTCATCGGCTCGAGCAGGATCGACCGGCCCGTACGCCGCACTTCTTCCGCAGTCTCGTAGGCAATCCTCACCAGAGATTCTTCTCTCCTCAGGCGGTAATTTTCCGAATCGAGCACGACCTTGATATCGTTGTGGCCGAGAGTGCCTGCGTACACATTGGACAGAAGCTGGAGGGCATCGATGTTGCGCCCTTTTTTGCCGATCAGAATCGAGGCGGACTCGGTATCGATGCGCAGACCGAGCTTTTTGGGTTCCCTGAACGCCACCGACACTTCGGCGGCATAGCCCATCCCGGCGATGACCTCCTTGGTCCACTCGATCATCTTGCGCTCAAAATCGTCCATTGGAACTGGTTCCACATGCCGCTGCTCGCTGGCTTCGCCTTCCGGTGCGGGCTTGCCCTCTGCGAGAGGGAGTGGGGCATCCTTGGTATGCACCTGGATACGCACTTTTCCTTTTTTGAACAAGCCGCCACCCTGGCTTTCGACAATCTCCACATCGAAAGAACTGGTATCCAGACCGAGCTCCTGAGCGGCGAGCTCTATGGCTTCGCGCTCGGTCTTCCCTTCAAATTCATATATCATCTGAGTCGCTCCTCATAGAAAGATGCTATTATTTATCGTTTAGGGCTGTTTTTGCGGTTTCGGGAGGCCCCTGAAGAGCCTCTGCCGCCTCGTTTGTCTGCCTCGCCGGCCTTCTTTTCAAGCCAATTGGTCACTTTTTCGGAAAAACTTTCCTGCGGGGCGCTTCGGCCTGTCGGCCTCGCCCTGGTATCGACCGCAGAGCCCTTGCCGCCGGCAAGCTTGGAAGGAGCGGCTGCTGTCGCACTTCCTCCCGTGCCTCCTGCGCCCGCCGTCTCTGCATGGCCTATCTTGTGTTTTTTCATAAGGTCGTTGATGACCATCTGCTGGGCAATGGTGATGACGTTGTTGACAATCCAGTAGATCAGAAGGCCTGCGGGCACGTCGTAGAGGATGAAAAAGAACATGATCGGCATGCCGTACATCATAAGTTTCGCCTGACTGGCCTGCTGACTGTTCGGTTGGGCGCTCTGAGGCGACTGAGTGAACTTGCCATACAGAAGTTGGCTTAAGAGATAAATGATGGGCAATGCCCTCAAATCATTCCAGCCGACGATTGGCACTCTGAAATTGCCAAAATTTACGATGCTTTCCGGCAAAGAGAGGTCGTTGATCCAGCCGTGGATGAACATCGCCCCCCGAAGATCGAAATGGTTGTTGAAAAGATTGTACATCGCGATGAACAGCGGGAACTGGATGAGCATCGGCAGACAGCCGGACATGGGGTTGTAATTTTCGCGCTTGTAAAAGTCGGCCATCTCCTGATTGAGCTTCTGGGGATTGTTCTTGTACTTTGTCTGCAGTTCCTGCATCTTGGGCTGCAGCTCCGCCATCTTCGCCGTGGAGAGAGAACTCTTCTTGGTGAGCGGGAAAAACAGCGCCTTAATCAGCACGGTGACCAGAATAATGGCCACGCCATAGTTCGGGATGAGGCTGTAGAAGAAATTGAGGAGGAATTTAAGGAAATTCTCGAGCCAGCCAAGGATTCCCGATCCCTCCATGGCATCTTCCAGCTTGAGATTGGACAGACCAAAGCCGTTTTTATCCGCATATTCGTATTTGCCGAGCTCGCTGGAGGTCTTCGGCCCGAAATAGAAATAATAGGTGTCGGTCGTTGAGGCTCCGGAGAAGGAACTGCGCAAAAGCCCAAGCGTGTTGGTCTGCTTGATGAGCGGATCCTGGCTGGTCTCGATTTCATAGCCGGAAATAGGGGCTTTCGGCACAGCGATGAAGGCAAAGTACTTGCCGGACATCGACACCCAGCTCGCGCTCGGCGCAATGGCCGTTGCCGTATTGGCCTTCGGCGACTCGCTCTTCTTCTTGCCGTCGACTTCGGCGATGTATTTGCGGTAATCGGCATTCTTGGGCAGCTGATCGAAGCGCGGGCCGATCTGTGGCCCCAGGTCGATGCGGTACGCGATCCCGTTGGATCCAAGCACAATCGGCCTGCCGTCCGGCTGCTCGATGCTCACCGCAAGGCCGAACATGTATTCGCCTTCATTGAACGAAAAGACCTTCTTCAGCACAAAGGGCACTTTTTGATCACTTCCGGCGAGTTGAGCCTCGAACATGCGCGAAAACACAATCGTCTGTCTGTTGTCGCCAAGATACTGCGTGTTCATGAGCTCACGCATGGGGGAAAGGGTGGGGCCGAACGAGAGAGAAAGGCCGTCTGAGCCCTCTGACCCCGGCACGACCATGTCGACGCCCCCGCGGGAATCGCTCATATCCTTGTGCTTCTTCAGCGTAAGCGAGACAAGCTCGCCGCCTGCGTTGGTAAAGGTTGCACGGATCACGTCGGTCTCGACAACGTATTTCTGTTCCTCGGCAGGAATGGGTATTGTGCTGGCCACGACCGAGTCTTTGGCCGGAGCGGGCACAATGGCCACGGGGGTCGTCTGACTGCCCTGGGCAGGAAGCTCCGTCCCCTGGGAACTTGTCTGGGCGGAGGTCTGCGCACCCTGCTGTGCGGGCGGAAACAGCGCATTCTGCACCATAAAGCCGACGCTGACGAGAACAGTGGAGAGGACAACCGCGAGTATGGTGCGGCGGCGATCTTCTTTCGAATTGGTTTGTTGGTCAAAGATATCGTTCATGGTACTGGGTCATAGCCTCCTGGATTTCCTGGATGACAGCGAATGACTCGCCTGAAGGCGAGAAAAACACCCTTAAAAGGCCCATATTTCCTGATAGCCTGATACGAATAGGAAGAACATGTAGGATAGAAGCGGCAAGAAGGGGGAAACAATGGCGAAATCACGAGCTGATATGCCCGAATCGCCACCAAGAGAGGAAATGCCAGTATTCTCTTCACGATATTCATCGCAGCAAATCCGCCTTGCGGAGCAGATACTGCATCGCGCTGCGGCATTCGGAGAGTGCCGCAAATCCGGGATAGAGCACAAAGACTGCATCAAATCCTGGCCTGACCGTGTGTCGGAGCAGCCGCCACGATTCCCTCGCCAGTCTTTTCGCTCTATTTCGCGCAACGGCGCCGGAAAAAGAACGCACCGCAATAAATGCTGCCCGGCTTTCCTGCTCTCCGGTCCGAAGGACCTGCATCCGCATTCCTTTGCAGGAAAACCGGGCTCCATCCTTAAAAATCAGGTCGATTTCTCTTGCTTTCCTCACCCGGAGGTGTTTCGGAAAGCTTTGATCAAACTGTTCTCCCTGGATACCGGGTTCGGTGTTCTCAGTACTTTTTCTTCTCATCGGAGACAGAGAGCTTTATTCTTCCTTTTGCTCTTCTTCTTTTCAGAACAAGTCGGCCGCCTTTCGTCTTCATACGGGCACGAAAGCCGAATTTTCTGTTCCTTTTGACTCGGCTCGGCTGATAGGTGCGTTTCATGATCCAATCTCCTTGTCACAAACGGCTGCACTGGACTTCAAACCTCTTGCGCTGCAGCCGGAAAGTTGCATAGTCAGGCGGTGGAGTATAGACCGCAATAGCGCCTTTGGTCAATTGCCTTTGGTGCGCCCGGTGCCGGCCCCCTGCATGCGCGAAAAAATCTCCTCCAGAGGCTCGGGCAGCGGCGGTCTTTGCCCCCGGCCGGAGGACGGAGCTCCCGGTATGGCTTCCGGCCCGCCAGCTGCGGAAGACTCTGCGGCCGCAGCATTTTCAGGCGCCGGCTCCCTGGAGACTGCAGGCCTCGCGGAAGGCAGATCTCCCGGCTCTTCGACAGTAAAGGCCAAACTCGTGACCTCAAGTTCAGGGTAGTGCTTCGAAATGCGCGCCAGAATCCGCTCCTGGTCCAGCTGCAGAAGCTGAATCCAGCCGGCATGGTCCGCGGAGATAAGGAGTGTACGGTGCAGAATGCTCTTCGGCCTTGAATGGTCGGCGAGGCGCTGGCCGACAATCTGCTTCCAGGTCGACCGAAACATTTCGAACTGCGTGGCAGCCTGCAGCGTCGTGTCGTCGAAAAACCTGGAGAGTACTTCAGCGGCCTTCTTCACGCGCAAATCGTCCATTGCTCACCCTGTATACTATTGTAGTCTCATCGGCATACTCGTGCCATGGCTCTTCCGGCAGAAAAGTAAACACGGCCTGCGCGCCGGAGCCTTTCTCCGGCAGGAGCGAAAAAAAGCGGCGGCGCTTGGCCACATCGAGCTCCAAGAGGACATCATCCAGGAGAAGCACGGGAAACCGCGGAACCGCGCCGCCGAAGAGCTCTGCATACAGATGAACCTGCACAATGCGCAGAATGAGCGACGCGAGCCGCAGCTGACCTGTCGACGCAAAGGATGAAAAATTGCGCCCCTCGCGGGTAAAGACCCAACGGTCGCGGTGAGGTCCCGAGAGGCTTGTGGCCGCTTCGATA
>Ga0228535_1002703_pt1 | contig 15721 bp, 7 predicted proteins | sample SJ1metagenome_FD_168457 | JGI IMG/M metagenome (GOLD analysis project Ga0228535, IMG submission 168457) | Enriched culture of PCE-dechlorinating microbial communities from Ithaca, New York, USA - SJ1 | ecosystem: Engineered > Modeled > Simulated communities (microbial... > Unclassified | place... | reverse complement strand
GTGGGCATCCACGGCCAGCCGCGGCCTGCCGATTTTCACGAGGCGCTTGAACGGATTTGAACCGTCGATCATGTCCGTGACCGGCGAAACGTATTCGCCCTTTTTCACGTAGCGGTCGAGGCTGATCCGGATCGAATACTCGCCGTCCACCGAGTCGAGAGGGCCGAGCCTTGAATCGCTCCAGGTCTTTCCGCCGTCCGAGCTCTTCATCGAGCGGTTGGGATGGTGCGGCCGGGCGGTTGAGCCGCGGCTGAATTCCTTTTCAAGGGCGATGAGCACCCGCCAGGAAACGGCTGCGCTCTCCGCCCAGAGGAGCACCTCGTTTTCTCCCCGGCGGAGCGCGCCGGCGGGAAGGTCCACGTAGAACCAGCGGTCGCCGAGGGCGCCGTCGATGTACTGGCGGGCGAAGGGAGCCGCCTGCGGGGTTGGCGGCCGGATGAATCTTACGCCGTTGATCGAGACGTGGAGAGGCTCCGCGTTGCCCTTGGCCTCGATTCCCTTGAAGACCAGGCGGCCCGAAAAGGCGGATGCATTGTCGAGGAGCAGGATTTTCTTGATGACGATTCCCCTGCGCAGGCCTTCGATCCACTCCTTCCCGTCGAGTTCCATGCCCTCGGGGACCCCGGTCGCGGGGGCGTCGTCCTCGATGAGCTCGATATCGTCGAGCGTGATCGCGGCCTCGGCCCGAGTGAACCGGAGGTTGATCAGCCGGGCGTCGCGCTCGATGCCGGCCGCGTCCAGCCGGATCCCGGCTTTTTCCGCGGCGCCGGAGATCGGGACGATCGCCATGAATCCCACGAAACCGAGAAAGCCGATTGATAGGCCGTGTCCGAAAAAGGCTTTTCCTGCCATCAAGGGCCTCCTTCCGCCTTCAAGAATCTTGACGCTTCCGCTTCCCCGTTCCCACCGCCGTTTCCCCGCGGGGGCCGGCGGCGTCCGCCTCGGCGGCTCCTCTCTTCGAGCGGCGGGCAAGGGGAAAAGACATCTTGAACGGCCCCAATGATACATAAAAAACGACCCGCGGTGAATAGACACAGCGCAAGCGATCGTTTTCGCCGGCACGGCGGGTCAAGCGGAGTCCCGATTTTTCTTGAATGTCATCGGGATTTGTTGATAGATTGAATGAAAACCAGATTCCGTTGGATGCTGGAATATTCAACGGGAAAGGACGAAGGCGCATGAAAAAACCGATCCTGGCCGTTTGGTCTCTTCTCCTCCTGGCCGTTCCGGTCGCGGCGGTTTCCGAACGGGTCGATCTTGCGGCGGTTTTCCAGGCGGTGCAGAGCGAAGTCTCCGGCAACAGGGCCCGCGATTACGTGATGAGGCTGTGGATTCACGAGAAATGGTCCACCCTGCCCGAATGGCAGAAGGCGGCCAAGGTTGCCCGGGATATCATGGCGGAGCGCGGATTCGACGAAGCCGGGATCCTCGGAACGCCCGCGGACGGCGTCACCAAGTCCTGCGCCTGGACGAACCCGATCGGCTGGGACGTGAAGCAGGCCACGCTGGAAGTGATCGATCCCATCCTGCCCGACGAGTTCAGGTATCTCTGCAACTATCAGGACAATCCCACCTCCCTGAATGCCTGGAGCGCCCCCACGCCGCCGGGCGGGATTGAAACGGAGCTCGTTCTCATGGAGACGGCCGATCCGGAGGAGCTGGGCCGCCTGGACGCCAAGGGAAAAATCGTCCTGACGGGGGGCAACACGCGGGGCCTCAAAAGATTCCTGGACAGGCACGGCATCCTGGGCTTCGTGGGCGACGCGATTGAAGAAAACAACGTGGACTTCGTCAATGCCAACCAGTGGTTCAACGGATGGTCGGACCTGCCCGGCGGCTGGTGGATGACAAGCTATGACAGCCGCAGAAATTTCTGCTTCTCGGTCTCCCAGAAAAAGGCGAATCATCTCCGTGAACTCCTCCGCCGGGGGAGGAAAGTCAGGGTGCGCGCCAGGATCGACAGCCGGTATTACACGGACGACACGCTGCCCTACGTCGTCGGCGTCGTCAAGGGCTCGGGATCCGAGGGACAGGAAGTCTTGATCACCGGCCACCTCAACGAGTGGGGCGCCAACGACAACTCCTCCGGAGTCGCCGCGATCCTGGAGGCGGTGGGGACTCTGAACGGATTGATTCAATCCGGCAGGCTCCCCCGTCCGAGGCGGTCGATCCGCGTGCTGCTCGGGGCGGAAATGTACGGCTCGCTTCCCTACGTGGCCGGGAATCTTGAGCATTTGCGCGATAAAACCGTCGCGGCGGTGTGTTTGGACACGACGGCCGAAAATTACGATCTGGCGACGACGGCCTTCAGCATCTCCATGAATCCGAACGTCTGCCCGACGTTCACCGACGCCCTATTCCCGGAGATCGTCCGCCGGTATTACGCGCGCTACAACAAGGACCGCCTGTGGTACACCATGCCCTTTTCCATGGGAACCGACACCTATTTTTGCGAGCCGATGATCGGTGTGCCCACGAACTGGTCATTCATGAGCGCGGGCGGCGGCCACCTGCATCACAACTCCATGGACACGATAGAAAAGGTGAATCCCCGCTCTCTCCGGGAATTGAGCTTCCTTCACGCCGCCTATCTTTATTACGTCGCGGGCGCCGGCGCTGCGGATCTCCCCTTCATCGTCGGCCTGACCTTTGACCGCGGGATCGGCGTCATCACGGCCAAGAACCGGGAGATGGAGGAAAAGATCCTCGGCGCGGAAGACGGCGCGGCCCTGGGAAAAGCGCTGGCGGAAGGCCTGGAAACGATCCGGTATTATACGGACCTTCAGGAAGCCGCGGTGGGGAGCGTCGGGAAACTCGTCCCGGCGGGGGATAAGGCGGCGGCCGGCGCCTGCCTGACGCGATATCGGAAGCGGACGGATGAATTCGGCGGTCTGTTGATGCGGCAATTCCGCGAAACCGCCTCGGCCAAGGCCCGGGCCGCGTCGCTGAAGATCGACATGCCGGTCACGCCGGACGGGTCCTGGGAGAAGGAAGCGGCGACGCTTGTCCCGAAGCGGTTCCAGCCGGGCACCCTGTTCCTTGAAGAAATCCCTCCGTCCGAATGGAAGGAAATCGACAGCTCTCCCCATTGGTGGTCGGCGACCAACTGGGCATCGGCGTCCTACTGGTGGGTCGACGGCCGGCGGAACCTGAACGAGATCAAGAAGCTCTGCGAACTGGAAGCGGGAAAACCCATGGAGAATTTCGATTTGATCAGCTACTATAAATTCCTGGAGAAGTACAAGTACGTCGAATTCGTGAAACCTTCGGCCAGGTGATGGGCGCGTGAACAGCGAAGAATGACCATGAAGCGAAGGGCGTTCTTGACGGCGGCGGCCGGATCGGCGCTGGGCGCCACGGGACTCGGCGGAAGCCGGCGCCCCGCACCGCGGGCTTCGGCGGGGACGGACGGTGAGGGCGAATGCCCGGGCGGATTCCCCTTGCTCAGGCTTCGCGACCGGTACCGGAGCGAGTTCGAGGAATTCCTCGAATTTTTCGACAGGCATGTCGTCGACCGCCGATACGGAGGCTTCCTCTGCTCGACGAACCATGACGGCACGCATATCCACACGAACAAGACCGCCTGGACCGAGGGCCGGGGCATCTGGTGCTACTCGTTCATGTACAATCACGGCCTGGCCCGCGAGCAAAAGCGCCTTGACTGCGCCGCGAGATCGGTCGATTTCATTCTCAAGCATCGCCCCGCCGGAAAAGGCTTCTGGCCGGCGACGTATGCCCGGGACGGCACGGTCATCGACCGGAACGGCGGTCTTCCCGGCGACTGCTACATCGCCGAGGGGCTCGCCGAATTCTCCCGGGCGACCGGAGACAGGAAATTCGAGGACATCGCCAGGGAGACCCTCTGCAACGCACTCACCGAATACGACCGCCCCGGCTTCACGGACAGCGCGTCTCCCTACCCCGGCGCGCGGAACCAATGGTACTGGATGCTCTTCATGTGGTTCGGAACGAATTGGTTGAAGAGAAAGCCGGACGCGGAATTGGAAAAGGTCGTCGATCGCTGCGTCGACGCTCTCATGAACCATCATCACAATCCCGATTTCGATCTCTGGAACATGGTCATCAACCATGATCTCTCCCGGCCGTCCGGAAAGAACATCGCCCATGCCAGGGTCGGAGCGTGCGGACATGCGACCGAGGCGACGTGGATGATCCTCTACGAGGCCGTGCGCCGCGGGGACAAGAAGCTCTTCGACGAAGCGGCCCGGGCATTCAAGCGCCATGTCGACGTCAGCCGGGACGATGTCTACGGCGGGGTGTTCAACGACCTCGAGGACGTGGACGAAAACAGGTGGGGCCTGGCGAAGATCTTCTGGGCCCAGGCGTTCGTCCTCATCGGATCTCTCCAGGTCGTCGAACACGCCGGGCTCGAGTGGGCCAGGGATATGTTCTCCCGGCAGTTCGAGTACGTGGAGACCATGTGCCGCCTCGAACGATGGGGTTTTCCCCTGATGATCGACGGCGCCGACCGCAGGATCTCCGTCCTGCCCAAAGCCTCGCGGAAAGACATCTACCATCACCCGCGCTACCTCATGCTCTGCCTGGAGGCCCTGGAACGGATGGTCAAGCGCGGAGGCAAAACCTCCGGAGTGTTCGGCTGAGCGGATATGGACCTTTCTTTCATTAAGATATCGCCCTCGGGGAAGAATCCTTGAGGAATTTTCTTCTCTCAGGGAGGGACGGGAGGCCCGGACGAGCCTCCAATTGATTTAAAACTGAAACCGCCCGGCCGGGCGCGGACAGCCGCGGATGTTGAAGCTCCTGACGGCGGCCGCGCCGGGCAGCGGGGCCGTCGATTCCCCGCGGCACGAGGCCAAGGGCAAAGGAGAAGTCACATGTCTGAACGATGCTGCCGGAAACGGACGAGTCAAGCCAAATCGCGCGCCACCGCCGTCTGTCTGATGATGTGCGTCGCGGCGTCCTGCCAAGATCGATCTTCAAAGGTCGGAACGGGTGGACAAGATCGGCCGGAATCCTTTCTTTCCCGATATCATCCCTACGATCCTTCGTCTCCGGAGCTGATGCGGCCGCTTCCGGCGGGGTTGCGCGAATGGCAACCGGAGGACATCCGGAAGGAAATACGGGCCCGCGCCGGCGCCGAAAAGAGGCGCCGGGAGATGACCGTATATTATTACCGCATCGGGTATCCCATCTCTTACCCGCTTCCCCTTGTGAAATCGCCGGAAATGAATGCGCTGCCCGTCGGCATTCAGGGGATCACCTACCCCTGGTACACCTGGCTCGGTTGGGCGCTCGAGGAGAGATGGCGTCGGCTGCATGCCGCCTGGCGCCATTTCGGTGACGTCGAAGCCGGCGCCCTTCTCCAAGGCGAGCTCGCGGCGCTCGAAGGCTGGGATCAATATTGCGAAGTCAAGGGACACGTTTCCCTGTCGACCGCCCACATCTCCGCCTGCCTGTCCCGGGCTCTGCCGTTAAAGGATGGATGGGACGAGGAAAAGTACGGAAGGGCGCGCGCGGCCGCCGAAAAAATCATCGAGCGCGAAGCTTGGCCCTGGTTCCAGAGGGAGTGGCCGGAGGGCGAGACGCTTGCCGCCGAGGACTTGCATAATATCCGGGTGATCGGACTCACGCGCTGCGCGCAGCTTGCCCGCGTCATCGCCAGCCCGAGGGCGGAGGCGATGGAGACTCGGACCCGGGAGGCGCTCCGGGCCTGGTATCGCCTTCGGCCCGCGGGATCCCGTTACACGGAAGGAAGCGCATATGACGGATTCCTTCTTGACAGCCTGACGGAGTGGCTGAGCGGGCTCCCGGACAGGGAAGCCCTGCTTAACGAAGGCCGCGAATCCCTGTCCCGCCTGGCCGGGCAGTGGATCCGGCTGGCTCTTCCCGGCCGGGTTGATGTTCAAGCGCCCCTCGGCGACGTCGAGCCGGAGATGCCGTTCTGGGCCACGGTCCTGCAACGATTTGGAATGTGGGGCGTATCGCCGGGTGCCGGATGGCTTGCCCGGCGTTTGCCCGTTCAGCCTTTGCCGGCCGCCTTTTTAACGGATGCGATTGAAAATATAAATTTGTTTAAAGACGGCGTGCGGCCGCCGGAATCCGGGCCTTCCGAATTGCCGCACGCGCTCTCGCTCCGGACGGGCTGGGACGGACCGGATATCCTGGCGGCCGTCGGCCTGACGCGGAGCGAACCGGGGCACCTGCACAATGACGCGGGCCAGGTTGTCCTGGGCTGGCGGGGACGATTCTGGATCACGGACCCGGGGTATCAACAGTACCGGCCCGGCATCGAACGGGATTTTTCGATGGGAAAGGAAGCGCACAATATCCCGGTGATCGCCGGAAAAGCGCAGACGCGGCGGGCGCCGAAGCTCCTTTCGCTCGGCAAAGAGCCGGATGGAACGCAGCGCGCCGTCATCGACCTCACGGAATGTTACGAGGGACTTCCGCGGGGCGCCTATGTCGAACGCGAGGTCCGGCTTCTGCCCGCCGGCGGCGTCAGGGCTTCGGACCGCGCCGTGATAGTCCGGGACCGGCTGACCGGAGTCGGCGGCGGAACCGAGGTGCAAACATCCTGGCTGGCGGGGACTCACCTGGCCTGGGCTTTCAAGGATGGCTGGGCGCGGTTGAGCGACGGCGAGCGCGCTTTATGGATCGGGGTGTTTCCCGGCGGGCACGCGGCGGCCGGCTTGGACCGGCATGAAGGCAGCCGCGGCCCTCTGACGCTCAAACACAGCGCCGTCCTTCCGGATGGACGCGGGGACAGGTTCTGGGCTTTTGTCTGCGACGAGGCCGGAGGATGGGAGCCGCCTGCGGGAAGGTTCGAAGCCGTTATCGGGGACTGGGATAAACGTTAGGATGAATCCCCCCGTCCCATGCGGGTTTCGCCCGCTTGAAAGACGGGAGGGGCCCGGCGAGGATGTGCCGCGCCGGACAACCGGCGGCCGGGGCGGATATCCGGCTGAGGGATGAGGAACGGCGGGATTCATCATTATGAAAAAAAACGCCCATCTCCCCGCGGCGGCGTGATTAGAATCATTAAAGCGTTCAAGACCGCCGGCTTGAATGACTGAAGGGAGCAGGAAGATGAAAGAAATCCCGTCGAGGCGCCGTTTTCTCATGGCATCGGGATTCGGGAGCATCGCCGTCTTGGCTGAACGGGCTTTCGGTCAGAGCCCACCGGCTTCCGGGAAGCCCGCCGTCGACCGTTCGAACGCACGTTGGGGAAACCGGCCGATGTTTCTCCGCCCCTACCATCCGCCCTATGTCGTCGCCTACTACGGAAAGCGGGAAGGGCTCAAATCGGCCAAATGGAGTCCCCTGATTTCCCGGGTGGAGACCGAACCCGGCCTGAAAGTCCGGATCGTCGAATCTTTTGACGACGCCTGCGCGGGCTGTTCCTACCTTGAAGCCGAGCCGATGGGCAGCGTCTGGGGCGTCGGCCACTCCTGCTCTTCGGCCAAGGATCCGGCCATGGTCGACATGGTCACCCGGACGAACGAAAGAATCCTGGGAGAGCTGGGCATGTCGTTCGGGGACGAGATGCCGATGAGGGACCTGGTTGCGCTTCTTCAAAAAAAGGTGCCGGTCCTTTACGAGGGCATCGGAGGAGAGGCGAACCAAAAGGATTATGAGAAAGGGCTCGGGGATCTGGTCAGGAAATACGGACTTTAGCTTCTGATCCGGGCCGTTCTCGGATGGAGGAAGAGGCCGAGCCGCCTCGAATCCCATGGAGGACGGCCGAATTCCCGGGCACGGCGCCCGGGTTCGGGATCCCTTTTCATGATTGACAGGATTTGCCGGTAATAATACATTGAGAAAGCCGCCGTCGACTTCAGGGATGTTTTTTGAGAAACGGAAGGAGGGAAAGTGAAAAGACGGGCGTTTATCGGCGTGACCGCCGCGGCCGGAGCGGCCGCGTTGACGGGGTGTGCGGGGGAAAGGGAACAGGCCGCCAAATCCGGGCCGGTTCCATCCGCCGGCCAACTGGCGGGCATGACCCTGGAAGAACTGCGGGAGGAGCACAGATACTGGATGCTCGACGACTTCGTCCCGTTCATGGACAAGTTCGTCGCGGATCATGACTTGGGCGGATTCATGTGCACGGTCGACCGGGACGGAACCCGGCTCAGTTCGGACAAGCGCACCTGGTTCGAAGGCCGGGGCATCTGGACGTATTCCTACCTCTACAACAAGGTCGACCCGAAACCCAGGTACGCGGAGATCGCCGGGAAGTCGGTGGAGTTCATTTCAAAACAGAACCCGGCCGGAAAAGAGCTCATGCCGGCCGAGTTCACCAAGGAAGGCAAACCCCTGGGGAACGGGCCCGATCCCATATTTTACGGCGACGTGTTCGTGGCCAACGGATTCCAGGAGTATTCCAAGATCAAGGGAAACGAGGGCTATTGGGATATCGCCAAGCGGATTCTCCTCAAGTGCATGGATATCTATGACAACCGTCCGGGGTACGGCGACATCCCGGCCGGTCCCAGCCGGATCGTCCGGGCCGACGGCGCCGCGGCGGGAGCGGCGCGGGACATCGTCATTCCCGGAGTCGAGCGTCCCCGGATGTGCGGACACTGGATGGTCCTTCTGAATTGCGCCCAGCAGATGCTCGAGACGCGTTCCGACCCGGACATCGAGCTCATCGCCCGGCGCTCGGTCGAGGCGATCATGGATTATCACTACAATCCGGATTACGGACTCATCAACGAGCAGGTCAACCATGATCTCTCCCGGATCGAGAGTGAACACGGCCAGGTCTGCACCGGCCACGGGCCGGAGACGCTGTGGATGATCCTCTACGAGGCCGCGCGCACCAAGAACAAGGCTCTTTTTGACCGGGCGGCCGGGTATCTGCGCCGCTCCGCGGAGGTCTTCTGGGATGATGTCTACGGCGGCATGCTCGCCGAACTGGCCCATGTCGATTTGAACATCTGGAACGTGGCGCAAAAATCCCTTTGGCTCCAACAGGAATTCCTCATCGGCTTCCTGTGCGTTATCGAGCACACCGGCGCCCAGTGGGCCAAAGACTGGTACGCGAAACTTCACGACTACGTGATGGCGAAATTCCCTCTCGGGCGGCACGGCTTCCCCTTGTGGATCGCTTATGCCGACCGGAAGATCACCTTCGTTAAGCATTATAACCGGTGCGAGCATTTCCACCATCCCCGCTATCTCATGCAGAACATGCTGGCGCTCGACCGGATGATCGCCCGCAAGGGGCGGCCGTCGGGGCTGTTCGGATAGGAGGGGGAAGGAATTCGGCCTGACGAAAGTCAAGGCATCCGTTCGAAGGAGGGAGGCATGACGAGTTCGAATTTTCTCTTTTCGGCGTCATTCGGCCGCCGGTCCCCGGCGCCCGTCTTCGCCGCGGTCATCATCGCGCTGGCGGCGGGATGCGCCTGGCGGAAGGTGGAACCTCCGTCTTTTCTGAAAGTCGGGGTCGGGGAAACCATCATCACGCCGTCCGAGCCGACCCGCATGCGGGGGTTCGCCCGCGCCCAGGTTTCGACAGGCGTCCATGACGATCTCCATGCCCGGAGCCTTGTCGTCGAGGACCGGGACGGCGATACGGTCGCGCTGATGACAGTCTCCCTGTGCGGAATGTCCGAGGATTACCTCGAGAAAATCCGCGAGGGCATTCATGCCAAGACCGGCATACCCCCCGCGAACATCGTCGTCTCCTGCACCCACACCCACTCGGGTCCCAACGTGGGCAGCGCGCATGACACGATCAACAAGGAAGAGGTCGACGCGTCCGTCGCAAGCCTGGAATACAGGAGGTTCCTGATCGAGCAGTGCGTGGCCAGCGCCGTCAAGGCCTGGGAAAGCCGCGTTCCCGGCAGGATCGGGATCGCGTCCACGAAAGTGCTCGAACTCGGCCGGAACCGGCGCCGTCTCCTCTACGGGGGACTGCACCCGGATCCCGAGGTCGCCGTTATCAAGGTTGAGAACGCCGGCGGAAAGCTGCTCGGCGTCGCGTTCAACTACGGCTGCCACCCGTCGGGGTTGGACTGGCATAACACCCTGTTCACCGAAGACTGGCCCTATTACGCGATCCGGGGAATCAAGAAGCAGGTCGGCGATGATGTCTGGGTGGCCTTTTACCAGTCGGCCGAAGGCGATATCGGCGTGGGATACAGCGCCGAGCTCTCCGCGGTCGGCGTGGACATGCCCGTGAGAACGTACTGGTACGCCGAGCACAAGGGAAGCCAGATGTCCGAGGCCGTTCTCAAGGCCCTGCCCGGGATCGCGACTTCGGGCAAGCCGGATGTCCGGTCGGCCCGCGGCCGCTTCGATTACCCGCTTCGCACGGAATATTCCGTGTCCCTCAAGCAGGCGGAAAAAGAGTTCGCCGAAGCGGAAAAAAAGCTCGCCGATTTCGAGAAGGATCCTGCGCTCGCGGACACGCGGCTGGCCGATGCCGCACGGGTGGAATTTTTTAAATCCGATCAGCGGCTGCGCATCGCCAGGAGATATTTTTCCGGCGGGCGGCGGCCGGCGACGAGGAGCCTCGAACAGATGGCCGTGCGCATCGGCGACGCGGTGTTCGTCACCTACCCGGGCGAACTCTTCTCTGAAATCGGCCTGGCCATCAAGGAAAGCTCTCCGATGGAAAAGACCTACGTGATCGGCCTGACCTGCGGCCCCGGCGGATACCTGCCCTCCGCCAGGGAATTCCCGGAGGGGGATTATGAGGTGAACGGCAGCGCTTACAGCCCCCTCACCGAGAAGTTTTGCATCGAGTCATCGGTGAGCTTGATCAAGCAGGTGGCTGGAGATTGACAGGGCCGGCGATCATCGAGGCGAGCATCGATTCCATCGGATAAAATGATCCCCCTCCCTGGCCCTCTTTGAAGGAGAGGGAGGGGGACAGGATGATGACCGCGGGTCTGCGGCGAGACCGGGCCCCGCCGGCTCGAGCGCTTCCCGTGATTCCTCCCGGGAAGGGAGGACCTACCCGTCAATACGTCACGACCCCCTCGCCGGCTTCGAGCGTCAGGATCAGGGTTTTCGCCCCCTTGTCGTACTTGAAAGCCTTGACGGGCGCGCCGTTCAGCAGAATCCTGCGGGGTGCTTCCGCCAGGCCGATCGACACCTTCGAGGGGCCGGCCAGGTAATACTTGAATGCGCCCTTCGTGAATTCGCAGGTGACCGGCTCTTCCGAGCTGACGAGGAGCGCGCCGTCCCTGCTCAGCGTCGTGCACAGCGCCGCCAGAAGCCCGTTCGTGCTCCAGGCCAGGGCCAAGGCGTCGGTGTCAAAACCGCCGGCTTTGTAGGGCGTTCCGGGATCCGTCGAAAACGCGAATTCCTTTCCCTCCTGGAGGCCGGCCACATGGCCCGCGCCCGTCTTTATCTTCAAGCCTTTCCCGTCCGTCGTCAGCAGGTTGGCCATGACGAGCGGTTTGCCCTCCGTCCTGGCCGTCGCGGCCAGCAGTCCCTCGGCTTCGAGCGGAGAGCTGTCCCTGAGCGTGTTGATGTAGATGGGCGTCTTCTCGGCCTTGACCGACATCGCCTCGGGGTGGAGGTGATGGATCGAAAGGATGGCGTTGTCCCTGGCGATCTGCGATGCCTTGGCGCCGGCCGCGATGTCTTTGAGATGACCGGTCTGGTAGAGAAGCGTGACATCCACGTCCTTGTCCGCGGGAACCACCGTGTCGAGCATGAGAACCGTTCTGGGCTTCAGGTAGATGACGTTCCGCTGCATGCCTTTCACTTTGCCCCAATAAAGCCGGCCGATGTCTCCCGATACGAAAGCCGCGTCCTTTCCGTCGAGGAAATGGGAGACGAAGGCGCGGTCGTTGAACCCCTCGGCGAATACGAGAGGGTCTCCGGCGCGCTGGCTTTGCTCGTTGTGGTCGATGAGGATCGTCGAATGGCCCGCGGCCTGGGTGTAGTGGGATTGGTAATAGGGATCATCGTAATACGAGCTTCCGTGGCGCTCTTCGACGAAGATGTCCCCCTTGTCCGCCAGCCAGAATGTGCCCTGGTCAAGATGCTGGTGGTTGTAGAACGGCCCCGTCCTGAGCACGAAGACAAAATCGTCGGCTTCCCAGCCGCTTTTAAAAACCGTCGTTCCCAGGTCGCGGAAAAGGCGGACCGGGTTTTCCGAGAAAGGATTTTTCCCGGGGATGCCGTCGGTGTCATGGATGACGTCCATCACCGTTTCGCCTTGCTTGAGATGGTTGAACAGCCAGGACAGGTAGGGATCCCTGTTCTTGGCCAGCAGCCAGGTCCAGCTCATCATCGGCGACATCTCGATGTATCCCGAATCGCCGAAATAAAAGAACTCTTTCTTCTGGATCAAGCCCGCCCAGAGCAGGTCGGCGTAGGTGAGGTGGAGGGTACCGGAGAGATTGATCTTGAAGACGTTCGCCAGGGCCGGGAGGACCTTGGAGAGCGATTGCATGGTGAAGTAGCAATAACCGGCGCTCTCCCCATAGCCTCCGTCGCGGCCGCTCGATTTCAGGATGAGATCGTACAATTTGAAAAGGGCGCCGGTCAGATAGGGTTCCACGGGCCTTTCGGCCGGGGCGTCGGCGAAAATCGCCGTCTGGGCCATGAGCAATCCCCCGGTGACATGCGCGACCCAGTTCGACGTGTTGTTCGTGACCAGATTGTCTTCGATGTAGCCTTTCTGGCCGGGAACGATCATGTTCCGGAAAAGTCCATCGCGGACGATCTTGCGCTCGGCGTCGGTCATCAGGTTGAAGGCCGAATCGTAGGCCAGCGCGGCGTCCATGGCCAGCTCGCCCGCGGGATAATAAGTGTGCTGGCCGCGCTTCTCAAACCAGGGATGGACCCAGACCGGGAATTGGCACAGCTTCACCAGGTAGTCCTTGACGAACCGGCCGGCTTCTTCATCGCCGAGGATCGCATAGGCGAGGGCGTTCGAGCGGAGAGTGTTCCTCCAGGCGCCGGTCCGGCGGGACCAGTGACTAAGGGAGCGGGGGAGGTTGCCTATGAGCGGTTCGTCATCAGGGAACCTGTCGACATCGAAAACGAGCTTGTCGACGGGATTTTTTTCCCGCGTGCTTTTGGCGTTCGTCAAGATCTCATTTATGACGGACTTGAACCGTTCCTCGCGGGCCCTCGACTTCACGGCCTCGATCGTCCGGGAGTCAAACCAGAGCCTGGGATGGCTGCCGGCCAGTTCCCCGGGATCGATGAAAACCGTGAATTCGGTCGCGGCGATCTTCGCTTTCCCCGAATAGGCCGTGAGCGTCCCGAGATACAAGCCTTCGGGAAAGGCCAGCTTGAATGATCCCGCCCATTCTCCGCCGTTGCGGCGGAGCGCGGAGCGAAGAACCGTTTTTGATGCATTCGTGAAATCCGCGATGGCGATCTCGACGCGGTCCGCCGGAAAAGCCCATCGGCCTTTCACGATCAGGGATTCGCCCTTCTGATAATGTTTGTCCGGAATGTAAGCTTTCCATTCCGAAAGCTTGTGCATTCTGGGTTCGGCGAATTGGAAATGGGCAGGCCGGGCCCCCTTGAAGACCACGTCGTCCAGCGCTAAATAGATGGGCATCGAGGGGTCGCCGCCGGGAAACTTCGCCAGGACGGCCAGCGCGTTGACCTTGATCGGCCTGCCCTTCAACCGCGGGTTCTCCCGCGCGAGGTCCTCGCGGCGCACTCTGACCGTCTGCCAGGAGTTCGGAGCCGGACGGGCGACCGTATAGTCCACGGCGCCGTCGGGACCGGCGGCCAGGCGGACCTTCAGGTACTCGGGCTGGAGATGCGTCTTCAGATAGGCGCGGAGCTCGATCGTCGAATCCTCAAGGAAAACCATGTCCAGGAGTTTTTGGGCGCCCGCGTAATTGTCCACGTTGGAATAGGGCGTGACCCGCTGGCAGAGGGCGATGTTCGGGTCGCCCGGAACCGGGGTGTCAGGGCGCATATTCGGATCGTAGGCCGTGTCCTGCCACAGCGGGTAGGAAGCCCAGGCGCTCAGCTCGTTTGTCTCGAAGTCTTCCTTGTAAGTGAACGGTTCAAGCCCCTTTTTCGTATCCGCGGAATAGGCCGCCGCGGACAGGGCGATCACCGCCAGGATGAGCAAAACCTTTCTTCTCATTTCTCCAGACTCTCCTTTCTTGGTTTCGTTTTTATCCGTCGAGATCCGCCGAAATGCGTTCCCGGGCGCAAGGGCCGGCGGCCCCATCCTCGTTGTCCTATTTCTCGGCCGCCTTCCGGATAAGGTCCAGTGAGGCATGGATCAGAACGTCTTCGCATTTCGGGCTGAAACGGGTCATGGTGACCGCATAGCCGCCTTCGAGGTATTCCGCCGCCGTGGGGATGTAGCCGCCCATCCCTCCCGCGACGCCGATGACGAACGTTTTTTCGAAGGGCGATCCCTGTTTGACCTTGAGGCCGATCTCGGCGAAAACCTCGCAGGGGAAGGTGACGAGGACCGCGTCTCCGATGCGGGCGGCGAACTGCTTGGCGCGGACCGGCGCCGGATTCGGGTGGGTTTTCACCCAACGGGAGCAGTCCACGGCGAGGCCGGACAGGAAGGCGTCCACTTTATACTTGTCGAGAACGCGCTTGCCGAGTCCGGCCGCTTTCGCCTCGGCTTTCTTGAGGGCCTCGTTGGCCGTCTTGCTCCAAGCCTCGGCTTCCTTGACCGTCATCGGATAGCTGTCCCTGAGCGGCAGATCGCAGAATCCGGAAGTCACGCGGATGCCGGGATTTCCCGAGGTGGCGATGCCGGGAAGGGCCTCGACGACGGCGCCCGCCATCTGCTTTCCCTTGACCTCGGCGTACCAGAAGCTGCGTATGGGCATCTCCGCACCCACGGCGGAATGCTCGGCCGTGTAGCCGACCTTGACGTCTCCCTGGGCGGACTGATAGAAGGCCGCCCAGACGTTTTTGCCCAGCGCTTTCTTGATGTCCTGGATGGCGTAGTACGGCCAGTCCTCGGTGAATTCCAGGTTGTGCAGGCTGAGTGTCGACGGATGGCAGCCGAAGTTGAAGGCGACGCCGAGAAGCCTGCCCCCGGCGTCCTCGACCTTGATGATTCCGACTTCAGGATCGGGGTGCAGGCCTCCGTATTCGAGCCTCCGGTCGTTCCGGCCCAGCTCCAGGACCTTCGCTGCGCCGGTGCCGATACGGCCCGGGACCCGCTGATTCCAGGCATCGACGGCGCTCTTGGCGGCCCGATCGATGACGAGCCGGACATAGCTCTCGCCGGCTCCTCCGACGTCCGGCCCGGAGTGCGTGTGGGTGCAGCTGATGAGGATGTTTTCGGCCGGAATCCCCGTCCCGGCGTTGACCTTCGCCCTGATTTTTTCGGCGTTGTCGAAGTTGAAATTGACGAGCCCGAGGGTCATCAGGACAACCGGAGTCTTGTCCGCGCCCTCGATGACCAGGCTGCGCGCGTAGAGGTCGTCGTGGACCCCGGTGGAGACGCTTTTCCTGGCATACCCGGCCATGGGGACGCCGACCGGGGGAGTGATGATCTCTTCGCTCAGCCCGACTTTGACGAGCTGTTCCTCGGCGGGCCATTTCTCCGCCGCCCGGCCGTCCTTGTATTCTTCCTGGAAATCGAGGCATTCGACGGGATGGTTGAATTCCCGGGCGGCCTTGCGGACGTATTCTTTGAATTCTCCGGCCGTCCTGTTCAACGAGCCTTCGCTCCAGCCCGCGGCCAGCATGTACTCGTAGGCGAGGTCGCTCGTTTTCGGAAGGGCCTGGAGATGATTCCCGTCGAACTCGCGGGTGAAACGGTATTCGGGGC
>Ga0228535_1002702_pt1 | contig 15726 bp, 15 predicted proteins | sample SJ1metagenome_FD_168457 | JGI IMG/M metagenome (GOLD analysis project Ga0228535, IMG submission 168457) | Enriched culture of PCE-dechlorinating microbial communities from Ithaca, New York, USA - SJ1 | ecosystem: Engineered > Modeled > Simulated communities (microbial... > Unclassified | place... | reverse complement strand
CACGACAAGAGGTGCCAAGCTCCGATTAACAATCCAGCCACTGGGTTCGATGCCTGCTCGGCGCAGGTCGCTCTGGAGCGCCAGAGCCTCGTGGACCGGCGTCGCCTCCGGCAGGGTCACCAGGAAAACTTTGGTGAAAGCTGGATCCCTCAACCGTGGCAGAAGCCTGCGCACCGCCTCCGGCATATCACTCAGGGATCGAGATACCTCGCGATGATAGGATTCGGAGGCATCCAAGAGCAGGAGCGTGTGACCGGTTGGTGCAGTATCGATCACCACAAAGCTGTCGGTTCCCTGATCGACTATTTCAGCAAATGCCCTAAAAACGGCTATCTCCTCCGTACAGGGCGAGCGCAGATCTTCCTCCAGCAGCGCCCGCGCTTCTTTATCGAGGCTCGCACCAATGGTCGCAAGCACTCCATTCCGGTATGCTGCAGTTTCTTGCTCAGGATCGATTCTGCTTACCTGCAGACCGTCAGCGACGTGCCCCAGGTTGTGTGAAATATGGGATGCCGGATCGGTAGTTGTCAGATGGACCCTCTTGCCTAGAGCTGCCAAAGAAGAGGCAATACTGGCCGCAAGAGTAGTCTTGCCTACCCCCCCTTTTCCCATGGTCATTATGACTCCACTCGTTTGGTGTGCGAGCTTATCAAGAAGGTTGTTCAAAGTGGATGGAAGTGGTGTTGTCCGTGTTGGTTCACTTGCAGGCGATGGCAGGCCGGTTTCGGGAGAGAAAAAATTTAGTAACGCCGGGATGCCGAGCAACTCCGCCCCGCTCAAAGGTAGTTCTATGCGTGGGAGCAACGCTAGAGCCTGAGGCATTTCAGCCAATGCTGTCCTTTCCTGCGTAACCAGGGCAGTCGCGATCAAATCTCCCGGATCGGTCAACTGGAGGATGCCATTAATGACCAGATGCTGATTGGCCACACCGAGTTCCCGCAGTTCAGCCGAGGCGCGGGCAGCTTCGACCAAAGGAGACTTGTCCGGACGAGACACCACAACCACCAGTGTTTCTTTAGCATCACCCAGTAAGCGGCGGGTATTTTCATAGAGTTGGTGCCGGGACTTCAGACCAGACAAAGGACCAAGACAGGAAGTGCCGCCTGTGTTGGTATTAATGAAATCGCTCCAGGCTGCAGGTAGGGTTAACAAGCGCAGGGTATGGCCGGTAGGTGCTGTATCAAAGATGACATGGTCGAAATCGGCCACTGATGCCGGATTTCCTACGAGAGTCGCGAATTCGTTGAAGGCTGCGATCTCGACAGTGCAAGCACCAGAAAGCTGTTCCTCCATGCTGCGCACCGCTGCCTCTGGCAGTATTCCCCGGTAAGGGCCAACTATCTGCTCCCGGTAGGCGGCAGCAGCGGCAATCGGATTGACATTCATTGCATAGAGCCCGGGTACTTGCAGTACCAGTTGAGGCGTGGCTGACAATGGCAAACCAAGAACCTCATCCAGATTTGAAGCAGGATCGGTACTGACCAGGAGCACTCGCTTACCACTGCTGGCCAGGGCAATAGCAGTTGCCGCCGAGGTGGTTGTTTTCCCTACACCCCCTTTACCGGTAAAGAAGATATTTTTGGGCATATTGTGGAGAAAATCCTGAAACATGAAAACTCCTTATCCTCAACTAAGCGTTTCACGCAATTACCTGCTCAGACACTGACATGCAGATTGCGGTCATGATCGAAACTCTCACGACAGGCATTGAAACAATCCCATGCACCAGAAGCAATCGCCGCACGGGACGATGTTGGTATAACAGTCCTGTTCGAACTCCTCGCAATAGATGTATTCACAGGGAAGCAGGTTGCAGTTGGAGCAGAAGGGATACTCATGCTTGAGTACCTCTTCCCTGAACGCGCGGTACTTCGGGTCATTCCAGATCTCCAGAATGCCCGTTTCATCCAGGTTGCCGAAAACATTCCTGTTCACATACTTCCTGCGCCCGGCGAAGTGGCACTGGAAGGTATGCCAGAGGAAGTAGCAGGGGTGAACATCGCCGTCCCAGGAAACAAAAACGCCGCCGTTATCTATAAAATCGCATGTCCTTTCGTTTTTGGGCGAAGAGCCTGGCAGGCGCAGGTCAAGCCCCGTCTCTTTGGCCACAGCCTTGGCCTGTTCGAAGGTTTCGGCCAGGTCCTCCGCCATGGCTACATCCCGTTTCGTCAGGTTATCCCAGTGCAGGAAAATGTCGCGCTCCCTCGCCTCGGCGATCATTTGCAGGACGAAATCGACCATGCGCTGCTCTTCAGGGGTCCGAATGAACTTGCAATGATAGACATGGAAGAAATTGGTGATATCTATCCCCTGTTCCTCTCCTTTTTTCTTCCATGAGAGATAATGTTCTATTGCTTCCCGCGTATTGTAATCATAGGCAATCTGGGCAACATGCTCTTTGTCGTAGGGAAGGAGATGGGAAACTATGGCAAAAGAAACCCCCAATTTGGAAACCCAGCGCAGGACATCGGGCAACTGGTGAATGTTTTCTCGCATGATGACGAATTCGACCCCGATCTGCAGCCTGCTTTCCGGGTGGCGCATCCGTGCCTTGTTCAGTGCGGTAAAAGCGAACTCGAGATCCTTGACCTCCCCGCCTTCCCGGATTTTTCGGAAGGTGTCCGGGCAGATGGCGTCCAGAGACAGGCAGATCCGGTCGAGCCCCGCCTGGACCAGCGACAGGGCGCGGGCCTCATCAAGCAGGAGTCCGTTTGACTGGAAACCCACCCAGCTTCCAGCCGGCATCGATTCTTTGCCGATGCGGATAAAGGCTTCGAAGTCGGGATGGAGGAGCGGCTCTCCAATGCCGTTGAGAATGAGCGCCTCTGCCTGAGGAAGCGCCGGCAGGATGGCCTCGAAGGTTTCACGGGAGATATCCCCCTCTTTGACTCCGTTGCCCATGCTCTGCTTGACGCACATATGGCACTTCATGTTGCAGCGGGTGGTGGTCTCGACAAACAATCGGGAAGGATAATTTCGCAATGCCGGCAGCAATTCCGTTTCGGCAACTACCTTTGTTCTCTTTACGGCTGCGTCAGTCATGTCGTTCACGGCTCCTTATGGCATTGAGGTAACTTATTGTATGATTTCGTGCTAAAAGAAGTTAACCAAGACTTTCCTGATTTCGTCTCGGACTCTCCTGAATTCATTCAGAATCTCAGCGTCCGTCCCTTTTGCTTTGGCCGGATCTGAAAAACCGATATGGATTCTCTGCCCGCCGCCAAAATAAAGCGGACACTTCTCGTTGGCGTCGCCGCAAAGAGTGATTACGTAATCAAAGCTCTGACCAGCGAACTCATCAAGGCTCTTGGAGCGGTTTCCGGAGATATCGATTCCGACTTCCCACAATACCTCTCTGGCCCTGGGATTGACAAAGGAGGCCTCGGTGCCGGCCGAAAAGGCTTCGACCCGGTCTCCCAGGAAATGATTGGCAATTCCTTCCGCCATCTGGGAGCGGCAGGAATTGGCAGTGCAAAGAAAAAGGACCCTTTTTTCATCCATATACTTCTTAAGTATCCGCATACACGAATAATCAGTGAAAAAAAATTATGCACAGCTTTTGTGCCGGCTGAATTCATCGAGTTTTGCCCGATCGGTTACCGCAGCTTTTGTAAGAGGAAGGCTTTCACGAAGAGCGTCCAACAACTTCTCCTGAAGTACATTCCCATTGTTCAGCAGTGAATAGTACATCCAGACCCCGCACCTGCGGTCATCGACCCAGCCGGCGTTCTTCAGGTAGGCCAGGTGCCGCGACACCGTGGACTGGGGAAGCTGCAGGACAGCCATGATATCGCAGACGCACAACTCCCCCTCAAGCAGCAGGCAGAGGATGCGGAGACGGGTTTCATCGGAAAGCGCCTTGAACATACGAGCAGTGGTTTTCATGGTTTAACTATATCCGCATATCCGGTTGTTTTCAAGATCTTTTCCAAATAATTTTCATGCTTGAAACGAGGTCATTGCATTTATTGCAGAAATAGCCCTGGCCGCATTTGGCGCAGAATTGCAGCTTCCCGCCGCACACAGGACAGTAAGGCTCCATGTCGAATTCATCATAGAGGGTATGGCCGTTGCACTGCTTGCAGAAAAAACCGGCCCCTTCCGGGGTGAGTTCCTTCACCATTTCCCGGCCGCATTGACGGCATATTCTTCGCAGCATGACACTCCCCGGTAACCTCGCATCGGTATGTACGACCCGGACAGCAATATATATCCGGACACCGGGATACTACAAGATAATATTTTCCCAGTATCACGAACCCTTGACTTGGCTGAAAGCGTAATTATCTTTCCTGTGGAAGTTTCAGAATCAAACGGAAGGAGGCACTAACCATGGCAAACTGGGATATGTTCAGGGAGTTGGACAACCTCAGGCGTGAAGTGGACGAGGCGTTCCGGAACGTGGGCCTCGGAAGGGTGATGGTTCCCCAGTTCCTGACCGGCCCCGGCACGCGGCGCTTTCCCCTGGTGAATATCAGCGAGGATGCGGCAGACGTATATGTGGAAGCGCTTCTCCCCGGGGTGGACCCGAAGGAGATCGAGTTGTCGGTCCTCAGGAACACTCTGACCCTTTCCGGCGAGCGGAAGGCGCCCGAGGGAGAGAAAAACCACGTCTGGCACCGCAACGAGAGGGGATTCGGCAAATTCAGCAGGACAGTCGAACTCCCGGCGGAGATCGACGCCGGCCGGATTTCGGCCAGGTCGGTCAACGGCGTGCTGCTGGTCACCCTTGCCAAGGCCGAGGCGGCGAAACCGAAGAAAATTGCGGTAACCGTATCCTGAGATGCAGCACTGGACCGGGCTACCGAACAGTGGACACTTTCGAGACAGGAGGTTTGACGAGATGAACGACAAGAGCATAACCAATACGGGAGAGCGCCGTACAGTTGGGACTCGCGAGGAGACCCGCTCCATGGATCGGTATGTCAGGCCTGCGGTGGACATTGTCGAGACCGCGGAAGGACTGAACATCGTCACGGATCTCCCCGGGGTCGCCAAAGAGTACCTCGAGATAGGCATAGACAAGGGCATCCTGACCATCCAGGGGAAGGTGCAACCGGAGTCCAGGGGAAACAGCGTCTATCGGGAGTTCGAACTCATGAGCTATTACCGGCAGTTCCAACTCCCCGAGGTCATCGACCAGGACAAGACCCGGGCGGAATTGTCCGACGGCGTGCTGACATTGCGGCTGTACAAGGCCGAGGCGGCGAAGCCCAGGCGGATCGAGGTCCAGGTCGCGTAAGCTACCGCAAACAGGCCGGGTAAGACTCCGGCCATCCATGCAAAAACAGGGGCTGCTCGAGGCGGCCCCTTTCCTTATTTACCTGGTTCAGGTTTATCCCGATATGAGGAAGGCAGATGACAAGACGAAATCTTTACACTGCAGTCGGTATCTGTAAGGGATAAAATGTTGACCTGTGGAATCTCTCCAAGTATACTCCGCGACAATTATATTTTAATTTATTAAGTGGCTGTGTACAGGAGGAGAATTCCATGAAAACGCTTGGGTCGTTTCGCTTGACAAGATTGCCGGTGCTGGCGGTAATTGCCGGTTGCTTCCTGCTGTCAGGGTGCGGTGACAGCAGTGAATGGTGGTACGTGAACACTAACAGTCGTCCGGTTGCAGATGCCGGGCCGGATCAGGCGGTCTTAACCGGTGACACCGTAACGCTCGACGGAACCGGAAGCACCGACAAAGATGGAAATCAGCTGACTTATTCCTGGAGCATTTCACAGAAACCCGCTGGCAGTGCGGCGGTCCTGTCCGGTTCTTCGAGCGCCACACCGTCGTTCGTCGCCGATATGGATGGTGAGTACCTGATCGAACTGGTCGTCAGCGACGGCAAGATTTCAAGTGCTGCCGATACGGTCACGGTTACGGCCACCAATACCCTCGGCTATGACTATGCACCGGGCGAGGCCTATGCCTGGCTCGCCTATGGAGAGTCGCCGGAACTCAGCGAGTTCACCGGCTTTGTCAAGGTCAACCTCACGAGCGGCGCCATCACCCCGATCATGCAGCTGTTTGATTCCAGCACCTTTATGGCCGGCGCCGACTTCGTCAAGGGAAGGTACCTGTGCGTCCAGCATTCGACCAACAAGCTGTTTTACATCAACGGGGATGGAACCTACGAAGAGATTACCACACTGGCTGGCGTGAATACCATCATCGGCCTCTCGTACGATCCTGCCGCGGACAAGATATACGTCGCCGATTACACCGGGTCGGGAACGGTATTGCGTGCCATCTCCACGACGGACTTTTCGGTCACCCTGGTCGGTACAATCTCCAGCGAGATCATCATCGGGCTGGCATCGGACGCCTCCGGCACCCTCTATGGTGTAAGCCTGGATGCTGACAACCTCTACCGCATCGATACCGCGACCGGCACCGGGACGATAGTCGGCCCCCTCGGCATCAACATCAATTACGCCCAGGGAATCGCCTTCGACCGCACGAACAATATCCTCTACGGCACGCTTTACAGCAGCGGAGGCGGCGTATACACCATCAACACCACGACCGGCGCGGCGACCCTGGTTGCACCGCTTGGCGGCGAACTGGACGGCTTCGCCATCCCCCCCCAGCCGCTGAATCCTCCCATATAGCTTGCGAGCGGCTAATCCGAAGAAAAGGTAAAAGCACGTCACCCCACAGGGACGCTTCAAGCGTCCCTGTGGGTATCCCGCCTCACGCAGCCAACCTCCCATGCTGCATATTGGTGGCCTCAAAGCTCATGGTCGAGAATCTCTTGCCTTCCGCCTTTTCCCCATCCCAGACCATTACGGTGAGCATGCAGCCGTAGAGATCCCCTGTTATCTCCCGGCGATTGCTTCCGGTATCGATAGTTCTGTTATAGCGCACCATTTTTCCTGCACGGATACTGGTCGACTCGGTGCTTTTGAGCGAGAAAGCGAGAAACGACACGCAGCCATCTGCCTGCCAGCACGTTTCATGAAAGACTCAATTCCATATTGACTGAACGAGAGTCAAATAACGGTGGTCAAGTGCATCGAGGAACCCTGGCTATTCACATCCCATGACGCACGAAAGCCCCTCTCCAGGCAGGGAAGGGGCTTTCGTGCAACACAACTCCGGCAAGCATCAGATCTTCCGGTTGTCGATTACTCTCTTGGCCTTTCCCTCGTGCCTCGGCAGGCTGCTCGGCTCCACCAGCCTGACCGTCACACCCACGCCGAGCACCGAATGGATCTTCCGCTCGACCAGCTCCACGAAGGACTTCTGCTTCTTCATTTCGTCGAAGAAGATGTTTTCGGTGACCTCGATCCTCACCTCCAGCACGTCCATGTCCTCTTCCCGGTCGAGGACCAACTGGTAGTGTGGCTCGCACCCCTCGATGGCGAACAGGATCTCCTCGATCTGGGAGGGGAAGACGTTTACTCCGCGGATAATCAGCATGTCGTCGGACCTCCCCATGGTCTTCCGCATCCTGACCAGGGTCCTGCCGCAGTCGCACTTGTCGTAGTCGAGGCTGGTGATGTCCCGGGTCCGGTAGCGGATCATGGGGAAGGCTTCCTTGGTGAGGGTGGTGAGCACCAGTTCCCCCACGCTCCCCCTGGGAAGCACTTCGCCCGTTTCCGGGTCGATGATCTCCGGTATGAAGGCGTCTTCGAACAGGTGCATGCCGCTCTTGCATTCGCAGTCACCGGCCACACCCGGGCCGATGATCTCGGATAGGCCGTAGTTGTCGGTGGCGCTGATGTAGAGGCGGCTCTCTATCTCCTTTCGCATCGCTTCGGACCACGGCTCGGAACCGAACAGCCCCACCTTGAGGGAGAGCGACTTGGGGTCAACTCCCATCTGTTCCATGCGGGAGGCCATGGTGAGTGCATAGCTGGGTGTGCAGACCAGGGCCGTGGTCCGGTAGTCCTGCATGATCATGATCTGCTTCTCGGTGTTCCCGGCGCTCATGGGGATTACCGAGGCCCCGATGGTCTCGGCGCCGTAATGGAGCCCGAAGGCGCCGGTGAACATGCCGTAGCCGAAGGCTATCTGCACCACGTCATCGTGGGTCACCCCCGCGGCGGTCATGAAACGCGCCACCAGGTTGGACCAGGTCTTTATGTCGTTCTTCGTATAGCCCACCACGGTCGGTTTGCCGGTGGTGCCGGATGAGGAGTGGATCCGGATCACTTCGCGCAACGGAACCGCAAACATGCCGTAGGGGTAGTTGAGTCTCAGGTCTTCCTTGGTGGTGAAGGGAAGCCGTGACAGGTCGTCGAGCGAGCGGATGTCCTCCGGCACGATGCCCGCCTCGTCGAACTTCTTCCGGTAGCAGGTGACGGATCGGTAGACGCGGTTCAGTGTAGCCTGCAGCCTCTCCAACTGGAGCTGTTCGATCTCTTCCCGCGGCATGCATTCGTACAAAGGTTCCCAGATCTTCATAGTATGACCTCGCAGATGTGTTACCGTTCCCAGATTTCCTTTTTGTCCTTGCCCAGGTAAGCGCGCTGAACCTCTTTGTTTTCCAGCAAGTCTAGGGCACTTTCCTCAAGTATCACTTTACCTGTTTCCAGCACGTATCCCCGGTCGGCTATCTTGAGGGCCGCCTTGGCGTTCTGCTCCACCAGCAGCACGGCGGTCCCCTTCTCCTCCCTGAGGGTGGTTATCACCCTGAAGATTTCCTGGACCACCATGGGCGCAAGACCCATGGACGGTTCATCGAGCAGCAGCACCTTGGGCCCGGCCATCAGGGCGCGGCCGATGGCGAGCATCTGCTGTTCCCCGCCGGAGAGGGTCCCGGCCATCTGTCTGCGCCGTCCCGAGAGCTGGGGAAACAGGGCGAACATCTCCTCCATGTCCTTCCTGACGTTTCCCCTCCCCTCCCCTCTCCGGAACCTGAGATAGGCGCCCAGCTCCAGGTTGTCCGTCACGGAAAAATCCTTGAATACCTGCCTTCCCTCAGGCACCTGGGAGATGCCCAGCTCCACGATCCGGTCGGGCGAAAGCCCGTTGATGGGCTTCCCCTCGAACAGGATCTCGCCGTCCCTGGGCGGCGTGACAGCCGACAGTGAATTGAGGATGGTGGTCTTGCCCGCGCCGTTGGCGCCGATGAGGGTGACTATCTCCCCTGCCTGGAGGTGCAGTGAAACGTTCTTCAGCGCGTGGACCTGGCCGTAGTAGGTGTTTATGTTCTTTATTCTCAGCATGGGAAAAGATCCGTCTTTGTTCCTGCAATTGCCTTTGTCTTTATTTCACTCTTCAGACTTCACCCTCACCTTCCTACCCTTCCCCCAGGTAGGCGGTAATCACCTCGGGGTTTTCCTGGATCTCGCGCGGGGTCCCCTCGGCCAGCTTGCGGCCCAGGTTCAGCACCAGGATGGAGTCGCAGATGTCCATGACCAGATCCATGTCGTGCTCCACCAGCACTACCGTGACCCCGGAAGAGCGGATCTTCTGGATGAGCTGGCCCAGATCGGCGGTTTCACGGCTGTTGAGTCCGGCCGCCGGCTCGTCCAGAAGGATGATCTTCGGCTCCAGCGCCATGGCGCGGGCTATCTCCAGGAGCCTTCCCTTGCCGAAAGGAAGGTTCTCGGCCGTATCCGCGGCATGACCAGCGATGCCGGTGAATTCCAGCCAGGCCATGGCCTGCTCCCGGACCCTCCGTTCTTCCCGCAGGTGGCCGGGAAGCTTCAGGGCGCAGGAGAGGATGCCGCTCCGGCTCTTGGTATGGAGCCCGACCATGACGTTTTCCAGCACGGTCATCTTGCCGAACAGCTCCACGTTCTGGAAGGTGCGCACCATCCTCCGCCGGGCCAGCCGCTCCGGCGGGAGGAACGAGACCTTCTCGTCTTCGAGAAACACGTCGCCCGCGGTCTGGCGGTAGACGCCGGTGATGATGTTGAACAGGGTGGTCTTGCCCGCGCCGTTGGGACCGATGACCCCCTTGATCTCACCCTCTCGCACCGAGAAGCTCACGTCGCCGAGGGCGGTGATGCCGCCGAATACCTGGGTGATTCCCTGGACGCTAAGCATTGTTCCCTGCCCCCGCTTTCATTTTGCCGCGCAGAGGCGCCAGAAGCGCCGGGATGCGTACCAGCCCGCCGGGCATGAACATGGTCATCAGCACCAGGATCAGGCCGTAGACGATGATGTCGTAGTCCTGGAAGGTACGCAGGAACTCGGGGAGCAGGGTCAGCAGTGCCGCCCCCAGGAACGAGCCGTACACGCTCCCAAGACCGCCGATGACCACCATGGTGAGCAGCTCCACAGAGAAATGGAAGCCGAAGGAGGCCGGCGATATGAAGGTCATGGTGTGGGCGTACAGGCTTCCGGCAATGGACGAGATCACGGCCGAGAGCGTGAAGATCTGCACCTTCAGGAGCCGCGCGTTCACCCCCACGACCCGGGCCGCCACCTCGGAGTCGTGGATGGCCCGCAGTGCCCGGCCGATGCGGGAGTTCACCAGGTTCACCGAGAGGAGGATGGCCACGAGGGTAAAGCCCCAGATGAGGTAGTAGTTCTTCAGATCGTCGTCAAACTGGAACTCCCCGACCGAGTACGAGGGGATGCCGATGAGGCCGGAAGGTCCGCCGGTCAGCTCGACCCACTCGTTGAAGACGATATAGACGATGATGCCGAACCCCAGGGTCGCCATGGCCAGGTAGTGCCCCTTCAGCTTCAGAATCGGGAAGCCTATGGCAAAGGCGATCAACCCGACAACGGCGGCTGCCAGGACCATGGCGGTCCAGGGATTCATGCCGCAGGTGGCGGTCGCCACACCTGAGATGTAGGCCCCCAGGCCGTAGAACGCCGCCTGCCCCAGGGAAATCTGGCCGGCGTACCCCAGAAGCAGGTTCAGGCCCACCGCCAGCATGGTGTTGATCCCCACGAACACCAGCACGTTCAGCAGGTAGCCGCCCGAAAAGAACAGGGGCGCGGCAAGCACGGCGCAGGTGAACAGGATGAATTTGAGTGCCGCGTGTCGTTCCGTACCCATGAAACCTCAGACCCTTTCCGTTTCGGCCTTCTTGAACAGCCCCTGCGGCCGGATGAACAGGATGAGCAGCAGGATAACGAAGGCGATTGCGTCCTTGTATCCGGACGAGACGAGCCCGGCGCCCAGGGATTCCAGCACCCCCAGCAGCAGGCCACCGAAGACCGTGGCGACGCCGCTGCTCATGCCGCCGATGATGGCGGCGCAGAACCCCTTCAAGCCCAGCATGATACCCACGTCGTAGGAGGTCATGGTCAGCGGCGCGGTGATGATGCCGGCAACCGAACCCATGGCCGAGCTGATGGCAAAGGCGATGAGGACCATGCGCTTTACGTCTATACCGACCAGGCTGGCGGCGCGGCGGTTGTGGGAACAGGCCCGCATGGCCTTGCCGTTGACGCTGTGGTAGAAATAGAACCGGTTGAGCACGATGATGCAGAGGGTGATCCCGATTATCCAGAGGTGCTGAGGCAGGATGGTCGCTCCGGCGATACCGATGGGCTCGCTGCTGGTGAACATGGGGAGGGAGTGTGTGTCCTTCCCCCAAAGCAGCATGGCCAGTCCCCTGATCAGGATGCTGGCGCCGATGGTGATGATGACCAGGATCAAGGGGGTTGCGTTCCTCAAGGGGCGTATGGCGAGCCGCTCGAACACGACGCCCGCCGCTGTGGCGAGCAGGACCGCCAGGACCATGGCCACGGGAAGCGGGAGCTTCATGGTCGCGTAGAAAAACCAGGTCATCATGCCGCCGAGCATCACGAACTCCCCCTGGGCGAAATTGATGATCCCGGTGGAGTTGTAGATAATGGCGAAACCGATGCCGATGAGGGCATAGATGGCTCCGGTGGAAAGGCCGGATAACAGGTATTGCAGTATCTGGTTGGACATTGTGGCCGGTTTTTTTCTCTATGTTGTGTATGCGGGGCGAAAAACGAGACGTCCTGTGCGGGCGTCTCAGCCTGACTAAGAGCTTGTTCTCGGTACGTACGAAAAGCCGACTACCTGACCAGCGCCCAGTCCTTCCCCTTGACCTCCACCAGCACGAAGGCGTCCTTGGTGAGGCCGGCATGGTCGGTCGGAGCGTAGTTGAAAACGCCGCCGATGCCGGCGAAATTCCTGGTCCGCTCGAGCTGCGCACGGACCGAGTCCCTGGTGACGGTTCCACGCTCAAGCGCCCCCTTCAGCAGCATCGCGGCGTCCCAGGCATGGCCGCCGAAGTGGTCGCCTTCGGCCTTGAAATTCCTCTGGTACTCGGCCACAAAAGAGAGGAGAACCTTTTTCTGTTTGTCGTTCCTGGGCAGGCGATCCGCCACCAGTACCCTGCCGGACGGGAGTATGATCCCTTCGGCGGCCTCACCGGCTAGCTCGATGAATTTCTTTGAAGATACGCCGTGGCTCATGTAGAGGGGCAGATTCATGCCCAACTGTCGGAAATTCCTGGCGATAATGGCCGGACCGGGATTGGTGCCCCAGCAGATGAGGGCCTGGGCGCGGCTCCCCCGGATCCTGGTCAACTGGGGGGTCATGTCGGTATCCTTCGGCCCGTAGGTATCATCGGACACAAGCTCGATGCCGTACCTGGCCGCCTGGGCCTTGAGCTGCTCCCGCCCGGAAGAGCCGAAGGAGTCGGACACGGTCAGGATCGCCACCTTGGTCAGTTTTCGCTTCACCAGGTGTTCGTAGATCCTGGCCACGGCCAGGTAATCGTTCTGGGCGGTCTTGAACACCCACGGTTTGACCGGCTCGGTGATCCTGATGCCAGCGGCGCAGGAGATAAGGGGAACCCTGGCCCGCTCCACCACCGGGATGACCGCCATGGTGTCCCCGGTAGTGCTGGGCCCGATGATGGCAACCACGTTCTCTTTGACCAGCCGGGTGGCCGCCTGGACCGCCCTGGTGGCGTCCCCCTGGGTGTCAAGGGCGATGAGTTCCAGCTTGCGGCCCTTGATGCCGCCGGCCGCGTTGATCTGGTTCACCACCATCTGGGCGGTGTTGCGCTCGGGCTCCCCCAGAAAGGAAGCCGGACCGGTCACGGCGAACAGTCCGCCTATCTTGATCGGTTCGGCGGCAAAGGCGGCGTGTGCGGTTGACACGAGAAAACACGAAAAAAATGCGAGCCTTTTCAGAAAATGTGCTGACATTGTCCCCTCCACGTGGTCGCGGGAAGCGAGCTATTTAGCCAATACCCAGTCACCCTTGGACACCTGCACCATCTCGAATGCCGAGAGATCCAGCCCGTTGTGATCGGCAGGCGACATGGTGAATATTCCCGAGATTCCCACCATTTTCCGGGTCTGCTCGATGCCGTTCCGGATACCGTCGGGTGTTGCGCCGTATTTCTTGACGGCCTCGACAATCAGATGGAAACCGTCATGGGCGTAGCCGCCGAAGGTCGACGCCTCGACCCCGAAGCTCTTGCGGTATGCCTGATCGTAAGCCCTCAGAACCTTGACCTGAGGGTCGTTCTTGGGGAGGATGTCGAACACCGCCAGTTTTCCGGCAGGCAGGGTCACGCCTTCCGCCGCGGCCGCTCCTGCCAGATCGATATACTTCTTGGAGGCCACGCCATGGCTCTGGTAGAGGGGGATTGCGATCCCGAGCTGTCTGATGTTGCGCGTTACCACGGCCGGCCCGGGGTTGGTTCCCCAGCAGATGATGGCGTCGGGTTTTGCCCCGCGGATCTTGGTGAGCTGGGAGGTCATATCGGTGTCCTTGGGAGAATACACCTCGTCGGCAACCACGGTGAACCCCTTCCTGGCCGCCATGGTCTTGAGCTGTTCCCTGCCCGAGGAGCCGAAGGAGTCCGATACGGTCAGCAGCGCGACCCTCTTCCGGTTGCGTGCGGCGGCATGGTTGAAAATCTTCTCGGCTGCCACATGGTCGTTGGCCGGGGTCTTGAAGACCCACTTCTTGACCGGTTCGGTGATTTTTATCCCTGCCGCGCAGGAAATGAGGGGTATCCGCTCCCTCTCCGCCACCGGGATGACGGCCATGGACTCGCCCGTGGTGGTTGGTCCTATGATGGCCACGACCTTGTCGTTCCTGATGAGCTTGGTGGCCAGTTGCACCGCCTTGGTGGCGTCTCCCTGGGTGTCGTAAACGAACAGCTTCACCTGGGAACCCTTGATGCCCCCCTTGGCGTTGATATCCTTCACCAGCATCTCCAGGGTGTTCTTTTCCGGTTCCCCCAGAAAGGACGCCGGACCCGTCACAGCGAACAGCCCGCCGATCCTGATAGGTTCGGCTCCCTGTGACGGAACCGCCAGGGCCGGCACAAGCAGCGCCGCTATAACCGCAATCAGTCTTCCCATCGCTCCTCCTCGAATAAATTGCATTGAAATAGGTACCGGACCAGGCTACATCTGGTAGAGACGTTCTCCTTCCAGCACGTTGTATCCCGCGCCGGTCAGGGTCTGGATGGCCTTTTCGGTCTCGTCGAAGCGGAAGATGATGACCGCGTTTTCCCCGCACCGCTCCACAAAGGCGTACATGTATTCCACGTTGATCCCCTGGCTGTCCAGGGTCCGCAGGATGTCCGAGAGACCGCCGGGCCGGTCGGGCACCTCGATGGCCACCACCTCGGTCTTGCTGACGGTGAAGCCCTTTTCCTTCAGTACCGCCTTGGCCTTTTCCCGGTCGTTCACGATGAGCCGCAGGATGCCGAAATCGCTGGTGTCCGCCAGCGACAGGGCGCGGATGTTGACCCCGGCCTCTCCCAGCACGCTCGTCACCTCGGCCAGGCGGCCCGATTTGTTCTCTATGAAGATGGAGATCTGTTCAACTTTCATGTCTGCCTCCCCTTGTTCAGTTCCTCTCCCGTTTGTCGATGACCCGCTTAGCCTTCCCTTCGCTCCTGACAATGGTCCTGGGCTCCACCAGCCGGACCTTGCAGGTCACTCCCAGGAGATCCTTGATGGCCTTTTCGATGGTCTGGGTCAGGGACTGGAGGTGCTTCACCTCGTCGGAGAAGAGCCGTTCGTCCACTTCCACCTGCACCTCCAGGATGTCCAGGTTGTCCTTACGGTCCACGATCAGCAGGTAGTGGGGTTCCACGCCCTCGATGTCCATCAGGATCGATTCTATCTGGGAGGGGAAGACGTTTACCCCGCGGATGATGAGCATGTCGTCGCTCCGGCCGCTCATGCGGGCGATCCTTGCGTGGGTGCGGCCGCAGCGGCAGGGCTCGTAGGTGATGCTGGTGATGTCCCTGGTGCGGTAGCGGACCAGGGGGATCCCCTCCTTGGTGATGGTGGTGATGACCAGCTCCCCCTTTTCACCCTCGGGCAGCGGCTCTCCGGTCTCGGGGTCGATGATCTCGGGGATGAAGTGGTCCTCCCAGATGTGCAGGCCGCACTTGGCCTCGATACATTCGATGGCCACGCCCGGCCCCATGATCTCGGACAGGCCGTAGATATCGACGGCGCTCAGGTTGAGCTTCTCCTCGATCTCCTTCCGCATGGACTCGGACCACGGCTCGGCGCCGAAAATGCCGACCCGCAGCTTGAGGGAGCGGAAATCCACCCCCTCTTCCCTGGCCGCCTCACCCAGATAGAGGGAGTAGGAAGGGGTACAGGTGAGCACGGTTGAGCCGAAGTCCTTCATGATCAGGATCTGGCGCTTGGTATTGCCGCCCGACATGGGGATGACCGATGCGCCCAGCTTCTCGGCCCCGTAGTGGGCGCCGAGTCCGCCGGTGAACAGGCCGTAGCCGTAGGCGTTGTGGATGATGTCTCCCCGGTGCACCCCCGCGGTCACCAAGGAGCGGGCC
>Ga0228535_1002700_pt1 | contig 15740 bp, 19 predicted proteins | sample SJ1metagenome_FD_168457 | JGI IMG/M metagenome (GOLD analysis project Ga0228535, IMG submission 168457) | Enriched culture of PCE-dechlorinating microbial communities from Ithaca, New York, USA - SJ1 | ecosystem: Engineered > Modeled > Simulated communities (microbial... > Unclassified | place... | reverse complement strand
AGAAGTTATTTCCCGCTGCGTCAATCCCTCCTGCCCGGCGAAAATCCGCGAGTCGATCCTCCATTTCGCCGGCCGCCGCGCCATGGACATCGACGGACTCGGAGAGGCGATCGTCGACCAGTTCCTCGACAAAAAGCTGGTCCAGTCGATTCCGGACCTCTATTCCCTCCGGTACGAGGATCTTGTCGGGCTGGAGCGGATGGGGCCGAAAAGCTCCCGGAACCTCCTCGGCGAGATCGAAGCTTCCAAGAGCCGGGACGTCTCGCGGCTTGTCTTCGCCTTGGGAATCCGGCACGTGGGAGAGAAGACGGCTCAGGTCCTTTCGGACCGCTTTAAAAGCCTTGATGCCCTGTCCAAGGCTTCAGTGGAGGATTTGACGCAGGTGGAGGATGTCGGGCCAAAGGTCGCCGAAAGCATCGTCTTTTTCTTTAATCAGCCCGAGAACAAGGAACTGCTGTCGAAACTCAGGCACGCCGGGTTGACCTTTTCGGCGGTCCTTGACGAAATCTCGGGGCCGCGGCCGCTTCAAGGACAGGTATTCGTCCTGACGGGCACGCTCGCCGGCATGACGCGCGACGAGGCCCAGGCCAGGATCGAGCGCCTGGGCGGGAGCGTTTCGTCATCCGTCAGCACCAGGACGACGTGGCTCGTCGTCGGCGAATCCCCCGGTTCCAAGCTCGAAAAGGGCCGGCGCCTGGGCGTCCGCACAATCGAGGAAAAAGAATTTCTGGACCTGGTGGGAAAAGCCTGATCTATCAGTTTTTCTTTTTTGGCTTGAGGATGTCCAGGGAAAAGACGGCCCGGAGGCCTTTCTTTTTCTGCCCCAATCCCAGTTCTTCCAGCTCATGGCGCGCCGCTCTGTGGTCGGAGTCCACGTCGAGAGCTTTCTGAAACTGACGGGCGGCCTTGGTCGTCAAATCCTCGTTTTTATAAAGGATGCCCAGCCCGACATAACCCTCGGGGTTCCAGGGCTCCATTTCCTGGGCTTTGAGGAAATCTTCCTCGGCCTTTTTCCGGTACTCCGGGAGCTTGGATTCGGCCATGGCCAGGAGAAGATAATAATCGCCTTTGTTCCGCCGCATCCGGACAGCTTCTTCCAGCAGGATGAGCGCTTCCTCGTAGCGCCCCTGGGAATAGAGCGTTTTGCCCTGCCTGAATTTGATATCGGCCTTCCGCGACAAGTCCAGGCCATCCTCTTTTCCGGCGACGACCGCGGCCGTTGAGTCATAAAGACGGCGTTTCTCCTTGTTGACGAGGGTCCGATAGGCCTTGGAAATGGCGTCGAAGACCTCGTCGATCGCCACCCGGAACTCCGCGGAGAGGCTCCGGTCAAAGCGGTCCGGGTGAAAACGCCGGGCCAGGTTGAAATAAGCCCTCTTGATCTCGGCTTCCGAAGCTTCCCTGGAAAGGCCCAGAAGCTGATAATAGCTGACGGACCCCAGGCTGGCCCGGATCTCCAGCACTTCGGAGATCTGGGCTTTGTTCTCTCCCCCGGCTTCCCGTCCGGGCCCCATATCCCCAGCCGGGGCTTTCCCCTCCCCTTCGTTCCGGAAATCGATGAGATCCAGGCAGTAGAGCAGAAACAGGCTTTTCCAAAAAAACTCGGGATCGGATTTGAACGACGCAAAAAGGGCGTCCGCCGCGAGCGGTGCGGACAGCTTGTCGAGGATCTCCTTTTCCTCGTCCGTGAGGAGGTGGGCATAGGTTTTTTCTGAGGCAACCAGCGTTTTCTTCGCAAAGAATCCCTGGATCAGCGGATTAAATTTCATCCGCCGGATGCCGTAGTCGATGAGGAAAGACACGCGCGTCCTGGCTTCTTTGGGAACGTCTCCGCTCAGAGCCTGTTCCTGAAAGGTGATATCGGCCTCGAAAAAGGGGAATGCATTCAGGGTGACTTCCCGGACTTGGTAGGCCAGGGCGTCCGCCAGGTCCCGGTCGGTGATCATGCCGTTTTTTTTCAGCACCTCGCCGATGCTCATGTTCGGCTCTATGTAAAAATCGATCTTCGAATGGATCTCCGGAGTCAGCTTGCCGAGCCGGTACAGGATTTCTCCCAATCTCTCATCTTGCTGATTCGTCTTGACGGATATCAGAAGCCCTTCTTGGAAAAAGAAGTACTTGACGATGTCATCCTGTTTAAAAACAAGGCGGCCCGACTTCTTTTGAAAATGGATATCATGAAGAAAAAGGGCTATGTGTTTCATGCCTTCCGATTCTTGGATCTTCTTAAAAATATACCGGATCGGGCCGATTTATGCAACCGTTATGATCCCCGCCCAGGCCTCTCCGCCGGCACGTCAAAGCGGGACACAATACCCATTTACCCTATTTCGGGCAAGCATCATTTCCCTCGGCTCCGCTTGCCGGGTGATTGATCATGAAATAGGGTAAATGGGTATTGTGTCCCCAATTTCCAATCCCGTTGAATAACCGGATAAATTATGCTAGCTTTGGAACATGCGGATCGCGCTCGCCCAAATCGCGCCCCGCCTGGGGGACGTCGAAAAAAACCTTGACCTTCACCTCGAATACGTCGGGAAGGCCAAGAAGGAGAAGGCCGGCCTTCTCGTTTTTCCGGAGCTGAGCCTGACCGGCTATACGCTGAAGGATCTCGTCCAGGACGTCGCCCTCGACCCCAGGGATAGCCCTGTCTTTCGGAAACTCGGGGCCGAAAGCCGGGACCTGGCCATCGTCGTCGGCTTCGTCGAAGAAAAAGCCGAAGAGAAAGGCCTTTTCTACAACAGCGCCGCGTTCCTTTATAAAGGGAACATACTTCACATTCACCGCAAGGTCTTTTTGCCGACTTTCGGCATGTTCGAAGAAGGCAAGTTTTTCGCTCCGGGAAGGAACTTCAACGTCTTCGCCGGGCCTCTGGGCCGGACGGGCCTGTTGATCTGCCGGGATTTCCTCCAATACGGCTCGAGCTATGTCCTTCACGCGGGCGGGGCGGAAATTTTCCTGGTCGTTTCCGCCGCTCCCGGCCGGGGGATTTCGCCTGAAGCCCGGTTCGAGACCAGCCGCATGTGGGAGTTGATGGGCGAAGCGATCTCCTATTTCTCGACCGCCTACGTGATCTACTGCAACCGCGTAGGCTTCGAGGACGGGAAAACGTTCGCCGGCGGCTCCTTCATCTTTAATCCCAGGGGCGAGCTTCAAGCCCGATGCCCGGAGATCGACCCGGCCTGGATGGTGGAGGACATTCATCCGGGCCTCGTCCGGGATATCCGGAGAAAAAGGACTTTCAAGAGAGACGATCGCCCGGAAATCATCCTGCATTCCCTGGAAAGGACGGTCAGCCGCTATGAAGATTGATTGCGAGTTCGTCGAAAGGATCCTGACCCGGTTCATCAGGGAAGAATTGACAAAATTCGGGTATGCCAAGGGAATTTTGGGGCTCTCCGGGGGGCTGGATTCAACGGTCTGCGCCTACTTGGCGACCAAGGCCCTCGGGCCCGGGAATGTGATCTCCCTCATCATGCCCTACAAGGATAATTTTCCGCAGGACGTGGACGACGCCCGCGAGGTCGCCCGGCGGCTGAAGCTGGACTGCCGGGTCATCGACATCTCGCCCCAGGTGGACGCCTATTTCCAAAAAAACCCGACGGACAGCCCTGTCCTCCGGGGAAATAAAATGGCCCGGGAGCGGATGTCCGTTCTCTACGATTTTTCGGCGCGGGAAAAAGCGCTCATCCTGGGGACGAGCAATAAGAGCGAACTTCTGATCGGGTATGGGACGATCCACGGCGACATGGCCTGCGCCATCAATCCCGTCGGCGACCTCTATAAAACGCAAATGCGCATGCTGGCCGAATATTTGAAGATTCCCAAAAACATCCTTGAAAAAAAACCGACCGCCGGCCTCTGGCCCGGCCAGACCGACGAGGAAGAAATCGGAATCACGTATGAGGATCTCGACAAGATCCTCTACCAGCTCGTCGACCTTCAAAAAAGCCGGGAAGAGGTCGTCGCCGCCGGAACGGACGGCCGGACGGTCGATAAAATCCTCGACAGGATCCGGAATTCGGAATTCAAAAGAAAAATGCCCCCCATCGCCAAGCTCTCGGCCCGCAGCGTCGGGCATGATTTTCTCTACCCTTACGACCGGAACAAATAACGATGCCGGGTCTCGCAGGCGGCTCGAAATCCCCGGGCGTCCTTTTCGTCGTGGCCACTCCCATAGGCAATTTGGCCGATATCACGCTCAGGGCCTTGGATGTCCTGCGCACGGTGGACACGATTGTCTGCGAAGACAGCCGCCAGACGCTCAAACTGCTCAACAAATACGGCATTAAAAAGCGGCTGCTTTCCTATTTCCAGCCGAGGGAAGCCCAGCGGATTCCCGAGATCCTGCGAATCCTCGAGGAAGGCCGGGACGCGGCGCTGGTCACGGATTCAGGCACCCCGGGCATTTCCGATCCGGGTTTCCGCCTGGTCCGGGAAGCCATTGCCGCCGGCATCCGCATCGTCCCCGTCCCCGGACCGTCCGCGCTGGCCGCGGCCCTATCGGGATCGGGACTGCCCACTCACAGGACCCTATTTCTCGGATTCCCGCCTCCGAAAAAGGAAGCCGCCAGGAAATTCCTCCGCTCGGTGAAGGATGAGCCGGGGACCCTCATCTTCTATCTTCCTTCCAGGAAGATCGCCGATTTCCTTGCCCTGGCCCTCGAGGCCCTGGGAAACCGCAGGATCGTCGTCGCCCGGGAAATGACAAAAATCCACGAAGAGTTTATCAGGGGAACGATCCAGGAAATCATCCTCTCCCTGGAGGGAAGAACCATGAAGGGAGAGATGACGGTTCTTATTCACGGGGCCGGGAAATAGGGTTTCCCCGCTGTTTTTCGGCACCGGGGCGCTTTTAGAATCCTAAAAACGGCTTTATTTCAAAGGTTGAATCACATTTAATCCATAAAAAATAATTTTTTTCAAAATAGTTGACAATTGGATACTAAGATATTATATTAATAACTGACTAACATTTACAGGAGGTTAATATGGCTATAATCAGATGGGATCCCTTCAGGGATATGATGACCTTAAGGGATAAAATGAACAGGCTCTTTGAGGACGCGGTCAGCTCAAGAGGAGAGGAACGGGATCTGGTGTCCGGTTCTTTCGTCCCGGCCGTGGATATTTTTGAAACGGAAAACGAGCTCGTTCTGAGCGCCGAACTCCCCGGGATCGACGAAAAGGACATCGAGATCAAGATCGAAGACAATACGCTCTCTCTCAAGGGTGAGAGGAAGTTCGAAAAAGAGGCCAAGGAAGAAAACTACCACCGCATCGAGCGGGCCTATGGCTCTTTTCTCAGGTCTTTCAACCTCCCCAACTATATTGACCAAGATGCGATTCACGCTGAACACGAACACGGAGTTTTGAAGATTCACATGCCGAAACGGGCTGAGCTCAAACCCCGGACCGTCAAGATCCTCAAAGCCGAGGCCCCTGAAAAGGCCAAAAAATAACTCCGGCGGGGACGTTTTCCGGAAGGGAAACGTCCCCTTTTTTTTCTTTCCAGGATATTTTGCCCCCCCCGAAAACAAGCCCGTCCCCGCCCCATGCCGCGTTTTCAAGCCTGGGCGATCGTCAGGGCCCGGATTTCCTTCGCCCCAGCCTCGAGAAGCACGCGGCTGCACTCCCGCAGCGTGGATCCCGTCGTATAGACATCATCGACAAGGAGGATGGTTTTGTCCCTGGCGCCTCCCGGCGCCTTGACGGCGTAAGCCCCCCGGACATTGATTTCCCTCTCCCTGGACTCCAGGGACGTCTGCGGCGGATTATCCCTGATTTTTATCAGGCAGCCTCCGAGCACGGGCACCCCGTGGCCCCGGCCGAGCCTCTCGGCAAGCAGGAGGGCCTGATCATAGCCGCGGCGCCTCTTCCTCCGCCGATGGAGAGGGACGGGAACGATGAGGTCCACTCCCGACCAGAGGGATTCGTCTTTTCCCAGGGCTTTTTCCGCAAAACCGGCAAGCTCTCCGGCAAGCACCGAATATCCCCGGAATTTGAATAGCAGAATGAGGTCCTTGAGCTCCGTTTGATAGGAAGCGCACGAACGGTGACGGCTGAAGGGAGGCCGGCGCTCGATGCAGACCGAGCACACATGGGGATTTCCGGCGCCCTCGAAAAACCTGCCGCAGCTGGTACAATAGGAGGAAAACCGGGGAGTCACCTTGCTCAGGCATTCCCCGCAGGCGATCCTCTCCCGGGGCTTTTCCAGAAGATTCCCGCAGAGACGGCAGTGAGAAGGGAAAAAAACGAGCTCGGAGGCTTTGAACCAGGATCTCAGGATCTTCCGGAAACGGGACGTCACTGGCCTCTGGATTCTTCTTCGGCCTTTTGCTGGCAGTTGATGCAGTAAGCCGTCCAGGGGATGGCGTCGATCCGCTTCTTCCCGATTTCCTGGCGGCAAAGCTGGCAGATCCCGAACTCATTTCTATCGAGCCGGCGAAGGGCTTCATCGATCAAAAGCAACTGCTCGCGTTCGGCATCCGAAAGGCTTAAAAGGAATTCCTTGGCATAGGAGCTTTCGGCTTTATCGACGATGTCCTGAGCGACGTGCGTCTCAACTTCCTTGCTCTGGCTGTAGACCTCACTCAGTTTCCGGACAATCCTGGTTTTCTTCTCCAAGAGCCGCTTTTTGAATTCATCCTTCTCTTTTTTGGTTAGTTTTGCCACTCTTCCTTACCCTCACTTTGCGTAATGTCGGCCTTTGAGAATCGATATCGATCGATAGACCTGTTCGAGCAGTATAACCCTGCTCAATTCATGGGAGAATGTCATTTTGGACAAGGACAGGCGGAAGCTGGCCCGCTCGAGAATCCTTTCGGCCAGCCCCAAAAATCCTCCGACGACGAAGGTCACGGCCCGGCCCGCGTCCAGCCGTTTGCCTAGAAACCGGGAAAATTCCGCCGAATCCATTTCAACTCCCTTGTCAAAGAGGCAGATAATATAATCATCTTTCATATGCTTTTCAAGCCCTTTGGCTTCTATTTCCATGATTTTCCCGGCGGAGCGCTCGTCCAGCCCCTTGGCCTCCGCCGTTTCGATGATCCGGCAGGGGATTTGCCGCGAAATCCGCCTGCGGTAGGACTCTTGCACGGCCCGGAGCTCCGCAGAGCGCGTTTTACCCGGCCAGAGAAATTTCATGAGCATTGGTTCCGAAGGTCCTAACAAAATAATGATTCAAAGGGAAAAAGTCAATAGGACCCGCAAAAAACTTGACGGGAATTAATAGACGATTTTCGGAGCGTCGCCCCACAATTTTTCGAGCGAGTAATATTCCCTGGCGGATTTCGAGAAAATGTGGACGATGAAGCTTCCATAATCCATCAGGATCCACTCCGCGTTCTCCCGGCCCTCGATGCTCAGGCTGAGTATTTTTTCTTTTTTCAAGGCTTGCTCAATCGCCTCGCAGATGGCGATGTTTTGCCTGGACGAATTGCCGTGCATGATGACGAAAAATTCCGTGAAGGACGAGACCTCCCTGAGATCCAGGACGCAGACGTCCTCTCCCATTTTCGCCTGGCCGGCTTTCACGGAAAGTTTGACCTCCGCGGGGAGGCTCCTCTTGGTCGTTTTTCTTTTCGTTTCTTTGGCCATGTTCCTCGATCTCATGATTTATGAAATATATAGACGGTGCTTGCGTATGTACTCCGCCACCTCCGGCGGCAGCAGGCCATCGATCGCATCGCCGTTCCTGATTTTCTTCCGGATTTCCGTCGAAGAGACGTCGAGCGCCTCGATCGGGACCAGGAAGATCCGCGCCCGTGAAAACAGCCGGTCGCCCGGCCCGAGCGGCGCCGTCACCTCGCGGGTCCGATCGCGAAGACGCCCGGCCAGCAAATGTCCGGCATCTTCCAGCGCGTAGCCGGGCCTGGTCATGACGGCGAAACGGCATTCCTCGAGGACGCGGCGGTAGTCCCTCCATGTCTCGATCTCCAGGAAAGCATCGACGCCCAGGATGAAGAGAAGCCAGGCGCGGGGATAGATCTTCTTGATCTTCTCAATGGTGATGATGGAATAGGAGGTCTCCCGCGCCTCGACTTCGACCGCCGAGGCGACGAAATGCGGATGCGAACGACAGGCAAGCTCCACCATCCTCAGCCGATCCTCCGGAGGCGCCACGTCGCGCGTCTGCTTGTGAGGGGGGATGAACGACGGGATGAAGAGAACGCGGCTGAGAGAAAGCCGGCTTCTGACCTCCTCGGCGGCCTTCAAATGCCCCTGATGAATGGGATTGAACGTCCCTCCGAAAAGTCCGATTCTGGGCTTCATTCTTCGCGTCCCCCGCCCGTCTCTCCGCGGGCCTTCAAGCTCTGGGCGAGGGCGCCCACCAGAGGCTTGAGGCCTTCGGCTTTCACGGCCGAGATGGCATAAAATGCCAGTTTTCGTCTCCGGGCCAGGCGACGCACGCCGTTCAAGCGCTCCTTTTCCCCGCTCAGCAGGTCGATCTTGTTGGCAACCAGGATTTGCGGCTTCCGCGCCAGGTCCGGACTGAAAGCCTCCAGCTCCTTCATGACGACCTCGAAATCTTTGACGGGATCCCTTCCCGTGTACGGGGAGACATCGACCAGATGAACAAGCAGCCTGGTTCTCTCGATGTGCTTCAGGAACCTGATGCCGAGCCCATGCCCGAGGTGGGCGCCGGCGATAAGCCCGGGAATGTCGGCGACGACAAAGCTCCGGTCATCGCCCGCATCCACGACTCCCAAGCTGGGCACGAGCGTCGTGAACGGGTAGTCGGCGATGAGAGGCTTGGCGGCCGAAATCTTCGAAATCAACGTGGATTTTCCCACGTTTGGAAATCCGATCAGTCCGACGTCGGCGATGAGCTTCAGTTCGAGGATAAGCTCCCGCTCCTCGCCGGGCTTGCCCGGTTCATGTTCCCGGGGAGCCTGATGCGTGGACGTGGCGAAAGACGCGTTCCCCCGGCCTCCTTTTCCGCCCTTGGCGGCCAGGAACCTGCTTCCCGGAGTCAAGAAATCGAACAAGACCTCTCCCGTGACGGCATCCTTGATAACGGTGCCCACGGGAATCCAGAGAACCAAATCCGCGCCTTTTTTCCCCTGCTTGTTGCTTCCCTCTCCATGTCCGCCGTTCTTGGCCTTGTTGAGGGGGTGAAAACGGAAATAGGCCAGCGAATTGAGATTCGTATCGGAAACAAAAAAGACATTGCCGCCGTTCCCGCCGCGCCCGCCGTCCGGTCCGCCTTTCGGGACACCCCATTCCCGGCGGAAGCTCAAACACCCGTTTCCCCCCCTGCCGGCTTTTAATGTGACTCTGACCTGATCAACAAACAATAGATTTACGCTTCCCCTTTAGCGCCGAGAGATTGACGCGGAACACCGGTTCGCGGCGAGATCCGGGAGCCTCATCCCATCTTGTCTTAAGCCGGAAGTACGGAAACGACCTTCCCCTTTTTCCCCTTATCGATGAACTTGACGACTCCGGTGATCTTGGCGAAAAGAGTGTCATCCTGGCCGCGGCCGACGTTCAGCCCGGGCTTTATCGGCGTCCCCCGCTGGCGGACGATGATCGAGCCCGCATTGATGGACTGTCCGCCGTAACGTTTAACGCCAAGTCTTTTCGATTGGCTGTCCCTTCCGTTTTTTGCGCTTCCGCCCGCTTTTTTGTGAGCCATTGTTTACTCCTCCTTCGCCTTCTTGGGCTTGGCGGCCGCCCTGGGAGCCGCTTTTTTCTTGGCTTCCGGTTTTGCTTCGGAGGCTGGTTTCTTGGGCTTGGCTTCTTTTACGGCCGTTTTCTTCTGGGGAGCCTTTTCCACGGGGACCTCGGCCGGGGCCGCGGCCGGTGGCGCCTTTTCTTCAGGAACGGCTTTCGGCTTAGCTTTGACCGCTTTCAGCTCTTCAGCCGGGACCTGTTGCACGTCGGCGATAATGCTTTCGACCAGGACCCGGGTCAAAGGCTGGCGATGGCCGCGCGTCCGTCTGTATTGCTTCCTTCTTTTCTTCTTGAAAACGAGGACCTTGTCATCCTTATAGTTCTCAACCACTTCAGCCCGCACAACCGCGTTCTCGATGAACGGCGTTCCAACGATCACCTTGTCTCCGTCCTCGATCAAAAGGACCTGGTCAAAATTGAACATCTCGCCTGTTTCGACGTCCAGCTTTTCGACCGACAAGCTGTCGCCCGCTTGGACTCGATACTGTTTTCCGCCTGTTTTAATTACAGCATACATCTTCTCTACCCTTTAAAAAATAAAAACGGGATGATAAATCTAGCATAGTCTGGTGGTTATGTCAAACAAATCCGGTCGGCCCGAATCAAGGCGCAAAAAACCCGAATACGGGGGCTTCCGCCGGCCCGACGGCGGAGGCTTTCCTCGCGGCGAGGCGGCGTTGAAAAACATGCGCAATTCCAAGAAAGGAAAGGAATTCGGCGCCGGGGGAAGCCCCTTCCCGGCGATACGATTTTCCTTCCTCCGCGCGCGCCGGCCCGCCCGCCCCGCCGTTCGCGCCGTTGACAAACAGCCCGCTTTTCCCTAACTTAGGAGGCGGCCGCAGAAAACCTGCGGCCGGGACGGGCGGTTAGCTCAGTGGCAGAGTATCGGTCTTACAAACCGGGGGTCACTGGTTCGAACCCAGTACCGCCCACCAGGATGTCCTTTTGATTTGTTTCCGGGAAACAAAAAATGGCCCGGAGCCGGGCTCGCCGTATCCGGTTGATCCGGGCTCACGGAAGGATGAGAAAATAAAATTCGATTGGATCGGAATCGGATGGACAATAAAGCCGGGCGCGTGAAAGACCTCCTGTGGCTCATCGCAGCCGCCGCCCTCTCCCTCGGAGGAATCGCCGCCTTCGTTTGGCTTTTCGCCCTGCAGATCAACATCTATTATTTCATCCTGTCCCCGGTGATTATCGCGCTCTATCAGGCGCCAGCGGTCCTGGTTTTCTGGATATGGAAGAAAAAGAGGGGACTCCGGACCCAAGGGCGGCTCTCCGGCCGAATTCAGGATGAAGACGATCCGCGGGGCAAGGGGAAGCCGGAGGCTTCAGCCGGAAGGCATGATCCCCCGCGGGAAGAATGAGGGAGAACGCCCCCGACGGGATTCGAACCCGTGTTGCCGCCGTGAAAGGGCGATGTCCTGGGCCTCTAGACGACAGGGGCTGGGAGAAAAATGAGCCGTGCTGGACTCGAACCAGCGACACCCGGCTTAAAAGGCCGGTGCTCTCCCTCTGAGCTAACGGCCCCACAAATGAAATGCTTATTTATAGTAGATCGAAAAACCAGAGTCAATAGGTTGCGATAAAAAATTTTCGAATCAGCCGATGGGCTCAAACTTGATGATCACCCATCTTCCGTTGCGCCTCAGGTTGCTGATTTCATCTTTGAGTTCGTACTTCCGCAGATAGAGCTTATAGGTCTTGGCGGCTCCAGCCTTGTTGACGATATTGACGTCGACTTCTTTCGAGGTGACATCCCCGGTCAGGTCGCGGATATTGGCAACCTCTCCGGCGCCCAGAGAGAAATGGGTGATTTCCTCTTCCCGCGCGGCCTCGGTTTTAGCCTCGTTGTAGTTTTTCTGAAGTTCTTTATGAAGTCCGTATTCCTGGTCGTATTTGGCCTGCATCTCATCGACTTTTTTCCGGGCTGCCTGCTTGGCGCCTCCCGTGCGGGCCAGGCTCAATTCTTCCTTGGCCGCGTCAAGCGCATCGCTGGCATCCATCGTGGGGCCGACATGGTCTTCCAGTTTCTTCTTGAATTCGGCTTCCTTTTTAGACAGTTCGGGGAGCGCCGCGGCCGTGATCCTATCTTCGGTCACGCCGACGATTTTCCAGTTTTCGACTTCGATCGAGATCGGCTCCAGCGCCATGGAAGACAAGGTGGCATTATCATTCATGGCGAGAGAATGGAAATATCTGGATAAGAGGGTTTCCTCGGGCTTGGAAGAACAGCTCTGCAAGGTGAACAAGACGAGAACCGCGCCAATGACAATAACACTCTTTTTTTTCATTATTCCTCCTTCCTAGGTTTTTGATGGATATGCTACTTGTGAATTTTAATTCTTTTTGGAGGGAAAAAGCAAGCTCAAAAATAAGGCACGCCCTCGTTATCCGCCCCTGATGACGGGGCATTCGGGCTCATCCGCCCCGGAGGCAAACGCGGCCGGAAGCGGCGCCCGGCTTCCCGGACGGACGGCCGCGCGCCGGGCGATGACGTCCATAAGGCGGCTTCCCCTGGGAAAATATTTGTCTCCCGTCCCTGTTTATGATAATTTATCTGACTCGCGGAGTGGGGAATAAAATGACAAACATCAAGAGTATCGTTCTCAGGCATAAGCAAGATCGAACGCGTCTCCTGGACATGATCCGTGATATCCAGGAAGAGCAGGGTTGTGTCTCCGTAAGCGCCGTATCGGGGCTCGCCCGCCACATGAACATGTCGGCGGCCGATATCGAGGGCGTCCTCAGCTTCTATCACTTCTTTTCCAAAAGCCCTCTGGGGAAATATGCCGTTTATCTCAATACGAACATCATCTCTCACTTCCAGGGGCGGGCGGCCGTGGCAAAAGCCTTCGAACGCGAGGCCGGATGCGCGTTCGGGGGCACGTCGGCCGACGGCGTGTTCAGCCTCTTCGAAACCTCGTGCGTCGGGATGAACGACCAGGAGCCCGCGGCCATCATCAACGGCGTCGTCTTCACGCGGCTGACCGAGGGCCGCGTCAAGGACATCGTCGACGGCCTGAGATCGGGCCGCGATGTCCATGACCTGGTCAAAGAGTACGGGGACGGCGCCAATCAAACCGAACTGGTCCGCGCCATGGTGGTCAACAATATCCGAAAACGCGGACCCGTGCTGTTTTCGCCCCACGAACCGGGATCCGCCGTCCGCAAGGCCGCTGCCCTGAAGCCCGAGGAGATCATCGACCAGATCAAAAAATCCAACCTGCTCGGACGGGGGGGAGCCGGTTTCCCCACGGGACTCAAATGGGAGTTCTGCCGGAAAGAAACGAGGTGCCCTCGCTATATCATCTGCAACGCGGACGAGGGTGAGCCGGGAACGTTCAAGGACCGGGTGATCCTCACGGAGCTTCCTCGTCTGCTCTTTGAAGGCATGGCCGTCGCCGGATACGCGGCCGGGGCCCGGGAGGGCATTCTCTATCTCCGGCAGGAATACGCTTATTTAAGGGGCCATCTGGAGAACGTCCTGACGGAGATGCGAAAGGGAAAGCTTCTGGGAAAGGATATCGCCGGCCTCAAGGGATTCGATTTCGACGTCGTCATCAAGCTCGGGGCGGGCGCCTACATCTGCGGCGAGGAATCCGCCCTGATCGAATCCGCCGAGGGCAAGCGCGGTGAACCCCGCGACCGGCCGCCCTTCCCCGTCCAGACCGGATTCCTCAACCAGCCGACGGTCGTGAACAACGTCGAGACGCTCTGCGCGGCGGCCCGGATCCTCGTGAACGGCGCCGACTGGTTCCGCTCCTTCGGCACTCCGCGGTCGGCCGGCACGAAGCTTCTGAGCGTCTCCGGAGATTGCGCGAAGCCCGGCGTCTACGAAGTGGAGTTCGGCCTGACCGTCCAGGACCTCCTGGACATGAGCGGGGCCGAAGACACCTCCGCCGTCCAGGTGGGCGGCCCCTCGGGATCCTGCATCGGGCCGGGTGCCTTCGGCCGGAAGATCTGTTTTTCGGACCTTCCGACCGGAGGCTCGATCATGATATTCGGCGCCGGCCGGGATATTTTCGAAATCATCCGTAATTTCATGGATTTCTTCATCGAGGAATCCTGCGGCTGGTGCGTTCCCTGCCGCGCGGGCAACGTGCTCCTCAAGGGCAAGCTGGAGAAGGTCGCTCGAGGCCGGGGGACTTCCAGGGACCTTGAGGATCTCGAGGCGTGGGGAAAGATCATCAAGTGCATGAGCCGCTGCGGTCTGGGTCAGACATCGCCGAACCCCGTTTTGACAACCCTCCAGAATTTCCCGGAGATTTACAGGGAGAAGATCCGGGGGAATCCGGATTTCGTTCCCGATTTTGACCTGACCGCCGCCATGGACGCGGGGCGTCGCGCCGCCGGCCGGCGGATCGAGCCGGGGGAGACCCATCATGACTGAAATCAAGTTCACCATCGACGGGAAGGAATGCCGGGGAAAGCCCGGCCAGACGATCGTCGAAGCCGCCCGGGAGAACGGGATTTATATCCCCGTTTTGTGCCGCTTTGAAGGACTTAAGCCCGCGGGGAGCTGCCGCATCTGCACGGTCCGCATCGGCGGCCGCTATATGGCGGCCTGCACCCAGCCGGTCGCGGAAGGCATGGCCGTCGAAAACGCCGCGCCGGACCTCCAGGACATGCGCCGCGCGATCCTCGAGATGCTCTTTGTGGAAGGCAACCATTTATGTCCCGCCTGCGAAAAAAGCGGGAACTGCGAGCTTCAGGCTCTCGCCTATCGCTTCGGCATGGCGGTCCCGCGGTTTCCCTACCAATGGCCTCGCCTGCAAACCGACGGTTCGTTGCCCAAAATCCTGATGGAGCACAACCGCTGTATCCAGTGCCAGCGCTGCGTCCAGGCGATTCGGACCCGGGACGGCCGGAAAATCTTCGCCGTCCATAACCGTTCGAAAGGCACCAGGATCGGCGTGGACGCAGAACTCGCCTCAAAGCTTTCCAATGAGGAGGCCCGAAAGGCCATGGACATCTGCCCGGTGGGCGCCATTCTTCGCAAGGAAGTCGGTTTCGCCGTGCCCATCGGCAAACGCAAATTCGATCACGCGCGCATCGGCGACGAGATCGAGGGAACCGAGGTGAAACCATGAGCAAGCCCGTCATCGCCACCGCCTCGCTGGCCGGCTGTTTCGGCTGCCACATGTCCCTGCTGGATATCGACGAGCGCATTCTCCGGCTCATCGATCTGGTCGAATTCAACAAGTCTCCGATAGACGACATCAAGAAATTCAGCAAGCCGTGCGATATCGGCCTCATCGAGGGCGGATGCGGCAACAGTGAGAACGTGGAGGTCCTTCGCGATTTCCGGAAAAACTGCGGGATCCTGATCTCCCTGGGGGAGTGCGCCATCATGGGCGGCCTGCCGGCCATGCGCAACGGGATCCCCCTCAAGGAATGCCTCGAGGAAGCCTACCTGAACACCCCGACCATCGAGGAAGGCCACAAGATCATCCCGAACGATGAAGAGCTCCCGGTCATTCTCGACAAAGTCTATCCCTGCCACGAAATCGTGAAAATCGATTATTTCCTGCCCGGCTGCCCGCCCTCGGGCGACGCCATCTGGGCGGCCCTGACGGCCCTTCTCGAGGGAAAAGAGCCGGCTTTGCCCTATGACCTGCTCAAATTCGACTGAAGGAAATCCGATCATGGGAAAAAAGATCACAATCGAACCAGTGACGCGGGTGGAGGGCCACGGCAAGGTGACCATCCACCTGGATGACAACGGCCGGGTCGCCCAGGCCCGTTTCCACATCGTCGAATTCCGGGGATTCGAACGCTTCGTCCAGGGGAGGCCCTATTGGGAAATGCCCGTCCTCGTTCAACGGCTGTGCGGCATCTGCCCGGTGAGCCATCACCTCGCGGCGGCCAAGGCCGTTGACGTGATCGTCGGGACCGGCCCGGGAAAACTCACGGCGACCGCGGAAAAGATGCGCCGGCTGATGCACTACGGCCAGATGCTCCAATCCCACGCTCTCCATTTCTTCCACCTCTGTTCGCCGGACCTGCTGCTCGGCATGGACGCCGATCCGGCCGTGAGGAACATCATCGGCGTGGCGCTG
>Ga0228535_1002699_pt1 | contig 15743 bp, 13 predicted proteins | sample SJ1metagenome_FD_168457 | JGI IMG/M metagenome (GOLD analysis project Ga0228535, IMG submission 168457) | Enriched culture of PCE-dechlorinating microbial communities from Ithaca, New York, USA - SJ1 | ecosystem: Engineered > Modeled > Simulated communities (microbial... > Unclassified | place... | reverse complement strand
ACGGTCTGCACATTGGGTATCGGCGGTTATTATGCATTAAGCCCAGGGAGCCACAGGAGCGTGAATGCGACGCCGGACTCGACCGGGTATTACGTCCTCCCGGTGCGTGCAAAATAGATTGCAGGGAGGTCCACCTTGATATCGCGGATCGATCACGTGTCCATCGCGGTGAGGGACCAGAAGAAGGCGGAACAATTCTTCCGGGAGGTCCTGGGGGCCGTGGCCGGCGCCGGGATGGACGACCCCAAGACCCGGTTCTTCTGGCAGATCTTCTCCCTGGGCGACCTGTCCCGCCTGGAGATCATCTCTCCCACCGGGGAGGGGAGCTTTCTGGACGGTTTCCTGAAGGACCGGGAAGGTGGAGTCCACCACATCACCCTCCAGACCCCGGACCTCGGCAAGGCCATGGCACGCCTCGAGGCGGAGGGCATCCCTTTCTTCGGCCACAATGAATACCCCGGCGGCATCTGGAAGGAGATCTTTATCCATCCCCGCCATGCCTTCGGCGTCCTGATCCAGCTAGCGGAATTCACGGCCTCCGACTGGATCTCGGAGGCGGTCAAGCTCCCCACCGGGACAAAATGGCAGGTTGAGAAGACAGAGGCCGGCGCGACCCTCACCGTGGCCCATCCCGGCGGCGGCAAGGTCTCCCTGGAGCTGGACCGGGAAGAGCTTGTAAAACTTCTGGAGGCGCTGGAGCGGGCCTCGGCGTAGCGATCACCTCCCCTGCGGCACCCCGCGGTAGTGAACCATCCAGAGAAATGTCCATCCCTCAGGCCGGGTCAGGGGCCCCTTCGGGCCGCCCGGTGGCGTCCGCACCGGCCTGATGCTGCGGCCCATCGTCCTGCCCGGACAGCTCCGGTCTGGGCTTCATGAACCGCGAGGCCTCCGTCGCCGGCACAGGCCGGCTCAGCAGGAAGCCCTGCATCCCGTCGCATTGCAGCCCCCTGAGGAAGATCATCTGCTCCTGCGTCTCAACCCCTTCCGCCAGAACCGTCAGCTTCAGCGAGTGCGCCATGGCGACGATGGCCTTGGCGATCGCGGCGTCGTCCGGGTTGGTGTCCACATCCCGGATGAAGGAACGGTCGATCTTGAGCAAATGAAGGGGCAGCCGCCGCAGGTAGCCCAGGGAGGAGTAGCCGGTGCCGAAATCGTCCATGGCGATGCGCAGGCCCATGTCGCTCAACTCCCGGAGTATGGCGACGGTGGCATCGGTGTTCTGCATGAGGATGCTCTCGGTGATCTCGAGGACCAGATACTGGGGATCAAGTCCCGAATCGACCAAGGCCGAGGTGATGTCCTCCCGGATGCTCTGATGCTTGAACTGCTGGGCGGAGAGGTTGACGGAGATGTGGAGCCGTTTCAGTCCGGCCTGTTGCCACGCCTTGGCCTGCATGCAAGCCGTCCGGAGGGCCCAGCGGCCGATAGGCAGGATCAGCCCCGTCTCCTCCGCCAGTTGGACGAACTCCGACGGGGAGATCATCCCCCGCACCGGGTGATTCCACCGGATCAGAGACTCCATCCCGACAATCCGGCCAGTCCGCAGGTCCATCTGGGGCTGGTAGTGGAGCACGAACTCATTCCGCTCCAGCGCGCGGCGCAGGCTGTTCTCCAAGGAGAGCTTCCGGACGGCGGCCTCGTTCATCGACTGCTTGTAGAATTGGAAGTTGTTCTTCATCTGGCCCTTGGCATGGTACATGGCCGAGTCCGCGTTTTTGAGCATCGTGTCGCCGTCCGTCCCGTCGAAGGGACAGATGGTGATGCCGATGCTCGCCCCGATGAAAACCTCCCGGCCCTCCAGGTAGAAGGGCTTTGCCATCCTCGCGAGGATCCTCACGGCCACCTTCGCGGCGTCCTCGGCGTTGAGGATCTCCGGAAGGATGATGGCGAACTCGTCGCCCCCGAAACGGGCCACGGTGAAATTCGGATCGTCCTCGGCGCCGTAGCGGGAGAGGGAATCACCCTTCCGGACGCTCAGTTTGAGCCGCTTGCCGACCTCTTGCAGGAGGAGATCGCCCACAGAATGGCCGAAGATGTCGTTGATCCGTTTGAAGTCGTCCAGATCCAGGAACAGGAGGGCCAGCAGGTGGTCGTGGCGGAGGGCCTGGTGGATCGCCATGTCGAGCCGATCCTGAAAGAGCTTCCGGTTCGGGAGATTCGTCAGGCCGTCGTAATATGCCATGCGGGCGATCTGCTCCTCAGCTCGCTTTCGCTCCGTGATGTCCTGGCCCACGCAGATCAGGCCCAGGGGGTCGCCGTCGCCGTCGTTCATCACCGCCGTGGAGAAGGAGACGGGGATCGCCCGCCCCTCCCGGGTCAGGCAGACCTTCTCCTCGGTGCGTGCGCCGGACAGCGTGTTCCAATCCAGTTTTTCCGACCACTTCCGGCTGCCCAGAATCATGGCGATGGGCCTGCCGACGAGCTCCGCCTCCTCATATCCCAGCAGACGGCAAGCCGCCCCATTGACGATGAGAATGTTCCCCTCCGGGGAGACGACGATCAGGACGTCGTTCATGCTCCGGATGATGTTCTCCACGTACTGCCTGGAAACGGTCGTCCGCTCCAGGTCTTCGGCCATCCGGTTGAAACCATCGACAAGCATCCGGATCTCGCCCGTCGCCTCGATGTCGATGCGTGTGGAAAGATCCCCCTTGGCCAGGCGGTCGGCCGCATGGCCCAACTCCGAGATCGGATCTAGGATCGTCTTTCTCGAGGCGATAAACAGGACGATCCCCAGGGCCAGGGCGACCAGAAGGTTCATCGCCGAGACGAAGCCGATTGTCCGGATGATTTGATTCCGGATGCCGTGCTCCGACAGGCAGACGGTGACGGTACCGATCGTGTCGGTGCCGGTCAGGATCGGGACGACCACTTCCTGGCTCGGCTCACCGTTCTTGACGGCGTAGATGATGTCCTGAAGCTCGCTCTCCTTGGCCACTCCCGCCAGGATACGCCTGAGCCGCGGCGATTGGTAATTGATGCTCGCATATTGGGACGTAACGGGCTTTCCGCCCGCATCACGGACAACGGCGTAGAGGATGTCCTCGTCCTTGTTCGCCTGGTTCACGATGGAATCGAGTTGGATCTGGTCCTTCAGGATCAGCGGCTCCTGGCTGAGCTTGGCAATGTAGGAGGCGAAACTCTGCCCCTTCGTCGCCAGGGAGCGCTTCAGCATCATGCCTTCGCTGACGGCAATGACGATGCTCAGGACGCAAGTGCCCACCAGAAGGATAAGGGAGATCTCCCAGATGAATTGGTAACGGATGCTGTGTTGGAATCTCTGTCCGAACATGGGCCGCTGGTCTTGGCCGGCCGGGGCCGGCATATGGGGTCGGTCATTCCGCCTTCCGCGTCGCAATCTTCCTGAATCTCCCAGGAAACCGGACACCCCATCGCATTGGCAGGATCTCTCCCGGGAGTCGGTTCTCTATAGGCTATTCGACGACTTTTGTCACTCTTTTCATGAAGGCATTCGGCATCTGAAACCCTCCGGCCCTGACCGTTTTCATGTTGAGGATAAGGTCCGCCTTCCGGTCCGTTTCGATGGGGATCGACGACGGCCTCGCGCCCCGCAGGACCCTGGCCGCCTTCTTTCCCGAGAGGCGGCCGTTTCGGTAGGGATTCGCGCACACCCCGAGGAGCGCCCCCTCGTTGACCACATCGGAGAGGGACGTAATCGTTGGCACCTTCCCCTTCCCCGCCATATCAACGATGGCCGGAACGACGGCGCCGACAATGCTGCTGCCGGTAAGAAATAGGGCGTCCACGGTCGGGAGGATCCCGGTAAGCGTCGGGGCCACTTCTTCCTTTCGGGTCACAATGACCGGAAGGACCTTGATCCGATAGTTCGCCTGGACCTTCTGGAGCTCCATCAACTGGATCTCCGTCTGTTTCTCTCCCGGCGTATAGAGGACCGCCAGCCGCTTGACCGGCGCGACCTCCTTGAGGGCGCGTACCAGCGACGACATGGGGATCCGCGTGCTGGCGCCGGTCGTGTTGTTCCCCGAGCTCTTCCATCCCGTGGCGATCCCCGCGGCAACGGGATCGTAAACCGTGCTGAAGACCACCGGCACGTCCCCGATCCCCTTCACGAAGGCCAGCGTGGCCACGGTCCCGACGGTCAGGACCAGCTCCGGCTTCGCCTCAGCCAACCGCCGGACCGAATCCGCCAGCTTCGCCCTGCTCTCTTCGGCAACCTCCAGGATGAAGCGGACCGCTGACTCGCCGAACCCCTCCTTCCTGAGTTGATCGAGGATCCCCGCCCGGGTTTCAAGATAGCGCGTCTCTGCGCTCCAGAGCAGCATGCCGACCTTCCTATCCGCCTGGGCTTTCTGGACCGGCAGATGGACGGCCAGGCAAAGTACGACCAGGAGCCACCACCCCGGAACGGTTCTACGGTTCATCGTTCACCCCCATTCCCTTGAACACGTCAAAGATCCCCGGCCCCGGCAACCGCCCCAAGGCAGGTTGCGGGATCGCCCTCCGGTGCGAACCGTTGCTGCATCTATGATATCGGCAAAAGGGGAATTAACTTGATCCGGATTGATGGTTCGCGGGAACAAAAAAACCCCTCGACTGGATGCTTCGATCCAATGAGGGGAAAACGAGAGCCGCCGATGCCGTCTCGTCTTTTACTGGAGTCACATGCTCAAATCTTGGCCTTCTTCGGGTGATCATCACCACCAAGGCCCTGCGATGTCCTTGTCAAATAAATCCAGTGATATGACTCAATACGAACATCACAGCATCTCGTTTGATCTTAGAATAATACCGACATCCCCGAATGTCAAGGGCCATCCCCTCACCGGCCACATCCCGACCGCCCCTGCCCAAACGACCCGGTATTTGTAAAGTTTATTTTATTACAATAAGTTACGACATTCCCCGCAATCAGAACCCCGGTCCCGAAGGGGGCAAGAAAAGGCTTTGCATCCCGTTGGTTTTGGTGTAGCATTCCCCCCGTTCTGCCGGCGCGGATGCTACGGATGGCCGCCGTCGTTGGACGGACACCGGCTGGGACGGAAGGAAGATGAATTGACGTTGATGAGTACGAAACCGGCCTCTGGCCGTGTGGTAAAGATCCACCGCTCCGATCGCCAAAAACCGAAAAACTTTCCGGTCCCGAAAAGGTTCCTGAGCACCTATCCCCTCTGGTTCATCCTGCTGACGCTTCTGACTGCGCTGCCCGTCTTCGGAAGCGAGCCTCCCCATCCTGCCCCCGTACGGACGGTCACTGTCGTGGCCGACGACAACTCCCCCCCTTACCTCTTCCGGGACGCGAACGGCCGTCTCCAGGGAATCCTGGCGGATGAGTGGCGACTCTGGGAGGAGAAGACGGGGGTCAAGGTCTATCTGTGGGGGATGGCCTGGGACAAGGCCCTCAAGGCCATGGGACGGGGCGACGCCCAGGTGATCGACACGATCTTCAAGACCCCTGGGGGGGAAGAGAAGCTGGCGTTCACCGAGCCCTACGCCACCCTGGACGTCGCCGTCTTCTTTCACAAGAGCATCAGCGGTATCGTGGATGTCGACTCTCTGCAAGGGTTTACCGTCGGCGTCAAGTCGGGGGACGCCTGCATCGAGTTCCTGACGAAAAACGGCATCAACACCCTGCAGGAGTACCCCAGCTACGAGACCCTCATGCAGGCCGCTGTGGGACAAAAAATCAAGGTCTTCTGCATGGACGTCCCACCGGCCCATTACTACCTCTACAGGCTGAAGCTCGAAAAGGAGTACCGGCAGACCGCCCCCCTCTACCAGGGCCAGTTCCACCGGGCAGTCCCGAAGGGAAGGACGGATCTGCTGAAGCTCGTCGGGAACGGTTTTTCGAAGATTTCCGCGGCGGAACATGAAGCGATCCGGAACCGGTGGATCGGCTCCCCGATTCCTATTCACCTCCATGATCTGACCTACCTGTTCTATGGAATGGGACTGATTGTGGCCTTGGGCGGCGGTCTTCTCCTATGGAACCGCTCCCTCCGGCGAAACGTGGCGATCAAGACTGCGAGGCTCCGCAGGACCATCGGCGCCCTCCAGAAAAGTGAGGTGAAGTACCGGGAACTGTTGGAGAATGCCAACAGCATCATCTTACGTCTGGACACCTTCGGCCGGGTCACGTTCTTCAACGAGTTCGCCCAGAAGTTTTTCGGGTTCGACGAGAAGGAAATCCTGGGCAGGGACCTGTTCGGCACCATCCTGCCGGGGATGGGAGACGGACCGGATCCGGGCCGTGCCATGGTCGAGGCGATCGTGAGCCATCCCGACCATTACGCCAACCATGTCATGAAGAACATCCGCCACGACGGTCGGAAGGTCTGGATCGCCTGGACGGACAAGCTCGTCTACGGCAGCGATGGCCAGCTCAAGGAGATCCTTTGCATCGGAAACGATATCACCGAACGCCGCCTCTCCGAACAGGAGGCCACGGACTGGAAACAACGCTTCGAGATCATCGCCGCCGCCGCGGGGCAGGTCGTCTACGACCTGAATATCGCAGACCGACTCGTCACCTGGAGCGGGAGCACCGAGAAGGTCCTGGGGTATCCCCTCTCGGAGATTACCGGCAGCCTTGAGCTGTGGGAGTCCTTGATCGAACCCTGTGACCTTGAGGAAACGCTCAGGCGTCTGGAGAGCTCCCTGAAGGAGGGGACTCCTTTCCAGGCCGAATACGGGTTCCGCCACAAAGACGGCCGCTATGTCCGGATGATGGACAAGGGTTACGTGATGCTCGACCCGGCAGGGAAGCCCGAGCGGATGATCGGCATCATGCAGGACGTGACCGACCTTCGGCGCATGGAACGGGAGCGGGAGCAGCTCGAGGAACGCCTGCACAGGGCGGAGAAGATGGAGGCCATGGGGACCCTCGCGGGGGGCGTGGCCCACGACCTCAACAACGTCCTGGGGGTCCTGGTGGGATACTCGGAGCTCCTGGCGGAGAAGATCCCAGAAGGGAACCCGTTAAGGCGCTATGTTCTGAACATCCTCCATTCCGGCGAGAAAGGAGCCGCGATCATCCAGGATCTCCTGACCATGGCCAGGAGGGGCGTCACCGTCTCGGAGGTGGTGAATTTCAATACGGTTATCACCGACTACCTGGGAACGCCGGAGTTCGAGCGGCTTGCGGCCCATCACCGGAATGTGGACTTCGAAACCCGGCTCGCCGACGATTTGCTCTCCATCAAGGGTTCCCCGGTCCACCTGGGGAAGACCGTCATGAACCTCGTCTCCAACGGCGCAGAGGCGATCACCGGCCAGGGGAAGGTCACGATCCTGACAGAGAATTGCTACCTGGACCGACATCTCAGGGGATACGACGACGTCCAGGCGGGCGATTACGCGGTCCTGACGGTTTCGGACACCGGCCAGGGGATCTCCGAGGCGGACCGGGAAAGGATCTTCGAGCCCTTCTACACGAAAAAGGCGATGGGGCGGAGCGGAACGGGGCTGGGGCTCACCGTGGTCTGGGGAACGGTGAAGGACCATCGGGGCTACATCGACGTCCAGAGCGACGGGCGCAAGGGAAGCACCTTCACCCTCTACTTCCCGGTCACGCGGGAAAAGCCGGCCGGAGAACCGAAACCGTTGCCGGAGAAGGAGTACATGGGGCACGGGGAGAGAATCCTTGTGGCGGACGACATGGAGGAGCAGCGGGAACTGGCCGTCAGCATGCTCGAAGGACTCGGGTATCGCGTGGCTGCCGTCTCGAGCGGGGAGGAGGCCCTGGCCCGCCTGAAGAACGAACCGGCGGACCTGCTGGTCCTGGACATGATCATGGACCCCGGAATCGACGGGATGGAAACCTATCGGAGGGCCCTGGAGATCCGGCCGGGGCAGAAGGCCGTTCTGGTCAGCGGCTTTTCCGAAACAGAGCGGGTGAGAATGGCCCAGGAACTGGGGGCCGGGGCCTACGTCCGGAAGCCCTACGTCCAGCGGAAGATCGGCCAGGCCGTCCGGCAGGAGCTGGACAGGTAGCAGGCGGCCATCTCGCAGACAAGAAAACTTCATTTTCCATATTGAAAACGGCAATTCCTTGTGGTATTGGGTTTTATCCGTTCGGATCTCGGGGCATTCCCCGGCGGTCCGAGCCGATTCCTTGAGATCGCTGATGGGGGATCGTTCAATGGTAGGACAACGGACTCTGACTCCGTGAATCGTGGTTCGAATCCACGTCTCCCAGCCATAAAGAAGTTAGGGGGTTACGAGGCGCATGAGCGACCGTGCCCCCTTATTTTTTGGCGCCGGAAGGGAAAAACAGTCTCATATAACACCCGGAGGCCACATGCCTTTTGAAGTGAACGCTTTGGATCATCTCGTGATCAATGTCACCGATGCCGAAGTTGCGGCCAGTTGGTATTCACGCGTGCTTGGCATGACCCGCATCGACTTCGATCCCGGGCCCGGAAAGGCAAAACGAATCTCCATGAAATTCGGGCAGCAGAAGATCAATCTCCGCCCCGTCCAGACAGACAAGGCTGAGTGGTTTACCGCTGACCATGAAGCTGCAGGCAGTGACGATCTCTGTTTCCTGACCTCGGCGACTCCGGAGGAGGTCATTGCGCATCTGACGGCCTGCAATGTCCCAATCGAGCAGGGACCTATTCAAAAACAGGGGGCCCTAGGGACATTGAATTCCATTTACTGCCGCGATCCAGACGGCAGTCTGATCGAGATTTCATCATACGAATGAATTGAGCATATTCATTATTAGAAATAACCGCCATTCTCTTTGACAGGGCCAGGTTTAGACAAACGAAATGGCCTGTTAAAGGCATCTGCCTTTGGGCCATAATGGATCCCTCCCAGCCTTTGCCCATATCGCCGATGGCAAGGTTCACGAAGTGACAATTGTTCAGGTGAAGACTTTTTTGCCCGGTTCGCTTGGGCATTTTACAAACAATCCATATATATCAAACCGTTGGATACCAACCCCAAAAAAACTTGACACATATTTAGTCTTCATGTAGAAGTTTAGCCAATCTTAAAACTTTTAGGAAGAAACCCATATGACATTGAACACAACATTGACAGCCAGCCTCGAAGATTATCTGGAAGTGATTTTTCATATCGCATCGGCCAAGCAGGCCGTGAAGCCCCGCGATATCGCCAAACGCATGCAGGTGAGCTTCGCCTCCGTCACTGGAGCGCTTCGTTCCCTGGCGGAAAAGCAGTTGATCCATTACGCACCCTACGATCTGATTACGCTGACCCCGACCGGCGAGGAGATGGCCAAAGATGTGGTCCGCCGCCACGAGGTATTGCATGATTTTTTCGTCGACGTCTTGGCCGTGGATGATGAGGAGGCCGGGAACGCTGCCTGTCTTATGGAGCATTCGATCCCGAAAACCATCGTGGACCGGTTCATTCTCTTCCTCGAGTTTGTGCAAACCTATCCCGGGGGAGGAAGCGATTGGATCGAGAGATTCAAGCAACATACCCCTATCGCCTCCCACATAGAAGAGGGTAGCAGAAGGAGCGAGGCGATGCCTTTGAAAAGCGCGGCCGCGCTGAAGCTGAAGAAACTGCTGCCCGGAGAAAAGGCGAAGATCCTGCAAATCAGTGGGCGAAGCGCCTTGAACAAAAGGATCCTCCATATGGGGGTGGCCCCCGGCGCAGTTGTGGAGATAGAGCGGATCGCACCCCTCGGGGATCCCATTGACATCAAGGTCAGGGGCTACCATCTGTCCCTGCGCAAAGAGGAAACAGACGGAATAGAGGTGGAGAGGATTTGAGGAATGCCGCGGGAGTTTTGCCGGGTGTGGTCACAAGTTGGAAGGGCGGTGCATCTGTACCGTAAAGGGGAGCGTTTTTTTTGGGCTATCAAGTTAGCCAGCACTAATTAATTTAGCTATGCCGATTTGTCAATTTGACATTGCGTTGAGGGAGGAAAAATGTGCGTTGCATTGATTGGTGGGATGGATCGGTTGGAGAGGGACTATATCAACGAGGCTTTGAGACATGGGGTGCAACTCAAGGTGTTCACCCAAGGGAAAACAGGCATGGCTGCCCGGCTGCACCACATGGATGCCATCGTTATCTTTACGGGCAAGACATCACATCGCCTCAGAAATGAGGCCTTAGGCACGGCAAAGACAAAATGCATTCCTGTGATGATGTGCCACTCCTGTGGGATCTGCGGCTTGCGCCACTGCCTTTCGTTTCTTCAGGCAACGATGGCCTCCGGGAAGCAGACCGCGCCCGTCGCGGTATAAGGAGGAACATGATGGAACGGATTGGCCATTCAATCGACTATGGATTATCGGAATCCTTCTGGCGATAAGCGTCCTGGCCTTCGCCATAGCCATCGAGCGGGCCCGTTGCTACAGGGCCACGCGCTTGGAGCAGTATGAAACTTTGAAAGAACTGGAGCTGCACCTCATCGCCTCGGTGGGCAGCAATGCCCCCTATGTCGGTTTGCTCGGCACGGTCTTGGGAATCAGGGTGACCTTCGCCTCGCTGGGGACCAGGGGGCTCACCAATGCCGGCGCCACCATGACCGGCCTGGGTTCTTTACAAAAAAGAAAGGCCCCCCCTCACACAGGGGAGATCGCGACAGCTAGGAATTCCACCCCTTCTGGAATAAGGAAGGGAGGGAGGCCTTTAAAAGCTACCTGAAGAACCGGTCCGGGGAGGCAGGGTAGCGGTAAAGGCGGCATCTGTCGATATCGAGAAGCAATGGCAGAATTCGCAGTGGAGCAAGCAGCGGTGGGACATTGCGGTTGAGACGAAGTAGCGGTGGGCCATGGGCAACAGAACGCAGTACGCATAGCTCGGCCCTTCAAGGTAATCCAGGGCGCGGCACACCGTGGCTTGACCGCAGCATGAGGAACACCGGCGGCTCCGCACCGATGAGGCAGAAAGCGGCTCAAACGCGCTGCATCGAGAATCGCCAAGACGGCGCACGCGCCCCTGCGGGCAAGACTTGGGTTCCCAGGGGTGAAATAGACCCGTATGATCGTCTCTAAGAGAGCCCCAACGGATTTCCGGCGTGCCTGTGATGTGAGTGAACGCCCCTGTCTTATGAAGCCTTCGGGCCTTCATTTTCCGGCTTTCACTTTCAGTTCCTCATAGGCCAGCGCAAGGCGAAGCACCAGTTCACCAAGGCGCGTTTTCTTCTGGGAATCAAATTTCGTCCTCAGGAACTCAATCTCTACACGACTGACGTGATGAAAAGCCGAATTCAATTTTCCCTTCTTTAGATCCATGGAATCTTCCCGATTCCCAGGCTGAAAGGTCTGCAATGGAATTGCCCCGATATCCCCGAGTCCGAAGGGAAGTCCGTAAAGGCCGGACATTCCCTTCGGCAGGGGTCATGAATCGATCCTCTTAGAAGCTCGCGTGGGCACGGACGCCGAAAGCCCATACGTCGCCGTGAGCGCTTTCCCCGTTAATGTTTCGAACCCACTGGACGTTGGGAGAGATCTCCAGATGGTCATGAACATGCCAACGGTAATAGATCTCGGCATGTTGCTCGTCGCCGATAAGGGTGCCGCCGGCTTGGGTGACCTCTTCGTAATCCTTGCCGAGCAGGGCCATGCCATAGGCCATGCCGAGGGCGTCTTTCTCCCGCCCGTAGAGTCCACCACTCAGTTCCAGACCGGCGCTCCAGGCCTGGTCCACCTGGGCGACCTTCTGGTCCTGCCGGCCATAACGGGCGAAAGCGGTGATCGCGTCGCTCAAGGCCTGGTCAAAGGAGAGGCCGAATCCAATGTTTCTTTCCTTGGTCTTCGTCGCATCCTTCCACTCAGTATGATCCTTGCCATTGAGCCAGCCGTAAAAACGATAGTTCCCCTGACGGCCTCCAATGGTCGGTTTGAAAGCCACCTCGCCGATCACAAAGGGATTCTTGTCGATCCCTTCCCAGGACCCGGTCGCATCGGCCACGCCCACTCCGAGGTCAATCAGTTTATGAGGGGAAAACCAGAGCATCGCCCCAGGGGCATTGTCATCGGGGAATTCCACGCCCAAGTTGTTGACAAAGCCGCTGGAGATAAACTGCGTTGCATCATCGTTGGCCACTTGGTTCGTATCAAAATCGGTGGTCAAGTCCAGCTTGCCTACCCGGAAGCGCAGCATCTGATCCAGCCATTTGTGCTCGTACCAGACTTCCCAGAGGCGGGCTTTGTCTTCGTCGACGGCCAGGTTGTTAAATCCCGAGAGGGAGCCGATATCGCCGTCAAGTCCCTTGCCGGCTCCGGCTTTGAAGTGGACAAAAAGCGATCCCTGCGGCACCACCTCGGCCGCTGCCTCTATATCCACGTTCATCGTCGCGCTGGTGAGATTTCCGCCAGGACGGAGCGAGTCTTTGACCCCTGTCGTGCCTTGAACGACACCGGTCGCCGAAAGCGACAGGTCGACTTTGTCGTACCACTTCGGCTCCCCTTCCGGGGCGAGTTTCTGCTCCAGGGCCTTCAGTTTTTCCTTCATTGCCTCGATCTCCTCCCGCGAAACCGCCGGTTCGGCCAGCGCCTGTCCGGCGGTCAGCAAGAGGCATAGCATTACCATGGTCCATTTTTTCATCATTGTCTTTTCCCTCATCCGTGTTTTGAAGTATTTTGTGCTTGATTCTGTTTCATCCAACCGCTCAGGCATGCTTCTCTTTTTCAATGTCCTCCTGAAACACGCCTCCGCAGCAACTATGACAATTCGTCCTCCGCGAAGCCCCCTGAGTCGCTCCGGTGCGTTCGCCACGGGAAGGTTCGTCCCTGGCGGAGCACTGACCGCCCGCGCAGGCGCATCCCCCACCTTTGCCCATGACGGTCCGGTAAAGGGATCGGACGGCCAGAAACAGGACGACAGCCACGATGACACCCACGAGTAGATCCTCTCCCACGGCCGTTCTCCTATCCCAGTCCGACGCCGAGCAGCCGGCCCACCTGGTACACCAAGACCGTCACCACGTATGCCAGGAGCGTCAGCCCACCGAGTTGGAAGAGGGCCCACCGCCAGGATTGGCTTTCCCGCCAGGTCACCGCGATCGTGGCCATGCAGGGGGCGCTGATCAGGCAGAAGAGCATGATGCAGAAGGCCACCAGGGGTGAATAGTGGTCGCGCATGGTCTCACGCAACGTGTCCGAATCCTCATCCGCCTCCCCCAAGGAGTAGACGATGCCCAACTGGGCTACGAAGACCTCCTTGGCGGCAAAAGCGCCGATCAGGGCCGTGCCGATTTTCCAGTCGAACCCCATGGGACGGATGAGCGGTTCCAATGCGTGTCCAATCCGGCCGGCATAGGAGAAAGACAAGTCCTCCGCCGTTTTCGCCTGTTCGATCTCTTCAAGCTTTTCCCGGAAGGGACCCTCCACTTCGTCGAGGAAGGCGACGGCAGCCGGATAGACCTCGGACCAGGCCTTGGTCAGAGAGGCCAGGTCGCTGTCTCGTTTCTGCTTCAGGGAGAGGAAGGCGGGGGTCGTCTCGTCCTCTCCGGCCTCCTCAAGGGCGCTCTCGAAGTCGGTGCGGATCGTTTTGACCTTCTCCCGGAGTTCCAGAAAAGCGGTCAACCTGGCGCCGCCCTCCCGCGCCCCCTCTTCCTCGACGACATGATCCCGCGTGGCCTGCGCAGCCGCAAAGCCCGGTTCGTCTTCGTAAAACTTTTCCTGCTCCCCCTCCATGGCCAAGTCGGCCTTGAGGATGCGCTGCAGTGAAGTAGACCCTTCCGGCAAGTGGAGCATTTCCCGGATTCTGGCACTGTCATCGAGATAGGTCTGGACCGCGCGGTCCGTCTCCTCCTCGTAGTTCCGGTCGTAAACCTCCTTATGGGGATAGCTTGTCAGGGCCCAGAGGAGGATCGAAATGCCCAGGATGATCGTCCCGGCCTTCCTGAGGTAGAGCCAGCCACGCTCCCACATGTGAATCAGCACGCTCTTGAGGGTGGGCAGCCGATAGGGGGGAAGCTCCATCACGAACGGCACCGATTCGCCCTTGAGGATGGTGCTGCGAAGCAGTTTCGCGCTCAATACGGCAAGGGCAATGCCGATGACATAGATGATCCAGAGCATCGGGGCCTGCCAGACTTGTGGGAAAAAAGCGGGGATGATCAAGGCATAGATCGGCAGCCGGGCGCCGCAGCTCATCAGCGGGGTCACAAGCATCGTCACGAGTCTGTCTCGACGATTTTCCAATGTCCGGGTGGCCATGATGGCAGGAACAGAGCAGCCGAAGCCGATCAGCATGGGGATGAAGCTCTTGCCGTGCAGTCCGATCTTGTGCATCAGCCGATCCATGATAAAGGCTGCCCGGGCCATGTACCCGGAATCCTCAAGAAGGGCGATGGCCAGAAACAAAAGCAGGATGTTGGGCAGAAACACGATGACGCCACCGACACCGCCGATGATGCCATCCACCAGTAGGGATTTCAGGGCGCTTTCCGAACCTTTGGGCCACCAGTTCCCGATCTGCTCGCCCAGCCACCCGAATCCGGCCTCGATCCATCCCATGGGCGGGTCACCGAGAGTGAAGGTGAGTTGGAAGACCAGGTACATCAGCCCCATGAATATCGGGATCCCAAGGAAACGGTTTGTCGCTACAGCGTCGATTCTGTCTGAAATTGTATGCCGCATCTCAATGGTGGAGCGCACGGCCTCCTGGCATGCTCCGGAGATGAACCCGTACCTGCGGCCGGCAATGGCGGTTTCCGGATGTTCTCCGAGCGTTTTTTCGATGCGCGCCGCGCTCTTTTCCACCTGGGCATTGATTTCAGGAATATCGAACCTGGCCCGGACGGCCTTGTCGTTTTCCACAAGTTTAACGGCCAGCCATCGCGAATCCTCCTCGCCCATGCCTGTCCCCTTTGCCTCGATCAAAGATTTAAGCCGGGCAATTTCTTCCTCGATCTCCCGGCCATAGTCGATCACCGGTCTCCGATAAGGCGAATCCCCATTCGTGATCGGCACCGTCGGGGTTTCCGACGATTTTTCATGTTTCTTGCCTGCCTTTGACGCACCGTCCTTCGCTATCATCGCAATGGCTGCAAGAAGCTCTTGCATGCCGATGCCTTTGTGGCCAACCGTCTGAACGATTTTTGCCCCGAAATAACCGGATAGCTTTTCTATGTCGAACTCATGCCCCTGAGCTTTGGCCTGGTCGCTCATATTGAATGCCAGCACGAGAGGCACGCCCAGTTCCATGAGTTGGACCGCAAGATAGAGGTTCCTCTCGAGGTTCGATGCATCGATAATGTCCACGACCACATCGGGCTTCTCGTCAATAATAAAATTTCTCGCCACAAGCTCTTCTGCGGAATAGGCCGTCAGGCTGTAGGTTCCCGGCAGGTCAACGATCTGCATCTCCATATCGCCGTACCGGCGATGGCCTTCCTTGCGCTCAACCGTGACGCCGGCATAATTGCCCACGTGCTGCCTGCCGCCGGTCAGTTCATTGAATATGGTTGTCTTCCCCGAATTCGGGTTGCCTGCAAGGGCAACGACGATCTTTGGTTTCATGGTCGTCCTTCTTCTTCCTCTTGTTTGATGTAACGTATATTGTTAGGAATCCCTAACTCAATGGGTAAAAAAAATTATGCCACCATGATTTTTTGCGTGATCCCGTGCCCAAGAACCATCCGGCTTCCTTTCACCGCTACAATGAACGGTCCATGCAGAGAATTACGCACCACCTCGATCTCCACACCCGGGACCAAACCCATTTCGGTCAATCTGCTCTGAAGGCTGCACCCAGCGTCCACGGCAACCAGATGTACCCGTTGTCCCGCTTTCACCATTGCCAAGGGCATTGTCTCCACCTCCAAA
>Ga0228535_1002698_pt1 | contig 15756 bp, 12 predicted proteins | sample SJ1metagenome_FD_168457 | JGI IMG/M metagenome (GOLD analysis project Ga0228535, IMG submission 168457) | Enriched culture of PCE-dechlorinating microbial communities from Ithaca, New York, USA - SJ1 | ecosystem: Engineered > Modeled > Simulated communities (microbial... > Unclassified | place... | reverse complement strand
TCGGTGAGTTGGGGCACGTGGCTGCCCAGGGGCGTGATCTGGCCGGCCCGGAGCTTCCGTTTCAGGAAGTCCGGGTCCATGTCGCTGCGGATCACCGCGACCCTGAACCGGAGCTTCTGGTCCCGGGCGATGCCCTTGATGATGTCCAGGGTCCGCTTGATGTGCACCTCCGAGCCGCCGGTGGAGGCGGAGCCGATGATGAGCGGGACCCCGGCCTGGAGCGCCGCGGGCAGGGCGATGCCCAGGTCGCGGCGGATGCCCTTCTCGCCGGTCAGGGAGGTGCCGCTGCCCAGGTAGTAGGGCCCGCCGTCGGTGGACCCGCCGTCCACCCCGATGACGTCGGGTCCCCGGCGCATGCCCTCCTGGAAGGATTCCTCCGCGTACCCGTAGCCGAGCTGTCCGTTGAGGGCGAGGATCTTCACTTCCTGCATCGCTCGTACTCCTTGTGAAGAGGTTGGCGCGTGATGGCGAGGAGCGGGATCGGGGGAGGAAGCGGCGGGACGCCGCGGACCGAGACGCCGGCCGCGGGTCGCGCCGGGGCGGGGGAGACGCCGGTCCGCCGGGGAGGCGCTGCGCGGCCCCATGCCGGGATCGCGGGCCGCCTGTCCAGGACCGTCAGGGAGTCGCGGACCAGCGCACTACGGATGCTGCGCAGGGTGTCCATGGGCTTGGCGAATGCTTTATGATGCCGAAGGGTTGAACGGGAATCAAGAGGAAATTCGCGGCCGGCCCCGGGCGGGGCGGGGGACGGTCAGCCGGAGGTCCGGCGGCGGCCGGTGACGTTGCCCAGGGCCCGGGCCAGCTCGTCCATGTCCATGGGCTTGGAGATGTAGTCGTCCATGCCCGCGTCCCGGCAGCGCTGCCGGTCCTCGGCCAGGGCGTGGGCGGTCATGGCCACGATGGGGATGCGTGACTTCTCGCCCAGGGCGGCATGGCTGCGGATGGTCCGGGCCGCCTCGAACCCGTCCATGACCGGCATCTGCACGTCCATGAGCACGCAGTCGAACGCGCCCCGGGCCAGGAGGTCCAGGGCCTCGCGGCCGTTGGCCGCGGGGGTGGCGAGGCAGCCCAGGCGCTCCAGGAAGCGCAGGGCGGTGAGCATGTTGACCCGGTCGTCCTCGGCGATGAGCACCCGCAGCCCGGCCAGCCCGGGGCCGCCGGCCTCGGGCCGGGGGCGGGGCCGGACCGCGGCCAGGGCCCAGCCCACGCGCACCGTGACGTAGAAGGTCGCGCCCTCGCCGGCGTCGCTCTCCAGGCACACGCTGCCGCCCATGAGCTGGGCCAGGTGGCGCACGATGCCCAGGCCGATGCCCGCGCCCTGGTACTTGCGGGTCAGGGAGCCGTCCACCTGGGTGAAGGGCTCGAACACCGCGGTCTGCTTGTCCGCGGGGATGCCGATGCCGGTGTCGGACACGGTGAGCAGGAGCATCCGGTCCGCGGGCGAGGGGGCGCAGGGCAGCAGGCGCATCTCCACCCCGATGCGGCCCTGGGGGGTGAACTTCATGGCGTTGCTGAGGAGGTTCAGGAGGATCTGGCGCAGCCGTCCCGGGTCGCTGAGCACCGTGGCGGGCACCGCGTCGTCCACCCGGTAGTCCAGCACCAGCCCCCGGTCCGAGGCCTCGTACAGGAAGGCGCGGCACACCGACTCCACGATGAGCCGGGGGTCGGCGGGCTCCCGGACCACGGTGAGCCGGCCGGCGTCGAGCTGGGCGAAGGAGAGGATGTCGTTGATGATGGTCAGGAGCCCCCGGCCGGACTCCAGGGCGGTCTCCAGGAGCACCTTGTGCTCGTGGGCGATGTCCGGGTCGCTGTCCAGGAGCTGGAGCATGCCGAGCACGCCGTTCAGGGGGGTGCGCAGCTCGTGGCTCATGTTGGCCAGGAACTCGGCCTTGGCCTTGTTGGCGGCCTCGGCCTCGGCCTTGGCCCGGGAGAGCTCCTGGGCGTGGCGGTGCCGGTCGGTCATGTCCCGCATGATCATGGCCATCTGCCCGCGCTGGGGCGAATAGGCGTTGAATTCCAGGTGGCGGTCCAGGTCCTGGTTGTACTTCTCGAAGCGCATGGCCTCGCCGTCCAGGGCCACCCGGGCGTAGGTCTCCAGCCAGTGGGGCTCGATGCGGGGGTAGAGGTCGCGCAGGGTGCGGTCCACGATCTCCTCGGCCTTGAGGCCCACCAGGCGCTCGTAGGCCGGGTTCACGGCCAGGAACCGGAGGTCGTAGGGGGCGCCGTCCTGGTCCAGGATGATCTCGTGCAGGGCGAAGGCGTCGAGCTGGGCGGTGAACAGGGAGCGGTAGCGCTCCTCGCTCTGGCGGATGCGCTCCCGGGCCAGGCGGCGCTCGGTCACGTCCTCCCGGATGAGCACCCCGCCGATGATGCGGCCGCCGCGGCGCAGGGCCACGCCCCGGATGTTCTGCCAGGTCTCGTCCCCGATGCTGGAGCTGGGCACCCGGATCTCGTCCAGGTGCAGGCGCTCCCCGCGCAGGATGCCCTTGACCTGGTCGGCCATGCCCGCGCTGGCGACCCCGGGCAGCTCCCATATCCTGCGGCCCAGGAAGTATCCCGCGTCGAGCCGGCCGCGGCAGAACACCTGGAGGTGCCAGTTGCTCACGAAGGTGATGATCCCGTCCTGGTCGAAGGCCATGATGGAGACCGGGCTCTCCGCGGCCAGCAGCCGGAAGCGCTCCTCGCTCTCGCGCAGGGCCTCCTCGGCGCTGGCGCGGTTGGCCGCGTCCTGCTCCAGGGCTGCGGCCATGTGGTCCAGGGAGGCGGCCAGGGTGCCCAGGGTGCCCCGGGTCTCGGTGAGGCCGGAGCGGGCCGTGAGGTCGCCCTTTTCCAGGCGCTGGGCCACCAGGACCAGCCGGTTGATCCGCTGCAGGATGCCGAACCTGCCCACCACCCAGGCCAGGCCGCAGGAGAGCAGCAGGGAGGCGGCCAGCCAGGCGAGGAATTCCCGGGTCACCGCGTCGGCCCGGGCGATGGCCTGGTCCTCGGGGATGCCCACGAACAGGTTCAGGTAGGGGGACTTGCCCGGCCCCAGGCTCAGCCGGTGGACCGCGCAGATGCGCCGGAGCCCGTCCGAGTCCGTGTCCGTGAACTGGGCGACGCTTTCGGTTGCGGCGATGAGCGCCCAGATGTCCGCGGGGATGGGGGTGCCGGCCGGCCGCTCGGGCTTCTCCGGGGAGCGCAGCAGGCGGAGGCCTCGGTGGTCGGTCACGCCCACGAAGGAGCCCGGGGGCAGCATGGCCTTGTCGAAGAGCTCGGTAAAGGCGTGCAGGCGCAGGCTGGCGGAGAGCGCCGCCACCACCTGGCCGCGCCGGTCGAGCACCGGCTGGGCGAAGGGCAGCACCGGGACCCCGCTCATCCGGCCCAGGGAGTACTCCCCGGCGGAGAATTCGCCCGAGGCCAGGGCGTCCCGGAACTGCTTCATGTCCCCGTAGTTGGCCTGGCTGAAGGGCACGGCCGAGGCCACGGCCTCGCCGTCGGCGCGGACCAGGGCGATGTTCCCGTAGTTGGGGTTGGCCTGGAGAAAGTGTTCGAACAGGGCGGAGCAGACCTCCGGGTCCAGGCGCCGGACCGCGGGCAGGGTGGCCAGGGTCTCGAGCATCTGGCGGATGCCCTGGGTCGCGCCCTCCTGGCGCACGGCCAGGGACTCGACCAGCTGCATGGCGGCGAGCTGGGCGGAGTTGATCTCGCTCTTGCGCCGCTCCCAGCCCGAGGTCAGGACCATGACCAGCAACGGCAACACCCCGGCCAGCACGACCAGGATGAGGTTGGCGCGGATGGAGCTCGGCAGGACCAGGCGCATGGTGCGTTGGCCTTGTTGGGGCTGATTATCCTATTGAATTGTCATACAGGAATACGCCAAGCCGTAACCGGACGCAAGCGGTCTCCGCAAGGTCCGCGGGCCGGGCCTTTGCAGCGGCGCGGGGCGCGGGTTCCCGGGCCCTGCGGCCTACCCGAACCCGCGGGTCGGGGTTGGCCGCCCGGGTCTGCGCCGCGCAATCGCGACCCTGGAGGCGGGGCAAGGCAGGCCCGCGCGGCCGGCGGGTCGTATGGCCGTGTAAAAATATCCTTTTTTCGGTATCGTGCGGGCCGGGGGCGGGCCCGGGCCCGGGCTAGCGGCCGGGCGCTATCTCCATGTCCGCGGGATAGGTCACGGTGTAGCCGTAGGTGATCTCGGCCTGGTGGCCGGCCGGGATGTCCAGGGTCCAGACCGCCAGTCCTTCCTGCTTCTGCGCGCCGGGCAGGCGCTCCTCGACGGCGATGCGCTGGTCCGCGGCCCGGGGCAGGACGTCCTCCATGCGCAGGGCCACGGCCGCGGTCCCGGAGTTGGTCACGCTGACCTTCCAGTCCCAGACGCGGGTGCGCTTGCCCCCGAACAGGCCCTTCTCGCCCGCGGCGTCGGACAGGGTGCGCAGCTTCACGTCCACCTGGGGGTCCGGTCCCAGGAACAGCTCGGCCTCGCGGCCGAACAGGGCGAAGCGGCCCTCGCGCACGAAGACCCGGTCCACGGACCAGGCCGCGCGGCCGGCCGGATAGGCCGCGGGCTCGTCCAGGGCGGCCCGGGCCCGGACAAAGGCGTGGGACGAGACCTGGGGCCGCAGGAGCAGGTCGAAGTCCGCCTTCCACTCCTGGCGGCGGACGGGGACCCGGCGGGAGTCGCCGGAGCGCAGGTCGGTCCGGCCCAGATGATACTGGTCGAAGAGCCGGCCCTCCTGGCGGGGCGGCTCGGGCGCGGCGGCCAGGTCGGCCTGGCCGGCCATGGGCGCGGCGGCCTTCTCCATGGTCAGCATGGCGTTCTGCCGGGCCTGGGGCAGGGGCGCGGCGGGCCGGATGACCCAGGACCCGGCGGGCGGCGGCTCGGGCGCGCCGTGCAGGGCCGCGGTGGCCAGGGTCAGGTCCGCGCCGGCCCAGTCCCGGCCGGTCCGCTGCCGGATGAGGGCGTCGAAGGCGAAGTCCACCGCTCCGGCGGCCGGCCGGGCGTCCAGGGCATAGCGCGGCTCCCAGCCGCAGTCGCCCACGGTGTAGGTCAGACGCACCACGGCCTGGTCCGCGGCCGGGCCGGCCAGGGCCACCGTGGCCTCCCACACGGTTTCCGCGCCGCCGGTGGCGCGGTCCAGCTCCTCGCGGGCCTCGCGCAGCCGGCGCTCCAGGTCCTCCGTCCGGCGGTCCAGGTCGGCCAGGGCGTCCAGCTCGGCCTTGAGCCCGGCCCGCAGGGCGGCGGCCAAGTCCCGGGCCTCGGCCGGCTTGCCCGCCTTGACCGCGGCCTGGGCGCGCCAGAAATCGGCCGCGGCCGAGTGCGCGGCGCGCTCGTCGGCCAGGCCCCGGCTCTCGCGCTCCAGGGCCTTGACCCGGCCGGCCAGCTCGGCGATGCGGGCCTCGTCGCGGCGCTGCACCTGGCGGAAGGAGATGTCCGACACGGCCAGGCCCGCGGGCTTCTCCACGGCCAGGCGCAGGGAGGCGGTGGACGCGGCCGCGGGCAGGAGGAGCCGGCCCAGGCGCAGGCCGCGCTCCGTGGCCAGGGCCAGGGTGGCGGTCTCGGTGACCTGGGCCGAGGCCGGGGACAGGAGCACGGACTGCGCCGCGCCCACCGCCGGCGTTGCGGCCAGGGCCGGACGGTCCGCCCCCGGGGCGGCCAGGGCCAGGGCCAGGAGCAGGGCCGGGATCAGGACGGAGGAACGCATGGAGCCTCCCGGCGGGGTCGGTGCCCCGCGGTTGCGGCCGGCCGGGCCGGCGCTAGGTGGTCTTCTTGGCCTTGGCCTTGGGCTTTGCCGCGGGCTTGGCCGCAGGCTTGGCCTTGGGCTTGGGCGCCGCCTTGGGAGCGGGCTTGGCCTTGGGCTGGGGAGCGGGCTTGGCGGCCGGCTTGGCCGGAGCCTTGGCCTTGGACGCCTTGGCCGCGGGCTTGGCGGCCGGCTTGGCCGGGGCCTTGGCCTTGGACGCCTTGGGGGCGGTCTTGGCGGCGGCCTTGGCCTTGGACGCCTTGGGGGCGGTCTTGGCGGCGGCCTTGGCCTTGGGCTTGGCCTTGGCCGGGGACTTCTTCTTGGCCTTGGGCTTGGCCGGGACCGGGGCCAGGGGGGCCTCGGTCCAGCCGCCGTTCTGGAAGGTGTAGATGGCCAGGGCCACCTCGCCGTCGCTCGCCCAGCGGCGGGCCAGTATCTCGCCCCGCCCCTTGCCCTCCATGGTGTGCTCGGCCAGCACGTCGAAGATGGCCATCCGGTTGTCCGGGTCCTGCTCGAACATGGCCGAGGGGCCGCTGACCACCACCCGGCCTTGGTCCTCGGCGAACTCGTAGCTCACCGTGGCGAACGCGTTCTTGAGGAGCCTTCCCACCTTGCGGAACGCCTGTTCGCTGACGCCGGTGAGCACGCCTTCGTAGCTGACCCTGCCGTATTCCATGTTCGCCTCGCGGGTTGGGGTTGGTACGGGAATATGCGCTTTGCGCCAGGTACATAGCGCCTCGAGGCCCCGGGAGCAACCCGTCGCGCTTTCCTCGGGCCGTAAAATCTACTATCTGTGTGTTCAAATGTACGAGGAGACCCCCATGCCCAGCGCATCCATCCTCATCGTGGAGGACGAACCACTCATCGCCAGGGACGTGACCCGGTCCCTGACCGCGCTGGGTTACGCCGTGGCCGGGGTGGTGCCCAGCGGCGAGGAGGCGGTGGAGGCCGTGCGCGAGCGGCGGCCCGACCTGGTGCTCATGGACGTGATGCTGGCCGGGGAGATGGACGGGGCGCAGGCCGCGGCCCTCATCCGGGAACAGCAGGACGTGCCGGTGATCTTCACCACCGCCTACACCGACGAGGACACCCTGAACCGGGTCAAGTACGCCGCGCCCTACGGCTACCTGATCAAGCCCTTCGACCGGACCATGCTGCGCATCGCCATCGAGACCGTGCTGTCCCGGCGGGAGGTGGAGCTGCGGCTGGCCGAGAGCGAGCGGCGGCTCGCCCATGCCCGCAAGATGGAGGCGGTGGGGGTGCTGGCCGGGGGCCTGGCCCACGACTTCAACAACATCCTCTCGGCCATCATCGGCTATTCGGAGATGGCCATGAACAAGCTGCCCGAGGCCGACCCGGTGCAGCGCATGGTGGACCGCATCCATGCCGCGGGGCTGCGGGCGCGCAACCTGGTGGAGCTGCTCCTGGCCTTCGCCCGTCCGGCCCGGGGCGAGATACGGGGCCGGGCGGACCTGGCCGAGGTGACCGCCGAGGCCCTGCAGCTCCTGGTTCCGTCCCTGCCCGCGGCCGTGGACCTGAGCTCGGACCTGGGCCAGGGCGGGTTCCCGGTGGCCGCGGACCCCACCCGGCTGCACCAGGTGGTGATGAACCTCCTGACCAATGCGCTGGAGGCCGTGGGCGGCGGGGGCCGGCTGCGGGTGGCCCTGTCCCGGGAGCGGGGCAACGGCGGGGAGCGCGCGGAGCAGGACTGGGTGCGGCTCGACGTGGCCGACAGCGGGCCGGGCATCGAGCCCGAGGTGCTGGAGCGGATCTTCGACCCCTTCTTCACCACCAAGCGTCCGGGCCAGGGCACGGGCATGGGCCTGGCCGTGGTGCACGGGGTGGTGCGCGGCCTGGGCGGGCAGGTGGTGGTGGAGAGCGCGCCCGGCAAGGGCTCGCGCTTCACCGTGTTCCTGCCCCCGGCCGCGGAATAGGGGGCGGCCGAGTCGGTGCAAGCCCGGGACGGGTTGCGCCCTGGGGAGGTGGCCGCCAGGAGGGCGGCCCGCCGGCAACGCCGGCGCGAGGCCGGGGGAAACCGCGTTTTCCCCGAGCCGAGTCGGCGCAAACCCAGGACGGGTTTGCGCCTTGGGGAGGACGCATGGCCAGAGTGCTGGTAATCGACGACGACCTGTTCATCAGCGGAATGATCGCGGACATCGCCGCGGACCTGGGGCACGGGTGCGAGACCGCGGGGAGCCTGGGCCAGGGCCTGGCCAAGGCGCGCGCCGGCGGATTCGACGCGGTGTTCCTGGACGTGTACCTGCCCGACGGCTCGGGCCTGGACGCCCTGCCCGAGCTCACCGCCCTGGCCGAGGCCCCGGAGGTCATCGTCATCACCGGGGCGGGCGAGGACAGCGTGGCCGAGCGCGCCATCCGGGGCGGGGCCTGGGACTTCGTGCAGAAGCCCCTCACCCTCAAGAGCGTCACCGCGCCCCTCAAGCGCGCCCTGGGCTACCGCCGGGAAAAGGGCGCGGGCCTGCCCCCGGAGGCGGTGAAGCACACCGGCATCGCGGGCGACGGCCCGGCCATGCGGGCGCTCCTGGCCCAGGTGGCTCTGGCCGCGGAGAGCGGAGCCGCGGTGCTCATCTCCGGCGAGACCGGCACCGGCAAGGAGCTGGTGGCCCGGGCCATCCACGCCAACAGCGCCCGGGCCGCGGGCCCCTTCGTGGTGGTGGACTGCGCCTCCCTGCCCGCCACCCTGGTGGAGTCCATCCTCTTCGGCCACGTGCGCGGGGCCTTCACCGGCGCGGACAAGGACCGGGAGGGCCTGGTGGCCCTGGCCGACGGCGGCACCCTGTTCCTGGACGAGGTGGGCGAGCTGCCCTTTTCCCTGCAGAAGGCCTTCCTCCGGGTGCTGGAGGAGCACACCTTCCGGCCGGTGGGGGCCAAGGCCGAGCGGGAGAGCGACTTCCGGGTCCTGGCCGCCACCAACCGCGACCTGGACGCCATGGCCCGGGCCGGCCAGTTCCGGGAGGACCTGCTCTTCCGGCTGCGCTCCCTGCACCTGGCCCTCCCTCCCCTGCGGGAGCGCGCCGAGGACATCGCCGGCATCGTGCGCCTGCACCTGGCCCGCATCGCCCGGCGCGATCGGCTGCCGGAGAAGGACTTCTCCCCGGAGCTGCTCGACGCCCTGGCCGCGTATCCCTGGCCGGGCAACGTGCGGGAGCTGGTGCAGGCCCTGGAGATGGCCGTGGCCGCGGCCCGGCGCGACCCCACCCTGTACCTCAAGCACCTGCCCGACCCGGTGCGCATCCACTTCGCCCGCTCCTTGGTGCGCCGCGCGGGCAACCACGCCCCGGGTCCGGCCCCGGAGGGCGGCGGCAACGGGCAGCGGCCCCCGGCTCCCTGGAGCGTGTTCCGGCAGGAGGCCCTGGACGCGGCCGAGCGGGAGTATTTCAGCCGGGTGGTGCAGGACGCCGGAGGCGACGTGCGCCGGGCCTGCGCCCTGGCCGGGGTGTCCCGGGCCCGGCTCTACCAGATGCTCCAGAAGCACGGCATTGTCCGGCCCGGGGCCTGAGCCGGCCAAAAAACCCCACGAGTTTTTCGAGAAGAACTCTGCGGAGCGCGCCCGCGGCCTCGCCGGGCCGCGTCCACGTCCGGACGCCTCCCCCGGTCGGGGATTCGTCCACTCGGATTGGATTCGTCCACTCGCGCTGGACGATTCCAAGGCGGTTGGACGACAATAAACCGGGGCGGCGTGCCCGGGAGCGCGTAATTCCCCTTTCGGATTGCGGGAATATGCCGGAATCATTGTCCCGGATCCGCCAGGTTCCGGGGGCGGGGATGGCGGCATGGTTCTTGATAGAAGGAGAGCTGCGAGGTGTCTCCATGTACGTGTTGCGGCTCAAGAACCGGACAGCGGCCAGCCAGGGCAGCCGGGAAGTGGCCATCCCCGTGGAGGTGGCCCGCATCTGCACCGTGTGCTGGACCGTGCACCAGGCGGACGAGTGTCCGGAGTGCCAGGCCCGGCAGTGGCGGCCGCTGGCGGAGCTCATGCAGGCCCTGGGGCTGGAGCCGGGGGCCGGCGAGAATTTTTCAACGGAGCCTGCAGTCCGGAGAGCGGAGCCCAAGGCCCTGTCCCACTGAGAGGGACAGCGCGAGACCCCGCCCGGTTCGGTTGGAGACTCTTGAGGCAGCCAGAGGCCGCCTCACACCCCCCCAGGCCCCCTGTGCATTGTGCGCAGGGGGCCTTATCTTGCGCCCCGGCGCGCCCCGGTTTTCTCCCGGGCGGGTCGGTGGTAGGATGGGCGCAGGGCGCTTTCCCGCGCCCGGAGGGTCCGGCTGCGCGGCGCGCCGGCCCGGCCCGACCCGCCGCCGCAACGGAGGTCCCATGCCCCGGTTTCTCCCGTTCCTCTTGGCGCTGCTGCTGGGCTGCGCCGGCCCGGCCGTGGCCCGGGACCTGCCGGCCCGGGACACCCTGTACCAGGTGTCCACCCTGGACGCCCTGCTGGCCGGGGTCTACGCCGGGGCGGTGCGGGTGGCCGAGGTGCTCCGGCACGGGGACCTGGGCCTGGGCACCTTCGACGCCCTGGACGGGGAGATGGTGGTGGTGGACGGCCGCGCGTACCAGGCCAAGGCGGACGGGAAGGTGCGGTTGGCTCCGCAGGCCCTGGGCGTGCCCTTCGCCCAGGTGACCTTTTTCGAGCCGGACCTGCGGCTCGCCGGGCTGGAGGCCCCCAGCCTGGAGGCCCTGTGCCGGGCCCTGGACCAGGGGCTGCCCACGCTGAACGTGTACTACGCCCTGCGCATCCGGGGCCGATTCGCCCAGGTCACGGTGCGCAGCGTGCCGGCCCAGACCCGGCCCTATCCGCCCCTGGCCGAGGCGGCCAAGGCCCAGGCGGTGTTCGAGCTGCGCAACGTGGAGGGGGACCTGGTGGGACTGCGCAGCCCGGCCGCGGCCCAGGGGGACGGCGCGCCCGGCTGGCATCTCCACTTCCTGACCCGGGACCGCCGCCGCGGCGGGCACGTGCTGGCCCTGTCCGCGTCCAGGCTCACCGCGGAGCTGGACCTCACCCCGGCCCTGGCCCTGGTGTTCCCCGACACCCCGGACTTCCGCGCGGCCGACCTCTCCGGCGACCGCGCCGCGGAACTGCGCCGGGTCGAGGGCGACCCGGCCGGGGAGAAGCTGGGCGAGTCGGACCTGGCCAGATGACCGGCCGGCCCGGGCGGGCCGCTAGAACTTCCGGTTGTCCACCACCCGCCGGGCCTTGCAGGCGTCGCCGGCGTAGAGGCTGGCCTTCTCCACGAGCTTGACCGCGAAGCTCACACCCACCATGGACTCCAGGGTCTTGGCCACGGCCAGCACCACCTGCTGGTGCTTGCGTATCTCGTCGAAATACTCGTCGGCGGAGACCTCCACCAGCACGGTGGCGGTGTCCAGGGCGCCCTCGCGCTCCAGCACGATCTGGTAGCAGGGCTCGATGCCGGGCACGGTGAGCAGGGCGGACTCCACCTGGGAGGGGAACACGTTGACCCCGCGCAGGGTGAACATGTCGTCGCTGCGGCCCAGCACCCGGTCCATGCGCAGGAAGGTCCGGCCGCAGGGGCAGTCCCCGGGCAGGAGGCGGGTGAGGTCCCCGGTGCGGAAGCGCAGCATGGGGAAGGCCTCCTTGGTCAGGGTGGTGAGCACCAGCTCGCCCTTCTCGCCCGGGGGCAGGGGCCGGCCGGTCTGGGGGTCCACCACCTCGGCCAGGAAATGGTCCTCGGAGATGTGCAGCCCGTTCTGCTCCAGGCACTCGGCGGCCACGCCCGGCCCCATGATCTCGGTGAGGCCGTAGTTGTCCGTGGCGGTGATCTTGAGCCGCTCCTGGATGCCGGCGCGCATGGCGTCGCTCCAGCATTCGGCCCCGAACAGGCCCCACTTGAGGTCCAGGGCGTTGGGATTGACTCCGGCGTCCTCCAGCCGTCCGGCCAGGTGCAGGGCGTAGCTCGGGGTGCAGATGAGGGCGGTGGTCTTGTAGTCCTGGAGGACCTGGATCTGGCGGCGGGTGTTGCCGCTGGAGCTGGGAATCACCGAGGCCCCCAGCAGCTCGGCCCCGTAGTGGAACCCGAACCCGCCGGTGAACAGGCCGTAGTTGAAGGCGATCTGCACCACGTCGTCCCGGGTGACTCCGCCCGCGGTGAGCACCCGGGCGGCCAGCTTGGCCCAGCGCTTCACGTCGTTCTTGGTGTAGCCGCAGACCACCGCCTTGCCGGTGGTGCCCGAGGAGGAGTGCAGCCGCACCACCTCGCGCAGGGGCACCGCGAACATGCCGTAGGGATAGTTGTCGCGCAGGTCGGCCTTGGTGGTGAAGGGGAGCTGGGTGAGGTCCTCCAGGGCGCGGAACTCCTCGGGGTCGAAGTCCAGCTCCCGGAACTTGCGGCGGTAGAAGGGCACGTTGCGGGACAGGCGGAACAGGGTGCTCTGCAGCCGCTCCAGCTGGAGCTGGGCCAGCTCGTCCCGGGACATGCACTCGTATTCGGGCTCGAAATACATGCTCAACCTCCGTGCTGCGGGCCGGGGGCCCGCCGGATGTTGTACACCCCCCGGCCCTCGGCCAGGATCTGGCTGGGGTCGTGGGCCGCGAAGATCTCCACCTGGGAGTTGCCCACCCGGTTGCCCAGGAGCTTCACCGCGCCCACGGCGATGAGGTCGTCCTCCGGGGCCGGGCGCAGGAAGTCCACCCGCAGGTCGATGGTGGCGATGCGGTCGTCGCGGCGGCAGCAGGCCCACACCGCGGTGCCGCCGCAGGTGTCCACCAGGAACGAGATGAGCCCGCCGTGCAGGGCCGGCCGCCGCACGTCGCCCACGAACTGCGGCTGGAAGGGCAGGCGCAGCCGGGCGTAGCCGGGCCGGAGCTCCTCCACCTTGAGGCCCAGGTGCACGTGGAAGGGCAGGGCGGTCTCGATGGTGCGGATCAGGCTCGCCAGGTCGGCGGGGCCGGTGTTTTCGGGCAGGGTCATGGCAGGTCTCCTTGCTCCCGGTCCAGGTCGCGGCCGAGATAGGCGCGCTGCACGTCGTGGTTCTCCAGGAGTTCGTCCGCCGGCCCCTGGAGCACGATGCGGCCGGTCTCCAGCACGTAGCCCCGGTCCGCGATGCGCAGGGCGGCCCGGGCGTTCTGCTCCACCAGGAGCACGGTGAGGCCGCGCTCCTCCTTGAGCCGGGCGATGAGCCGGAAGATGTCCCGCACCACCTGGGGGGCCAGGCCCATGGAGGGCTCGTCCAGGAGCAGCATGGAGGGCCGGCTCATGAGCGCCCGGCCGATGGCCAGCATCTGCTGCTCCCCGCCGGACAGCGCGCCCGCGGCCACCTGGCGGCGGGTCTCCAGGGAGGGGAACAGGGCGAACACGTCGGCCAGGTCCTCCAGGACCTGGGCGCGGGACTTCAGGGAGTAGCGGGCGAACGAGCCCAGGAGCAGGTTGTCCTCCACGCTCATGGGCTTGAACACGTGGCGGCCCTCGGGCACGTGGGAGAGCCCGGCGCGCACGATGCGGTCCGGCGCGGCGCGGGTGATGGCCGCGCCGGCGAAGACGATGTCCCCGCCGCTGGGCCGCACCAGGCCGGAGATGGTGGTGAGCATGGTGGTCTTGCCCGCGCCGTTGCCGCCGATGAGCGCCACCACCTCGCCCGGCCGCACGTGCAGCGAGGCCCGGCGCACCGCGTGCACCTTGCCGTAGTGGACATCGACGTTCTTCAGCGTGAGCATCCTGGTCCTCGTGGTCTTCGCCAATCCAGCCGCACAGGGGCGGCGGTATTTCCCGAAAAGCCGGCGCTGCCGGGGCGGGGCCGGCCTAGTCGTCCTCGTCGTCCTCGCCCAGGTAGGCGCGGATGACCTCGGGGTCCTTCTGCACCGCCTCGGGCGGTCCGGCCGCCAGGTTGCGGCCCTCCTTGAGCACCATCACCGCGTCGGAGATGCGCATGACCAGGTCCATGTCGTGCTCCACCAGGACCACGGAGACCCCCAGCCGGTCGCGCACCGCGCGGATGAGCTCGCCCAGGGCCAGGGTCTCCCGGGTGTTCAGCCCGGCCGCGGGCTCGTCCAGCAGGAGCAGGGCGGGGTCCGCGGCAATGGCCCGGGCCAGCTCCATGCGGCGCTGCAGGCCGTAGGGCAGGTCCCCGGCCGGGGTCCGGGCGTGGTCCGCCAGGCCCACGAAATCCAGGCGCTCCCGGGCGTGCTCCCGGCAGCGGCGCTCCTCGCGGCGGAAGCGGCCGGTGCGCAGCAGGCAGTCCACCACCCCGTAGCCCACGTGGCGGTGGCAGCCGGTCATGACGTTCTCCAGCACGGTCATGTTGGAGAACACCTCCAGGTTCTGGAAGGTGCGCACCATGCCCGCGGCTCCCCGGGCGTGCGCCGGGGCGGCGGAGAGGTCGCGGCCCGCGAACTCCACCCGGCCGGCCGCGGCCCGGACCATGCCCGAGGCCACCCCCAGCAGGGTGGTCTTGCCCGCGCCGTTGGGGCCGATGATGCTGGTGATGCTCCCCTCGGCCACCTCCAGGTCCACGGCCTCCAGGGCCAGCACCCCGCCGAAGCGCACCGTGACCCCGCGCAGGGAGAGCAGGCCGGGCATCAGCGGTCCCCCTCGGCCCGGGGGGCCTGTCCGGGGCCGTCCCCGGATGCGCCGGCCAGGGCTTGCGCCCGGCGCCAGAGCCGGGCGGCTCCGCCGGCCAGGCCGCTGGGCAGAAACATCATGCCCAGGATGAGGATGCCGCCGTAGACCAGGGTCTCGATGTCCTCGAAGGCGCGCAGGAACTCGGGCAGGGCGGTGAGGAACAGGGCGCCGGCCGCCGCGCCCCACACGCTGGCCATGCCCCCCAGCACCACCATGACCAGGAGGGTCACCGAGAACTTGAACCCGAAGGAGGAGGGCGCGGCGAAGCCCAGGTAATGGGCGTAGAGCACCCCGGCCAGGGCCGCGAACAGGGCCGAGAGCACGAACACGAAGAGCTTGTACCGGGCGATGTCCACGCCCACGGCCTCGGCCGCCCGCTCGCTGGTGTGGATGGCGCGCAGGGCGCGGCCCAGGCGGGACTGGATGAGGTTCAGGGACAGGGCCATGACCAGGGTGAGGGCCGCGCCGGTCACGTAGTAGTAGGCCTGGTCCGAGTCCACGCCCCAGCCCAGCAGGGAGAGCCGGGGGATGCCGGTGAGGCCCGAGGGGCCGCCGGTGAGGGCCACCGCCTCGTTGAACACGATGGACACGATGACCCCGAAGCCCAGGGTGGCCATGGCCAGGTAGTGGCCCGAGAGCTTGAGGGTGGGAATGCCGATGCCCCAGGCCACCAGCCCGGTGAGCACGATGGCCACGAGGCCCGCGGCCTCCACCGGGACCCCGTAGGTGGCGGTGAGCACGCCCGAGATGTAGGCCCCCAGGCCGTAGAACGCGCCGTGCCCCAGGCTGATCTGGCCGGCGTAGCCCATGAGCAGGTTCAGGCCCACCACGATGATGGCGTTGAAGAACCCGATGATGAGGGTGGAGACGTAGTAGTCGTTGGTGAGCAGGTGCGGGGCCAGGGCCACCAGCAGAGCCCAGGCCCCCAGGCCCAGGAGGTTCTTGCGCGCGGGGGGCACGGGCTAGACCCTCTCCCCGGCGGACCTGCCGAACAGGCCCGTGGGCCGCACGAACAGGAGGAGCAGGAGGATCACGAAGGTGATGGCGTCCTTGTAGGCCGAGGAGAGCAGGCCCGCGCCGAAGGACTCCAGCACGCCCAGGATGAGGCCCCCGGCCGCGGCCCCGAAGGGGTTGCCCAGGCCGCCCAGGATGCAGGCGGCGAAGCCCTTGAGCCCGAGCAGGATGCCCACGTCGTAGGCGGTGAGGGTGATGGGGGCCAGGATGACCCCGCCCGCCGCGCCCACCGCCGCGGAGATCATGAAGGAGGCCATGGCCATGCGGGACACGTTGATGCCCATGAGCGCCGCGGCCCGCGGGTCGAAGGAGCAGGCCAGCATGCCCCGGCCCCACATGGTGCGGGAGAAGAAGCTGCGCAGGGCCAGGAGCAGGAACAGGGTCACCCCCAGCACCCACAGGCTCTGGGGGAGCATGGCCGCGCCCAGGAAGCGGA
>Ga0228535_1002695_pt1 | contig 15771 bp, 9 predicted proteins | sample SJ1metagenome_FD_168457 | JGI IMG/M metagenome (GOLD analysis project Ga0228535, IMG submission 168457) | Enriched culture of PCE-dechlorinating microbial communities from Ithaca, New York, USA - SJ1 | ecosystem: Engineered > Modeled > Simulated communities (microbial... > Unclassified | place... | reverse complement strand
CCTGACCTATACCGGGCTCCCGGGTTGCGAACGCCTCGTCGAAACCTACGAGATGGGGAAAGCGGGAATCACGGTGACATACGAGGTCTCCGGGCCGGTTGATTCTTTGCTTGTCCAGGCGCCGCTTATCCAGACCGACGGCAGCCATGTATCCAGGATCGTGTCCGGGAGGCGCGGCTTCAAGGTTTCCTATCAGGGGCACAATTACGAGGTCACCGCCCTGGGGCCTTCGAAAACGGCCTCGCGCATCGAGGACTTCACGGCTCCCAACAGGAACGGAGTGTATAAAGTCGGGGTTTTCCGGACCCCCGGGAAATCCCTGGCCTGCCGCCTGTCCCTGGACTAGCTCGGTCCGCGCCGGACATCCTTCAGGCGCGTGACGGCACCGGAGAGCCGAAGGCGAAAATCCCCGTTTCCGACACGGCCCGGCCTTCTTGTCAAGACGGGGGTTGAGCTTCGCACTCGGTGAAACACGCATTTTTACAAGCCCCGGCAGGATCATGGGGGGGAATCCGCCCGGCGCATCGGCGGGGAGGTTTTCCGCTTTGCAACGCATCCTCGTAACCCGCCGTTCATAGGAATGATGAAAAAGTGCTAAAAAAACAGCATCCCTCTTGACGGGGCTGGAAAAAGATGCTAAAAAATTAGCATCCATGAGCCATAAAGGCGCTGGAGATCCAAGAGGCGGAGGAAGCTCGATGAAAAGTCCGAAGAATTTGAGCCGCAGGGAAAGAGAGATCATGGATATCATCTACGCGCTGGACGGCGCCACGGCGCTCCAGGTCCTGGAGCGCCTGCCGGTTCCTCCGAGCTATTCCGCGGTCCGCGCCCTGCTGCGGATTCTCGAACGGAAAGGCCACCTCACCCATCACCGGGAAGGCCCCCGTTATGTGTTCTCCCCCGTCCTCCCCAGGGAAAAGGCCAGGAAGAGCGCGTTGAGACATCTGGTCAAGACCTTTTTCGATGACTCCGCCGAAGACGTCGTCGCGGCCCTCCTTGACATTTCCGAAGCGGGCCTTACGGAGGATGAATTCCGCCGGCTTCTGGAATTGGTCAACAGGGCGCGCCGTGAGGGTAGATAGCCATGCCGCGACCGAGCGAAATCGCCTGGTTCAGCTTTTTTGTTGAGTGCCTGTTCAAGAGCACGTTGTTTTTATCCCTGGGCCTCTGCCTGTCGTATCTCCTGAGAAATCAATCCGCTTCTCTCAGGCACTTTATCCTCACGTTTTTTCTCGTCGGCCTGATTCTTTGTCCCGCGGTTTCGACGCTGTCGCCCGGATGGGAAACGCGCCTGCTGCCGTCCTGGGCTTCGGGCCGATATCGGCCCGCGCACCGGGCGGCGGGCAAGATCCCGAGTTTACGGCCGCGGTACCCGCGGAATGAGACGGCGGCCGCGCCGGCCGGCGCGGGCGTCGCCGTCGAGGCTCCCGGGCGAAGGGGAGAGGAACGCGTATCGGCCACGGATCCCGTCGCCGCCGCGGCGCTTATAAAGCCCGCCTTCAGCCGCGGCTTCCGTCACTCGGCGGGACGATCGGCGGCCGTCATCTGGCTCGCGGGCTTTTGCGTTCTCCTGGCAAGACTCGCCGCCGGGTTGATCGGAGCTTCGAGGCTTTCCGGGGAAGCGGAGCCGCTGGCGGACACTTTCTGGCGGGGGCTCCTCGAGCGGCTCCTGGTTCTGACCCGGCTGAAGAAAAAAATCGATCTCAAAAGCCACGCCCGGCTGGCCGTTCCCGTGACATGGGGCTTTTTCCGGCCCGTCATCATCATGCCCGAGGCTTCTCAGGGATGGCCGGAAGACCGGCGGACGTCGGTCCTCGTCCATGAGCTTTCGCATGTCCGGCGCGCGGATTTCCCGGTCATGATCCTGGTCCGGCTGAGCCTGGCCGCATTCTGGTTCAATCCGCTCAGCTGGATTGTTTTCCGGGAGTTGAAAAAAGAGCAGGAAAAAGCCTGCGACGAAATGGTCCTCAAGGCTGGAATCAAGCCTTCGACATACGCCGCCGACCTCCTCGTGCTGAAGAGGGCGGCGGGAGCTCCCCGTTCTATCTCTCCGGAGCTCCCGGGCCTGATCGGCGGATCCCGATTCGACGACAGGCTGGCGGCGATCTTGAGACCGAAATCGACATTCAAGGAGATCAGGATGAGAAACAAAATCGTTCTCTGCGTATCGATCCTGGCTTTCGCGGCTTTCATAGGGATGGCGCATCCTTCGGCGGCGGCTCCGAAAGCGGCCGCCGCTGTGGCGGACGCGGACCGCGCGCCGGCCGGGACCGAGATCCGTTCCGGGGGCGAGGCCGAGACAGGCGTCGCGGAAAAGCAGGCTCAGGAAAAGCCGGAGAAGGCCGAAGAAAGGCGGAAAGAAGACCGGGAAGGGAAGAAGGTCAAGGTCGTGACGGTCACGAAGACCGGCGCCGGGCCGGTGGAAATCATCATCCGGAAACCCGCCGGCGCGAACGTCATCGTTCTCGAGGAGCCAGATCTCGTCGAAATCGAGGAAGTTGAAAAGGAGATCGTTTCGGACAAGGGGGAAACCGAGGTCGTTATCAAGCAAATCAAGAAGCCGTGTCCCGTGAAGGAAAGGGACGAGTGGACGGTGCGCGGGGATGAAGATGGCGGAGAACGCGTCATCGTCAGAAAAAAGATCGCGCCGCGCCTGGCCGCCGTGTGCGAAGGGATTCCCGAGCTCCAGAGCAAGCTCAAGGCTGTCGAGGCCGAGCTCGAAAAAATCAAGGCATCAAAGCCGGATATGCGGGAGGCGCTCAAAGACCTGGAGAAATCCTTGAAAGAGCTCGGCGAGGAATTGGAGGCGCAACCGGAAAAAATGGCGGGGTTCGATGTCATGGCCGGTGGACATCCGCGGCATACGATGATCATCAAGAAGAAGGTTCGCGAAGCCGGCGGGACCGGATCGGGGTTCGAAGAGGCAACGAGGATCGGGGAACGCCTTGAAGAGATCGAGGAACCGGAGATGCCGGCCGCGGTCAAAGGCCGGGAGGCGTACGCCTTCGCGTTCAAATTCTCAGAAGGCGAGATGAACAGGGCCGCCTACGAAAAAGCCATGGAAAAGGTCAAAGAGACACTCCCGGAAGGCTACGAGCTCGATTCCAGTTTCGATGAAAAATCAGGGGAGATCACGGCCAAGATCGCCGGGCCCGATTCCGGGGGCGCCGGGAAGCTCGACATCGACAAACTCCTCGAGACGCTGAAACGTGAGCTGAAAATCAAGACGCCGGCTAAATTATCGATCATCAAGAAAAAGAGTTGATCAGCGCGGCTCCGGCGAGAGCCGGGTGTGAATAGAGGTCGCCCGACGGCAAACGCATCCCGCGCGTTTGGGCCGGCCGAACGCCGCCCGGACCCGAGGTTCGTCGTCTCTCCTTGAAAAAGCCCTCCGGCGGAGCTTTTGCGTCGCGGACAAGCCCCCCGGTTCGGGGGAATGATCTATTCCGCGGACCCGGGGGCGAAGGGATGGGGGCCGACCTGGATGTCGATTTTTTGAAGGTCACGGACGGCCTCGTTCAATCGCAGAACTCCCTCGAGCGGCGTCGGACCGTCCGCGCTGAAAAAAGTATAAAGACTTTGCTCCCCGCAGGTCCAACCGGCTGGAAGGATGAGCCGCTCGCGCCTGTCCCATTCCGGGGCGAAGTTGAAGAAGGAGCGGAACCAGAAAAAGAGGCCGCCGCTTCCGATCGGTCCTTCCCCCTTGACGACAATGAAAGCGTGGTCATGACGGTCGGGAATTCTTCCCCAGGGATCTAACATGGAATACTCCAGGTTGACCGTTGCCGCACCGATCCCTTTTTCGGGATCGTAGGCGGCGACAAACGGCACACCGGGCGGAAGCCGGAGGATGTCTCCGTGCCTGTTGGTCTTGGGCAGGCCGCTCAACGGCACGTCCCGGACCCGGCCCGAATCCGGCCAAGCCAGCCGCGTCATGAATCCCTCGTCGAAAACGAGCTCGTTTGTCCGAAGCGACACGATTCCGACGTCTTTGGCGGCCCGGAGCGTCGATCCGTACCAGACGTAATCGCCGCCGGCGAAAAGGCGGTAGGTGACGGCCAGCTCGACTTCCGGAACGAGCGGCAGGGGACCGCGTCGCCGCACTTCGACGAAGACGGGGCCTTTCTCAAGCTCATAAAACTCGGGAGGATCCCAGGCGTGGGCGTTCGACCAACCGCGCTCGGGGATGAGAACCCCCGGATTCCAATGCAGGGTGCGGTCGCGGTTCGTGACCGGGGCTTGCGGCCTGGCTTTGAGGGTGACGGCCGCGATCTGGCCGCAGTCGCCGAAGACGTCGTGCAGTATTTCGGGCTTGACGGCGTCGCCCTTGCGCAGTTCCACCTTGATTTTCGAATTTTCGATGATCCAGGCGGGCCCCTCTCCGCGGACCGAAAGGTCGGTCGGGTAGGAAGGCCGTTCGGCGTCCGGATTGCCGTAAAGAATGAAGTAGGTTCCCCCCGGGTCGCCTCCGGAGACGTCGAAGAAGGTGATCGTGCCGTTGACCGTGGCCTCTCCGCTCGCGGGGTCGAGCCCCGTGTCCCATGTTTTCAGCCGCGAAAGCTGGAAGGGAACTTCTTTTTCGGGACCCCGCGCCGGCCGGAAAATGAGCCTGACTTCCCTCTCGGGATCAGGGCATTCAGCCGCTTTGACCGTGAAGGCCACGTCGACGGGAAGGAGCCGGGAGGATGCCGGCGTGATCCCCTTGAGCCTGACGGGCAGCCGGCGCTTCCAGGCGCTCCAGGCTTGCGTTTCAGCCGCCGCCGCGGACGACGCTTCCATTCCCGTCACCGCCAAGAGAGAGCCTGCGACAAGCAGACAACGAATGGTTTTTCCGCGCATGTTTGAACCTCGTGCATACGTTTTTTCCTTCACGCCGGCGGGCCCTTTCGCGTGCCGGCGCCGGCCGGGCATGAGACCGATGTCGGCGGGATTTCAAATCTATCCCGTCCGCGGAACGATGTCAAGGAAACCGCGGCCGCCCGCGTCTCCCGTTTCCCGCTCGGGCCGGAACCGCCGATTTCCTTGATAAAGCTCCCGACATGTGGTATTTAGTGCCTGACTTTGAAATTGACCGGTTCGGACCGGGTGCCGCGGTTGAAGACACGGCGGTCGACGTTTTCTCCAGGCGCTCGAGACGGCACCAAGGATCCTCACAATGGCTAAAGGAAAAGTCGGCGCGGTCCTCGACGGCCTGAAAACAGGCCATCTGCGGTGGGGCATTCTCCTGCTCCTGTTCTTATCGACGATCCTCAATTACCTGGACAGGCAGATTTTTTCGGTCCTGGCGCCGAACATCAAGGGAGCTCTCCAGCTGACCGACAGCGGGTACGCCCTGATCATCAACTTGTTCAACCTGGGGACGATCCTCGGCCTCCTCTTCGCCGGGCCTTTCATGGACAGGTTCGGTTCGCGGATCGGATTTACGATCGCCATCCTTGTCTGGTCCGTGGCGGGCGGAGCGACGGCCCTGGCCCCCAGCCTCTTCGCCATTGCGGCCTGCCGTTTTTTCCTGGGGCTGGGGGAATCGGGCAACTGGCCGGCCGCGAGCAAGGCCGTGGCCGAGTGGTTTCCCGCCAAGGAACGGGCGCTGGCCATGGGGTTTTATAACGGCGGCGTCTCCATCGGGGCCATCCTGGCTCCGTTTGCCGTGCCCTTCGTCATCCTGCTGACGGGGCACTGGCGATGGGTGTTCGCGGTCAGCGGCTTATTGTCCCTCCCTTGGGTCTACTTTTGGTGGAAGTCATACCATGCGCCGTCCCGGCATCCGCGGGTTTCCGCCGAGGAGCTGGAATTGATCAACAGGGACAAGATCAAGGCCCCCGCCCGCCGGAGCTTCGCGGTTTTGAAAACGAAAGCTTTTTGGGGATTATTCGCGGCGCGGATGATCACCAGCCCCGTCTGGTTTTTTATCTCTTACTGGATCTTTAATTATCTGAACAGGGAATTCGGCTTCAACTTGGCCACGATGGCCGCCGTGGCCTGGATACCTTTCGCCACGTCGGACCTGGGCAATATCCTGGGAGGTTATCTTTCGGGAAAACTGATCGCCCTCGGCAAACGGCCGATGAGCGCGCGGAAAACCCTGATGGGGCTGGGCGCGGTCCTGATGACGGCCAACGGGTTCGCGGCGTTCGCCCACAACGCCGTCCTGGCCATCGCCTTGATCAGCCTGCTGACCCTGGCCTGGGGGATCTGGGTTTCGAACATGCTCGGCCTGGTGAGCGATTCCTTCCCGTCGTCCGAGGTGGCCACGGTCATGAGCTGGTCGGGACTGGGCCAATACGCCGGGTCGGTGGTCTTTACCTGGTTCATCGGCTACGCCCTGGACAATTTCGGCATGGGCTATGTTCCCGTTTTCTTGACGGCCGCGGCTCTGCCGATCCTGGGTTTCCTATTCACGCTGACGTTGAATAAAGAAAAAACCGCCGGAGCGTGAAATCCGGCGATGACGTTCCGCCGTCCGGCCCATGGACTGAACGCGGAACAGGGTTTGTTTCCTCGCAAGACATTGAAAGCACGGAGGCGGACATGACACACGTTCCGGGACTGGGAGTGATCGGAGGGGGCATCTGGGCCCGGCACCACATGAACGCCGTCCGGGACCTCGAGCACGAGGGCCGGGCGAGGCTCGTGGCCATGGCCTCGAAAACCGAGGAAACCCGGGACCGGATGACCGCGGAATACGGGATCGACGGGACGATCGACTATAGGGAGCTCCTCGGCCGTCCGGACATCCAGGCCGTCAGCATCGTCACGCCAGACCACCTTCACCGGGAGATGGCCGTCGCGGCCATGGAGGCGGGGAAACACGTCATTGTCGAGAAGCCCATGGACCTGACCGTCGAGGGATGCCGGGAAATGATCCGCGTCGCCCGCGAGCGCAAGGTCCTTCTTTTCGTCGACTTCCACAAGCGCTACGATTCCGTCCATCAAAAAGCCCGCGAATTCATCCTCCAGGGAAAGCTGGGGGCGATCCAGTACGGATACGCCTACATGGAAGACAAGATCGTCGTCCCAAGGGACTGGTTCCCGAAATGGGCGGCGTCGAGTTCTCCTTTTTGGTTCATCGGCGTCCATCAGGTGGATCTCCTGCGCTGGAGCATGAAATCCGAGGTGAAAGCCGTTTCCGGGCATGGATTCAGAGGGAAGCTCGACTCCCTCGGCATCCCCGCTTTCGACGCCGTCCACGCGACTCTCGAGTTCGACAACGGCTCGGTCTTCACGATCGATATCTCCTGGATTCTACCCGATAATTTCGAAGCTCTGGTCAACCAGGGAATGCGCATCCTGGGCAGCGAGGGCATCCTGGAGATCGACACGCAGGACCGCGGCTTCCAGGGGTGCTGGACGGGAGACAAGTTCCAGACGTACAATGTCAACTCGGCTCACGCCGTCAGGACGCGCGACGGGGGCCGCCGGCATTCCGGGTACTTCATCGAGCCCATCAAGGATTTCATGGGAATGGTCGGCGAACTCGTCAACGGCCGCGGCCTCGATGAGATCGGCGAGGAGTATCCGGGCGGCGAGGACGGCCTTCAGGCGACCCGCGTGGCGCTGGCCGTCCACCGGAGCATCGACGAGGGCAAAACCGTCAGGCTGGACGAGGATGTCCAGGGGCGGACGACTTGAAGACCGAAAGAGACGCCGGGAACCGGCGGAAGCCGGGGGCCCGGTTCCTGTCCCGGACCTGAGGAGCGTGTCCGGGCATTTCCAAGTTATTGAGGAGGGCCGATGAGCAACAAAGAAGAAAACATCTCTCGAGTCAGAGAAATTCCATGCCCCTACAAGCTTCCGGTCGAAGACATGATCCGCCGCTATGAACAGCTCTACACCGGGGCCCTGATCGATATTTTTCAGGACATGGATATGCACGATCAGTGGCTGGGGCCGCAGGTCAAATGCTTGACCAAGGACCTGAAGCTCGAGACGGTCGCGGGCTTCGCTTTCACCATCCAGTGGATCTACGATCCCGAGCCGGACGAGCGGGAAATGGTCGCGGCCAAGATGGTCGAATCCTACCCGCGGGGCTCGATCGTCGTCGTGGACACGGGCGCCGATAAAGTCTCGGGGTTCTGGGGAGAGCTGGCGACGACGACCTGCATGAACCATGGCGTGCGTGGGGCGGTCATAAACGGCGGGGCCAAGGATACGGGCTTCGTCAAGGCCATGGGATTCCCGATTTTCGCGAAATTTTCGAGCCCCGTGGACGGGTTTCACCGTTCCCGGCTGAGGGGCTGGCAACTGCCGATCTGGTTTGACGGCATCCTCATCCGGCCCTGGGATTTCCTCGTCTGCGACAGCGATGGTTGTCTCCTCGTCCCCCAGGAAGCCGCCGAGGAAATATTGGTCAAGGCCGAGGCCCGCAAGGAAAGCGAGAATTCGACGCGGAACCTCTTGAAGCGGGGAGTCAGCGCCGACGAAGCCGCCCGCATCACGGGCCGGAAAGACCTATAACGGCGTTCAAAGATGAAAAAGCTTCAACGGGCGTATCGTGGAGGCCGCTTCTGCGAAGGGAACGGCCGTCCCGGCGCGCCGGTGCCGCGTTCTTGAAGTCCGGCGGCCCGGAGCGGCCTTCGAGCGCCTCGTGCGGAGGCCGGCCGGGCTGGCGCGAATAGAAAACGGAAATGAATAAGGAGGGATGACCCAAATGAAACGAAGGCATTTTATAGGAACCATGGCCGCGGCCTCGATGATTTCCGTTCAGACGGCCTGCACGTTCTCCGGGCAGGAAAAAGGCTGCAAGGATCATGAATGTTCATCGACGACATGCGACGGCGGGCTCGACGGGAAAACACTCGAGGAGCTTCGAGACGAGCTTCGCTTCTGGCTGTTCGACGATTATGTCCCCTTTCATGACAAGTACGTGGTGGACCACGAATACGGGGGATTCCACCTGACCGTAGGCTGGAACGGCCCCACCGCGTCGTACGAAAAAAGCGCGCGGTATTTCGGACGGGGGATCTGGACGTATTCCTTCCTCTACAACAAGCTCGATCCGAACGAGAAGCATTATCAAGCCGCGAAAAAAGCGGTCGATCTCATCATGAAGCACCGGCCGTCGGGCGACGCCCTGTGGCCCAACGGCTACAGCCGCGAGGGGAACGTCACCCAGGGCCCGCCCAAGCAGATCTACGAGGACCTGTTCATCGCCAACGGGCTGGCCGAGTTTTCCAAATCCGAGGGCAACGAACGGTACTGGGACATGGCCAAGGACATCATATTCAAGTGCGTCAAGATCTATGACACGCCGGGATACCATCCGGACGCCTTGGCCACTTACATGGGGAAGGACGCGCCGCTCGTCCCCGGAGGGACGCGCCTCATCGGTCACTGGTTCTGCCTCTTGAACCAGTGCACGAGCATGCTCGAGGCCCGGCCGGACAAGGACGTCGAAGCGCTCGCCGACCGCTGCCTCGAAGCGATCCTGGACAAGCACTACAACAAGGATTTCGGCCTGCTCAACGAGGTCCTGGAGCACGATTTCAGCCGCAAGAACGAGAGGCTGGCCCAGTTTTCCTACACCGGGCATGGCATCGAAACCCTGTGGATGGTGCTTTATGAGGCCGTCCGCCGCAAGGACAAGGCCCTCTTCGACCGCACGGCGGAAATCTTCAAGCGCCACTGCGACGTGGCCTGGGACGACGTTTACGGCGGGCTTTTCCGCAGCCTCGAGCATGTCGATAACAACGTGTGGAGAGTCGACAAGGTGGGCTGGCTCCAGCAGGAAGGATTGATCGGCGCCCTGTGCCTCATCGAGCATGCCGGCGATCCCTGGGCCAAGCACTTTTTCGCCAAGCTCCACGCCTGGGTCATGGAGAAATTCCCGCTGAAGAAACACGGATACCCGCTCTGGATCGACGGGGCGGACCGCAAGGTGACCTTCGACGAGGGCAACGGGACGAGGCGGGCCGAGAACTTCCATTACCCGCGCTATCTGATGCTCAACCTGCTGGCCCTGGAGAGGATGATCCAAAGGAAAGGGAAGCCCTCAGGGATATTCGGATGACCGGGCGGCCGGCGCGCGGCCGCCGCTGAACGGGGCGGAGACGGGAATCCGCCCTAAAACCCGGCCGGCTGCGCCGCCGGTCTTCAGGCGTTCTCGTGGGGCCGCGAAAGCCGGGGGGCAATCCGCCGGCCCGGCGTATGACTATTTTTCCGGCTCCCTGATCTTCAGCGTCCGGCCCGCCGCGGCGTTCTTCAACTGAACTTCGGCTCCCGAAGGAAAAACGGCAACCACGTCGTATTTTTCGAGAGCGCTCACTCCGAAATGGACCTGGAGAGGATTGCCCGGGAAGGTGCCGTTGCCCGCCGAAATGAAACGGAATCCGCGGAGATATTTCCTTTCCTTGACGCGGCCGGCCTCGTAAACCCAGATCTTGGTCATAACCGCGGAACGGCCGGATTTTGTCCCCTCGACGTCGATTTTCAGGAAATTTTTATTGTCGGTCTTGTTCCTGAACAATTTCCAGAGCCCGGGATTCTGGGCGCTCGGCCGCCTCCAGTTGCCCGCGGCCAGGTCCAGGTCGCCGTCCCCGTCCAGATCTCCGAGGGCGCTTCCGTGCCCGTAAAAAACGGCGCCGCCCGCCGTCCTCGCCGCGTCCGTGAATTTGCCCGTCCCGTCGTTCAGGAAGATATTGGAATCCGCCCAGCTGTTGTTGACGATGATGTCCAGGTCTCCGTCATTGTCGATGTCGCCGATCGTGCTCCCGCGCGTGTTCGTCAAAAGGGCTATTCCCGAATCCCCGGAGACGTCGGTGAATGTCCCGTCGCCGTTGTTGCGGAACAGGGAATCCTTCATCCAGACGTCTTCCATGTGACCCGGGCCCGTGCTGTTGCCGAGATATAGGTCGAGGTCTCCATCGTTGTCGAAATCTCCCCAGCAGCAGGAAATGTTATTCCCGCGGCCTTCCAGGCCCGCTTCCCTGGTGACGTCGGTGAACGTGCCGTCGCCGTCATTCCTATAGAGGATGCGGGTCACGGGCTTGTCGGTGTCGTTGATGTTCCCTACGTACAGGTCCGGGTCTCCGTCGTTGTCATAGTCGGCGAAGGCGCAGCCGTAGCCGTTGCCCTCGTCGGCGACGCCGGCCTGCGGGGCGATGTCGCGATAGGTCCCGTCTCCGTTATTGACGTAGAGCGAATTGGCGCAGTCCCCCCCCTTCCTGTATCCTCCCTTGGCCACATAGATGTCGAGCAGCCCGTCGCCGTTGACGTCGGCCGTGGTCACGCCGCAGGAAAAATTGAATTCGCCGCCGGCGAGACCCGCTTTGCGGGCGGACTCGACGAAGCCCTCGTCGAATCCCAGGTAAAAATTATTCGGCTGGAGGACTTCGCCCCGCTGCTTTGTCAAAGCCTCGAGATTGTTCGCGCAGAAAATGTCGAGATAGCCGTTATTGTCGAAGTCGGCGAGAACGGCGGCGTGCGTGTCGTAGGGGCTGTCCACGGCCAGCGCCGGAGCCATGTTCTTGAAGCGGAGATTCCCTTCGTTCTGGAAAAACTTGTTCCTGCCGTAGACGACGCTGACGTATATATCGAGATCTCCGTCGAGGTCGTAGTCGCCCATGGCGATGCACTTGCCGTGGCCCTGGTGATCGAACCCCGCCTGCTCCGTCACGTCCTCGAAGACGGTTCCGTTCAGGAAGGGATTGCGCGTGTCGGCGGCCGCGAAGGCCAGAATGGCGACCGCAAAAGCTATCGTGAGAATCCACGCGGAACGTTTCATCGGCACCTCCTTGCGGGGAATTCAATTCCTATATCATACAAATCGGGGGACTTCAAACGCGCCCCGTCACGCGCCGCCGGCGGAGGCATCGCTCCCGCACTTGAACGAGTTCATAGCATGGGAGTCCTTCTCATCGTCCACAATGCCGCCGGCGCATTTCGACGATCAAGACTCTTTCTGTCAACTCCCTCCGCCTCCACGGGGACGATGGCGCGGCTAACCGTCGAGGCCGGGCGCTGGACCCCGGGAAGCCAAGAAACAAAGATCAATCGATTCGAATCCGGCCGTTTCCCTCGGGGAAATCGAGGCCGATCATTTTGTCCTTGTAAGTCCAATTCTTTGCTGCCACGCCGTTGATCAGAACCCGGCCGGGTTTTTTGGCGGAATGGATCCCGGCTTTTGTCTTTTGAGCCGCGCTGTAGAGAATGTCCAGACCCCTGCCTTTTTCAACGACGACGGAGACGGACCGTGCCGCCGAGAAGGTTGTCTTTTGGCCCTCGGAAATCTCCGTGACCTTGAAAGCCTGGTATCCGTTCGCCCGCGGCGCGAAAACGAGGGCGTCGGTCCGGACGTCTCCGGCGGCGTAGGCGCCGGCGGCCTTGTTGATGAAGAAGGATTGGCCGCGGGAGCCCATTTCTATGAAGTCCGCGCCCCGCGCTTTTTCCGCCTGGGACACGGCGCGCTCGTCCGTTGAAAGGACGTTAATGAACGTCGTTCCCTTGGGCTCCAGCTTCCCGCTCAACTGGATGAACCCCCGGGCGCTCATGGTGACCGGGTTTTCCGAGCCGAATTCCGCCAGGCTGAGCGGCCGCTTGAGGAGTTCGCGGCCGTGATTGTCGGGCGCGAGTGTCTTGATGAACAGGGAAGCCGCCGGTCTCCGGATTTCAATCCGGTCATCCTTGAGAACGGCGTCTTTCTTCAGCGGCGGGTGGAACCGGATTTCCATCGTTTTCGCTCCGTTCGCCTCCGCGCTTTGCGCCTGGTCGATGAGGACGATTGTCCGGGGCTTCAAATAGAGGATATTCCGGCTGAGGGACTTGAACTTCTTTTTGTAGATTTTCGTGAGATCGCCGGAGACGAAAGCTCCCTCCCCGGTTTCAAGGAAATCGGTGATTCTGGCGGAATCCCGCCAGGCCCCCACGTCCTTTAAAAGATCTCCCGCGATCTGGCTTTCCACGTTCCCATCCGCCAGGATGCAGTTGTGGGCGCCCGGCTGGATGAAGAATTTCTGGTACCAGGGATCATTGTAATAGTCGGTTTTCCCGCCTTCGAGGAGGAAGTCCTCCCCTCGGTCGACCAGAAAAAAGGATCCCTGGTCGAAATGCTGGTGGTTATAGAAAGGCCCGCAGCGGAAGATGAAGGCGAAATCGCCGTCGCCGAATCCCGACCGGAAAACGGCGGTTCCGACATCCCGGAAAAGCTTGATTCCGGGAAGAATGGAAGGCTCCCGGGGCTTGACGCCTTCCTGGGCGAACAGCAAGTCCATATCCTCGTCGCCGGGGGCGAGGCCGTAGAGCCAGCCGAGCAGCGGGTCCTTGGTTTTTTTCAGGAGCGGGGCGAAGTTCGCCATCGGCGCCAGGTGCGAACCGGTATCTCCGAAGTCGTAGATCTCCCCGGTCTTGAAGTTCGTCTGGTAGAGGAGGTAGGTGTGGGCGTCGAAGATCACCCCCGGGAACTCGATCCCGAAGTTCATTTCCAGGGCCGGCATGATCTGCGCCAGCGTTTCGGTCGTGAAATTGTGATAGCCGTAGCCTTCGCCGTAGTTCCCGTCCCGGTCATAGGTGTTTTTGACGAGTTCATTGACCTTGAGGATCATGCCGGTCAGGTAGGGCTCGAGCTCGGCGGCGGAGTATTCTCCGCGGATGGCCAGGGCTCCGAGAATGCCTCCCCCCGTGACATGGCTGATCCAGTTGGACGTGTCGGACGAGACGCGGTTGTCCCGGACGTATTCCTTGAAGATCTCGGTCACGCCGTTGTGATAAAGGCAGGCGGCGATCTTCTTCCTTTCCCCCGGCGAGAGGATGTCGTAGATCCAGTCGTATCCGAGGGCCATGTCGAGGATGACGAGGCCGACCGGCCAGTAGGTGAACTGGCCTTGATTGAGGATGTGGGGATGGACGAAGCTCGGCCATTCGGCCATTTTGAGGAGAGCCTGCTTGGCCGCCTGCCCCGCGGCGTTCTCGCCGGAAAGGAGGTAAACGAGGCCGTTGGCGCGGGCATGGCCGGACAGGCTCCTGATCGTGCTGGCATAGCCGCGATAAGTCGGCAGCCAGTAGACTTCGTCGTAGGCGTCAAGGTTATATTTGAACTGGCCGGGATCGACTTTCTTCCGCTCGGCCTCGGCCGAAGCCTTGAGCTTTTCCCAAATCTCCTTGCCGCGGCCGCTTTTCGCGGCCTTGGCGGCTTCATCCCTGCCCGCAGAGGAGACCAGGACTCCCGGATGGCCGGCCGGGGCGTTTTTCGGCCGGATGAGGAAGACCAGGGTCGAGCGGATTTCACGGCCGTTCGCGTCCCGGCCGCTGGCGGTCGCCTTCCAGATACCCTTGCCGAGAGCTCCCTTCGGGACGTCCGCGGACCAGGTGTCGCCGTGTTTTTTCATCGCGATTGTCCGCGTCTTGTCTCCCGTCAGGGCGCGCTCGAAGACGGCGGACGCATCCTTGACGGCGCAGGGGAATTTCCCCTGGAGCTTGACGGCTTCTCCCTCCCCGTAATGCTTTTTGGAGATGACGGCGTCGAATTCCTCGAGGAATTCGTTCTCGGGCTCCAGGACTTCGAACCTCGCCGGCCGATATCCCTTGATGGAGACGTCGTCGATGGCGAACTTGAGAAGCGCCTCGGGGTCGGCTTGGGGGATAAGGGCCATGAAAGCCACGGCTTCGAGTCTTTTGGCCTTCCCCTTCTCCACGATGTCCCGGAACGGCACTTGAGCGTCCGTCCACCGGAGACCGGCCCTGACGGGAATCCTTTTCTCGACGGACGTCCCGTCGCCGAAGGCCAATTTGACGATGACGGCCTCGGCGGGCCTGAAACTCTTCACATAATACTTGAAGGACAGGAGGCTTTCGCCGTCGGCGTGGAGATTGAGCTTTTTCCTCATGCCGAAGACGTATTCGATGGCGTCGTTGGGCACGATTTCCCTGAGCAGGGCGGCCGTTTCGTTTCCCTCGATTTTCTTCACCCAGATCGTCGGGTCATAGGCGGTGTCCTGCGCCGGCGGGTAGGAAGACCAGGCTCCGACCGAGCCGCTTTCAAAATCGAACTTCACGACGGCGGGATCCAGTTTCAGATCCGCCCCGGCCGCGCCGGCCACGATCGAGACGATGCCCAGATAGAGCCAAATCCTCTTTTTCGCGCTCATCTTGCCTCCTTGCAGAACGCATGCATGATCGAAGCGTTGATATTCTACATGAAAGGCAAATCGAATTGAAACGATCCGCGCAGGGAGCGGCGGATCCTTTTGCATGCGGAGAAATCTTTTGTTATAAGATAAGCGGCGAATCGGAAAAAGGAGGAACCATGAAGAGAAGGACGTTCCTGTCATCCATGGCCGCGGGAGGCATGGCCTTGTCGGCATCGGCGGCGCCGATCGTCGCCCTCCCGGGTCAGGCGCCGGATCCCGCACCTCCGGCGGAGGGCGCCAGATCCCTTCCCATTTCCACCCCGTCGTTCCGGATGAACGTCGATGGATCCCTTTCGAATATCGGGCGCTGGAGCCTGGCCGAGTTGCTCCGCCATTTTCAAAAAGAGCTCGCTGAGGACACCGTCGGCTTCTGGGAAAACTACGGCATTGACAGGGAGTTCGGGGCGTACCTGCGGCCGGACAAAAGGGATAAAACCTACCCGACCACGGACAAGGACCTCTACTCCCAGGGCCGGATATTGTGGCTCTTCTCGACTTTTTATAACAATTTCGGCAAAAAGAAATCCCATCTGGACGCCGCCCGGCGGGGGAAAGAGGCGCTCGTCAAGCATTGCCGCCTGGGTGGAGGCCACTGGGGGACGCTCTACACGCGCGACTGGAAGATGAAAGAAGGCCTTCTGGATATCTACGC
>Ga0228535_1002691_pt1 | contig 15790 bp, 22 predicted proteins | sample SJ1metagenome_FD_168457 | JGI IMG/M metagenome (GOLD analysis project Ga0228535, IMG submission 168457) | Enriched culture of PCE-dechlorinating microbial communities from Ithaca, New York, USA - SJ1 | ecosystem: Engineered > Modeled > Simulated communities (microbial... > Unclassified | place... | reverse complement strand
TTTGTTTGACGGTATCCCAGTTCGTATATAGAAGGATGCCCACGGCAATCAGACCTGCAATGATGGCGATCACCAGCCCGATCGGACCGGTAAGTGCCGTAAAGGCCGCACCCAAAGCACCGCTGATGCCACCAACCGATGCTAAAGCACCGGAAATGGCACCGATAGCAGTGGAGATCCCGCCAATGACCGAAATGATCTTGCCGACAATCCCGATCACCGGTCCGGCAGCGGCTGCAACGAGGGCGATTTTGACGATTTGCTCCTGCTGCTCTTTGGAAAGCCCCTGAAATGCGTCCATCAGGGGCTTTATGACACTGATGATTTTCTCCAATACCGGGATCAGGATCTGGCCGAACTGGATCCCCAGTTGAGTGGCTTGTTCCTGCATGATCCGCAGCTTATTGGTCGGGCTATCTAGCGTCCGGGCCAGGTCGCCCTGGGCGTTTTTGGTCGATTCCATGATCACACCAAACCGGGCTTGGACTTTCTGGGCTTCAGTCAGTGCTTCGCCCTGCTTGGCAATCCCATTGGCATAGGCATAGGTTTTGACCGTGTTTTCATTCACCAGGATACCAAGGGCTTTCAAAGGCTCCGCTTCACCGGAGATACCGGATTTTAGCTTGTTGAACGCTTCATCCGGGCTCAGGTTATAAAACGATGCCATGTCATAGGACAGTTGAGTCAAGGTTTCGGATAGTTTTAGGGATTCATCATCGGAAAGGCCCATCGAGGTCATCATGGCGTTGTAAGTGGCAACGTTCTTTCGAACCGAATAGGCATTAAGCCCGAGTGCCTTAGAGGTTTCATCTGACCACTTACGGGCCGAGTCCGCCATATCACCCATCGCCACTTCGAACAGGTTCTCAGATTCGACCGCATCCATCGCCAGTTTTGTCGAAGCAGTGGCAATACCTAAGATCGGCAAGGTCACAGCCGTTGAGAGCGTCTTGCCAACCGAGGAGAGCTTATCGCCAAAAACCTTCATTTTCTTTCCGGCGGCATCCATGTTCTGGGAAAGCTTGTACCAGGCCGAGCTTTTGAGGTCGAGTTCCCGAGTGGTTTCCTGCAGCTCCTGCTGCATTTTGTTGAGCTCGGCGGTGGCGTAATTGACCTTGATTTTGAGGTTCTCAGTCGCTTTGGCGTCTTCACCCTTAGCCCGGACACTGGCTTGATAGGCGTGTTCCAGCTCGCGAACCTTCTGGGCTTGGATATCCACCTGGCGGTTGAGGCTATCTGCTTTCAGCTTCAAACCCTCCGTTGATTTCCCAAAGTCACCCAAACCGGCGCTGGCAGCAGCGAACTCGCTCTGGACCACTTTCAAGCTTCGTTGGATTTTGCTAACACCTTCCTGAAACCCGCGATCGTCCAGTCCGATCCGGGCAATGACGGTATTGGTATCTCCGGCCATTGATAGGTTCCCTCTTTTCTAAAACAAGATGTTGTCGATGGTGTCGGTGGCATCATCCAGATCAAACCCGTGCACCGAGCGATAGACCTTGTACAGCGCCTGGAGTTTTTTAGGTGTGCTGAGCCAAAACTGATCCTCGGTCATTTTGAGAAGATTGGTCGCCAGATAATAAAGCCACTCCCAGTCCCAGGTGTTGGACTCTAAGTGGCTATCGATTCCCCCGAGTTTGGATCCTCTGCTTCGGGCATGGCCTTATCGAGTGCTTCGTTGATCGCCGCCCCCAACCGTTCCAAGTCGCTCAGCTCCAGAAGCTCACCGACCTGTCGCAGCGAAATACCTTCATCTTCAACCTTGATCGAGGCATAGATCAGGGCACGGATGGCTTTGAGTTTCATTTTCTGTAAATCCTCAAAGGCCAGGTTGATGTCACCATAGACATCTTCCAGCTCACAGAAGGTATTCATGTTGAGCTTGATTTCATAATCCTTACAGCCGAGTGAGAAGGGGATGCCTTTGTTTTTTAATTCTGAAGCTTTCAAGTCAAAATACCTCCATCGTTACGGGGCGGTAACTGGTTCAGCAGGGACCGCGGTGAACCAACCGGAGATGATCGCCGGATCGATTCCGACCTCGTCCTCATCGGCGATGAAGCGGAAGTTGCCATCAAAATCCCGCGAGTAGAAGGTACCTTTGAGCTTGGCGGTCTTCGGTGCGGGCTTATCCGCTTCGGTGTCATATTCATCGGCTGCCAGTTCGAACTTGCCTTTTAGAAGCCAGACGAAGCGGTACTTGCCGTTATGCTTTTTGGACTTAAAGCCCAGGGCCACAGTCGGAGCCAGGTCCTGCTTGCTTTCGATCAGGACCCCCGTTACAACCGAGGCACCCTGCAAGGTGGCGCGGCTGGTGAGGGAAAGCTGGTTCAGTTCAATTTCGACCTCGATGCTGTCAAAGGAAGTGATCACATCCTCGACGGTGTCATCTGAATAGATGTTCTCCGAATTGACCTTCGGGGAGAGCTTGGCGCTGATCGCGCGTTCCAGTTTGGTTGGGGTGGCATAAGTAGCCCCGGTGTTGTCGTCTTTGGTCAGTAGTGCAATGTGAATATCTCTAAGACCGATTTGTCTGGCCATTTAGGTGTCCTCCTGTGATTCGAGATAAAAGAATTTAAGCCCTTTGTGGTAGATCCCAGTGTCCGGCTCGTAGAAATCCGCTTCGTTCAGACGGTGAAACCCGGCAGCCAGAAGCAAAGATTTGATTGACACAACCAACGCGGTATAATCCGATTTCGACCAGATGTCTATCTGGATGTAGTGTCCGGTGTGGCTCTCCTGATCTTCGGAAAACTCCTCGCCGTTTTGCAGGTATTCATGGAAGGTGATATAAGTGCTTTCTTTGCCGGTGTATTTCTGAAAGGCAACCGGAACGCCAGCAGAAGCCAGGGAATCCAAAACGAGTTTGTTAATCACCATTGATGCCTCTTTCCAGTTCCTCCCGGATCGCTTTGTTGATCGGGCCTTTGTTCTCTCGAACGGACTTTTCGGCCCAGTGCTGGGCAGGGATCTTCGATGTGCCCCACTCGGTGAATTTGCTATAGAAAAACGGGGAGTTGTCGCCTTTGGTCGGTCCGACCTGGACGAAATCCACCCCGTTTTCCTGCTTGATGTCCGAAACGGCTATGTTGTCTGCCATGTGGGTTTTGCTTTGGCCCGACCTGGGCGCTTTGGATTCCATACTGGCCTTTACCAGTTTCCCGGCTCGTGCCAGTGCCTTCTGTTTGATCTCCATTCCTTTGGCTCCGAGTTTATTGACCTTGCTGATAAGTTCATCCATTCCTTCAAGTTCAATTTTGGCCACTGAGCAACACCTCCAACGCCTTGATTTCCAGATACTTTTTTCGGTACTTGATGTCATCGATGTCGATGATGTTAAACAGTCGGTCCTGGAATCGGATCTTCATATTAGTCGTGATTCCGGACCGATAACGGATCGTGAATTTGACCGTGCTTTCAGCCTGGACCGCTTTGGCGGCAAAGTACTCCTTGCCATGAAGATTGGACACGGCAGCCCATACGGTAGCCAGCTCCGCTTCTGCGTCTCGGGCAAAGCCGTTTTCATCGATGGTGGTGGTAATCTGCAAAAGGGTGATTCGTTTGCCGAGCTCGCCAATTTTCATCATTACCACCCATCCAATCGATAGGGCTGCAGCAGCCGCCGGGTGAAATCCAGAAGGTCAGGGATGTTGGCAGCTTCGCGTTGTTCATAGAGATTGGCGACCAGAAACAGCCCCGCGTTTTTCAGGATCTCTGGGACGGGGTCAAATTCAGCCAAGGATCGTCTCAAGACATCTTCGCAAATACCCTCTGCGGTGGAAATGAAATGGAGGATGAGCGAATCATCCTCCACACCATCGACACGCAGATACAATTTGGCTTCTTCTAATGTGACAAGCAGATCGCTCACCTCCAATTCTGCAACAATTATTCAGCCGCCATCAATCCCGCGGCTTTAAGTTTGCCCAGTAGTGCATTGAAATCAGTGACCAGCCCAGGGACATCGGCGGCCACACTATCTGCCTGGAAAGCGGCAGGGGTGAACAGGCCAAGGACCTGTCCACCCTCCGCAATTTCCAGAGTGCCACCAATGACGGTTTTTTCACCACCCTGTTCGGTATAATTTTTGACGTTACTCATTTTTTACTCCCCTCACGCTTTCATCTTCAGGACCTGAATCGCTTCAGGCAGGATCAGCTTGCCATCGACACGCTGGGTAGCTCTGAAACCAACCTGGCCGTTGGCGGCATACAATTCGTTCAGACGCTGGAAGGAACGGCCCTGGCGATCGGCGATCCAGTAGTTGCTGAAATCACCAAAGGCGATAACTTTGGCACTGGCAGCGATCGTGGGTGCAGAAGCAGCGGTTTTTATTTTGATGCCAAGAATGGTATCAGGGTCATTGGTTTTGAGCGAAGTGTCCCACAAATACTGACCGTTGCCGTCCTTGAGTTTTCGGATCGCTTTGACAGTGGCATCATTCATGACAAACACTGCATTTTTACGATACGGCGCTCTCAAGGAATGATACAGATCGATCAGTTCATCCGTGGTGATGGCAGTTGCCGATGCGGTTGTCACACCAACCTGAGCACCGCCAGTGGCATTGAAGATACCGGTCGGCTTGCCGGAACCATCACCAATGAAGAAAGCTTCTTCCTCTTTGGCACCGATCCGACGACCAAATTCCCTGGCAATGTAGCTTTCTAGGTTGAAAACGCTGTCATTGAGAAGCTCTTCGGAGACTTTGATCATGGTTGCCAATTTGTACGCACCGATCGTCACCTGGGTGAAGGCATCGTCCGATTCTGGAATCAATCCTTCCTCATCGACCCAGCTGGCAGTACCTTTGCTGGCGACAACAGGGATTTTGCGATCGCCGGACGAGGTAGTGATCACATTCGCCAACTGACGGAAAATGTTCTGCTCCTCCAGTGCAGCGATCAGCTGACGCTCAAATTCGCTGGGTACTAAAAAGCCTCCCTCGCTTTCGGTTCCGATCTGCAGGGCGTTTTGGACATCGAAGTGGGTTTTATTGCGCATGGCTTTCCAGAATGCGGATCGATACTCATCCGAAGCCCGACCGGTTTTGGTATCCTGGCCAGTGCCATTCGGGACGTTTCGGATCGGGCTGTTGACCGGCTGGTTCAGTTCCAGGTCCAAAGCACGCTGGCGTTCCAGACGATCGATTTCTTTGCCAAGGCTGACGACCTCAGCTTCCATCTTGTCATAGACGGCGGTGTCTTCGGCGCTGATCAGGCCGTCGGTGCCGCGTTTGCTATCCAGAAATGCTTTGGCAGCATCCCAGGCCTTTGCTCTCTTTTCGCGAAGTTCCAAAATCATGTTCATATCAAAATGCCCTCCTTAAGGCTGAATCAAAAAAAGCCGCTTCTCGAGCGACTCTACGGTGGTGGATGGGATGTGGTTGTTGGGTTGTGGTTCCGGGTCCGGTAGTTTGGGTCGTTGGGGTAGTTTTCGCATGAGTGAATTGGTCACGGTTAAGTTACTGAAGATGATGCCTTCTCCTTCCTGCGAGCTGCTGAAATCTGAATACAGTATCCCGTCTGCAAAACCCAACTCAACAGCTTTTTTGGCGTTCATCCAGGTCTCGTTGTCCATAAGGCGTGAGATCTTGGCTCGGGACATGCCCGTTTTCAACTCATAGGCGTTGATGATCGATTCCTTGACTTCGCTGAGCATGGCGATTGCCTTTTCCATCTCGACTGTGTCGCCGAATGCGATCGTCATCGGGTTATGACACATGAGCATGCTTACCGGTGACATCAGGACCTCGCCCCCGGCCATGGCAATCACTGACGCAGCGCTGGCAGCAAGTCCATCGATTTTGATCGTCACCTTGCCGGGATAGTCCATCAACATATTGTAGATTTGAGCTGCGGCGAAGACGTCGCCGCCCGGACTATTGACCCAGATGGTGATATCGCCGGTTTCATTCATCAGCTCGGATTTGAACTGCTTCGGGGTAACCTCATCGCCGTACCAGCTCTCTTCAGCAATGGGACCTTCAAGGTGCAAGGTGCGGCCGTTTTCGTTCTTGATCCAGTTCCAAAACTTTCGATTCAAGATTTGTTTCCTCCTTTGAACTATTCTTTGACGCGAATGCGCCTGCGTCCTGAAGTTTTGTCATGTTGCCATTGATCAGGTAGAGGTCCCCACCCAGCTCCGGTGGTATCGCGTTGAGATTTTCTAATTCGCGTATATCATTACTGGATAACCAGCCGTTCTGGCGACCAGTTGCATAACCAGTCATCCGGCTCTGATAATCCCCGCGCAGCAGACCGTCCAGATTGAATTTCACAAAGTACTGCTGTTTCTCCGATGGCAGGAACAAAGCTTTCTGAATGGCCTGTTCCCAGCGGATGACCCAAGGGTCCAAGGTGTACTTCACAAATTCCAGCGACTGCTGTTCGATGTTCGAAAAACTTGATTTCTCGAGATCAGCCAACATATGAGGGGGCACTCGAAAGATTCGTGCGATCTCATTGATCTGAAATTTCCTTGTTTCCAAAAACTGAGCTTGGTCAGGAGGGATCCCGATCGGTGAGAATTTGACACCTTCTTCCAGAACAGCAATCCGATGTGCATTGCTACTTCCTTGATAGACAGCGTTCCAGCTATCTCGCAGTCGTTTGGGGTCCTTGACGATCCCAGGATGTTCCAGGACACCACCGGGATTGGCCCCGTTGGCGAAGAATGTTGCGCCATATTCTTCTGTGGCGATTGCCATTCCGATCGCATTTTTAGCCATTGCTATCGGCGAGTAACCTATCAATCCATCGAATCCGAGCCCAGGGATGTGCAGCACCTCATCACTTCTGAGCACATACATGCCGCGATCGGTCTGATAGTGGTAAGTGATCTCGCCTGTCGTTGCCCGATCGACCAACATCTTGTCCGGAAGCAGCGGATAAAGTGACAGCACTCGACCCCGGCCATCACGGATGATCTGGGCATAGGCATTCCCCCAAAGTAAAAGATGACTCATCAGCGTTTCTCGAAACACGAATGAAGTCATCTCTCGGTTGGGTTCGCTATGCAATAGGTAATACAATGGATGATCCAACGCCTTATCTTTGCCACGATCGGTGTACCGGTAAGTGTGAAGCGGCAAGCTGGCGATGGTTTCAGACAGGATCCGGACACAAGCATAGACGGCGGTGGTCTGCAGGGCGGAACGTTCGTTGACGGTTTTGCCGCTTGGCGTGCTGCCGAAGAAAAAACTATAGGTGTTACCAAGAAGTGAGTTTTGGGGTTTGTCTCGGGCTTTAAAAATACGGTCAAGAACCGGCATCACTTTCCTCCTGTTGACTGGGTTTTTAAACCAGGCTATTCTTGGGTTAGAGCCTGTTTGATTAAGCCGACCGGCAATTGGAGCCTAGTAGACTTTTTCGAACGGGTTTGTTGTTTTATCAGTCAGATCTCACAGCTATCGACATTGAAAGCCTTCGTTTAGTTCTCCCGCAATTTGAAAAAGCACCTGTTGCCAGATGCTTCGCTTGAAATGATATCTATTTCGTTTTCGGAAATTTTATTTGATTAGTGAATCCACATTCATCCGACCATAAAGGATTCGACTGATTTCAACAATTTTTCCCTGCTCGATCACTGTATAAAAAACAAGATAGTTATTGACTGGAAGGATTCGGTACTCGCTTTCCAAAGCCTTTATGGGAAGATAGACACGGTGAGAATATGGAAATTTCTCCAAAATCTCTATTGAGTGTTCCAAATCATCCAGCAAATCCAACGCTGCCTTTGGCGCATGCAATTCCGTTGAAATATATCCAACAATTTCCGCTAAATCAGTTTTGGCTTGCGGAAGATACTGGATCTTATACATTTTTCTGCTCTGCCTGGTTTAAAACTTCACGACGCAAACTGTTGAAAACATCCTTATGTGAAAACCTCTGACTGGTTTGCTTCGCTTCCATTTCAGCCTCTTTCAATTTGAAGTAGATTTCACTTTCAAACTGGAGTTTTTCAAATGCCTCTATACTCATAACGACCATATCGCCATGGCCGTTTTTGGTTAAATAAACTGGCTCTTCAGTTTCATGCACGATTCTCGAAATATCAGTGAAATGGTTTCTCAAATCGGAAACGGGTCTGATCTGTGGCATATCCAACACCCCCCTAGGTTTAGAACCATTTTATCATAATTATGATAATTCGCCAAGTTTGGATATACCGTACTGGATATTTTGAGGGGTGGATATGCCTGATAACATCCATTCATAGAATGAGAAGTCCACGATTGTCATAAACAGAACCAACCACATTACCACCATTTCGAATCGCCCGGTCCAGGGCCATGATCGTCGCTACCGCGCCGTCGATCTTCTCCGTGCTCTTTTCCTTGTCCGGTTTGATGTTCCCAGCTGGGTCCGTCTTAATAAAGATATTGTCCATACACCAGCGCAGAACCGGATGACCGCTGTGTGCAAGCTTTTGTTCTAACGTCAGTTTCATGAGCTCCTTGGTTGGCGGTGACATGTCTTTGTATCCCTGTCCGAAAGGCACGACCGTGAAGCCAAGCCCCTCCAGGTTCTGCGTCATCTGGACAGCACCCCAGCGATCAAAGGCTATTTCCTTGATGTTGAATTTGGTTCCAAGCACATCAATGAAGCTTTCAATGAAACCATAGTGCACCACATTGCCTTCTGTCGTCTGAAGAAACCCTAGCTTCTCCCAGGTATCATATGGAACATGATCGCGTTTGACCCGGATACCGATGTTATCTTCAGGAATCCAGAAGAATGGCACGATCTGGTACTTGTCATCTTCATCCGCTGGAGGAAAGACCAGGACAAATGCGGTCAAGTCGGTAGAGGAGGAGAGGTCCAAACCGCCGTAGCATTCACGACCACTCAATTTCTCAAGATCAACCTCGAAGTCGCACAGATCCCACTTCTCCATGGGCATCCAACGAATAGATTGCTTGACCCACTGGCAAAGTCGCAACTGGCGAAATGAGTTCTCTTCAGCAGGGTTCTGACGGGCGTTTTCGCAGGCAATTGCTAACTTTTCTTCGCTGACTGTAATTCCCAAGCTTGGATTGGCTTTTCGCCAAATCTTGGGGTTCGTCCAGTCATCATTTTCACCGGCAGCATAGATCACCGGCAGAAAGGTTGGATCCGTTTTTCTGCCTTCCAGGATATCGATCGCTTTTTGATGCAGTTCATAGCCGATGCTGTTTAAATCATTACCAGCTGTGGTGATCAGAAAGTTCAGCGGCTGTCGCCTGGCATCCGATGCACCATGCAGCATAACCCGAACCATTTCACGATTGGCGACATGGGTTTCGTCAAACAAAACCGCATGTGGATTGATGCCGTGCTTGCTGTAGGCTTCACTGGAAAGCACTTGGTAGAACGAGTTTCGCTCCGGGTAGATGATTCGCTTTTGTGATGCCATGACCCGAAGTCGCTTTTTCAGTGCCGGGCTGAGCTTGATCATGTCCACAGCAACGTTGTAAATCAGACTCGCCTGAGCACGATCGGCAGCACAGCTGTAGATTTCGGCACCAAATTCACCATCTGCTACCAACATGAAAAGAGCTAGGGCAGCGCCTAGCTCGGTCTTTCCTTGCTTCTTCGCGATCTCGACGTAGGCTGTTGTGAACTGCCGATAGCCGTTTGGCTTGATGACTCCAAAGATATTCCGGATGATTTCCTTCTGCCAGTCCAGTAGGTGGAATGGCTGGTTATACCATTCACCCTTCGTATGCCTTAGGTTTTCAATGAAATTGATGGCATAGTCCGCACGTTGGGGGTCGTAGGTGGAGGTTGGGAGAATAAATTGCGACGGCTTGAATTTCTGTCTTGATGGTCTTGCCACTTAACATCCCTCCATCAAGTACGTTGATGATACTTTGGCCATTTCACATAAATTTCACTTCACTTTCAAAACTTCATAACAATCGGCGTGTATATTAACCTTGTGAGCAGTGAGTTGCTCTTCATATAGCACCTTTGGTAGGTGACAGAAAGCAAGAACCCCAGCGAAATTATGCGAGGGGTTGTTTGTTTTCTAGGGGGTATATTTTAACAATTCACCGATTCTTCACACTTCTGTCGATCGCACTTCACATCCTTAAACTACACTGAGTTCAGAGCAGACAAGAGCAGTGACGATTCATCCTTCTCCTTCATATTCTCCTCCATTAACAAGACCTCGGCGTGGTAACCGGGGTCTTGTTTTTTTCAGAGAGAATCAATCCCTATGCAGAATGAAGTCGTTCTCAGTTGTACCTTTTCAAAATGATCTCATAGACTGCTTTGACCGCTGCATCCTTCGGCTTTTTATCCCAGCCACGATCATAATTGACCAGGAGCTTTCCGTCCTTTCGGATCTCGAGCTTGGAAATCCGGCCCTCATCAATACCATATTCTGAGCCGTTTTCGAAATGCTTCACTTGGAATTCATTTCCGTCAATCTTTCCGTTCGACCACATATTGCTCGCCTCCGTCTTTTGTTATGTACATAGATCACTCTGTCCGGAGATAATAGCAACAAAAATGTCCAAGATAATCACTCGTCAAAAAGTACATTATTCTATAAGATAACTGTGACTATTCAACAACCCTGCGAAACCGATCTTCGCCAATAATCAGACCAAGTGTGGACCCGCTGTCCCATCTCATATGGATGGTTCCAATGCTATCAATGAACATCACCGAACCTCGGTCACCCGGCTTCAACTTGGAGTAGTGGTCCTTCATACACACCAATTCGATTCGACAACCAACGGGGTATTGTTCACGAAGCCGATTGATCATTTCTGTTGAAGGAAAGCTATTCATGGGACACCTCGGTTTCAGATGAATTGGTTGCTTTCTTTGGACCTCCATTTGAATAAGCCGAATTGCCATCCAGGTTTCGTAGGAGAAGCTTCCTGATATTTTTGAACTCTTCACCCACAAAACCCAATCGAATGAGAAAAACCCGAAAGGCAAACTTCTCATTCTCGACCATCTTCTCCCTGGCAGTTACGCGCTTTTGTTGTTTGGCTGCATTACACAATGCTCCAATGAAGCGAGCATATGCGGTTATTTCCTCGACTGAAGAATTGTATGGAAACCAGGGAAACTGAAGTGTCTCGTCCGTCTGTACGATCGGGAGTTCATCGATACCAATTGCCTTTTTAATCAGGTTTGCTTTGCTGGCGATCAGCTTCTCAAGGTTGGCGAGGCTTTCATCCGTGAATCCATCCAGCGGCATTTCAATGGTCAGGATGTCTGATTCACGTATGGATGGTTCATCAGCCAGGACACCAAGCCCACTTTCATAAGTATCGGGTTCATCATATTCGCGTTCAATGGAACTAAAACCTTTCTGGTATAGAGCATCTTCCAGTTCCAGATTGTCCTTGCCAGTGACCGTGCCATTCTTGTCGATGTGGTAACCACCCACCTTGAATGCAAATGTCGGTGCCCCGAGGTATTCCAATGGGGCATCCAGGAACTGGCTGATTGCTGCTACCAATGACTTTCGTTCTGCTCCTGTGACGTGATATTGAATCCTCATTTCATTGACCTCCTGTACTTTTTGTAAGTACATAGATCACTCTGGAGGCGAGGAATAGCAAGTAATATCAACGAGGTTTTAAACATCTGAGTAAGGTATTTTCTGCCCGTCACGGACAAGAAAAACGGAGCCATCATTTCCGAACTGTTCGATCGATCTTTTAACAATGACATCGCAATACTTGGGATCTAGTTCGCATGTATAGCAGACACGATTCATCTGCTCACAAGCGATCAAGGTACTGCCACTGCCACCAAAGGAGTCCAGAACGATGTCGCCCTCCTTGCTGGAATTCTTGATAAAATACCCGCAGAGCCCGACCGGTTTCATTGTTGGATGATCCGGATTTTTCTGAGGTCGGTCAAACTCAACCAAGGTGGTTTGCTTGCGATCCGCATACCAGGCATGACTGGCACCATCCTTCCAGCCATAGAGGATTGGTTCATGTTTCCACTGATAATCTTGGCGTCCCATGACCAATTGGTTTTTGACCCAGATCAGGCACTGGCGAAGCGTATACCCTGCAGACTTGAACGCACTGCGGAAGTTATACCCTTCGCTGTCGGCATGAAAGACATAGGCAGCCGCACCGGGCTTGGAAAACTCATGCATGCGTTTGAACGCTTCCAATAAAAAATGCAGGAACTGTTCGTCCTGCATCTTATCATTTTGGATCTTAAGACCAGTCCCACCTTCGTAGTCGACATTATACGGAGGATCCGTTAGGATTAGGTCGGCCATTTGGAAGTCCATGAGTTTGGCGATGACCTCGGGCGATGTTGAGTCGCCACAGATCAAGCGGTGCTTGCCAAGTAGCCAGACATCGTCCAGTTTCGTCTTTGGGTCATCGATTTCCGATAGCGCCTTTTCGGCATCGAAATCATCTTCCTTGGTATCAGGAACGCCAAACATCTTGTTCAGATCCGGTAAATCAAAACCAGTTAGTGACAGATCAAAGCCATTGGCATCGAGATCCTTAAGCAGGTCAGTCAGCAAAGGAATGTCCCACTCACCACTGATTTTGTTAAGGGCGACATTGAGGGCCTTTTCCTTATCAGGATCCAGGTCGACGACCACACAGTCCACTTCCTGCGCACCCATCTGGACCAGGACTTTGAAGCGCTGATGACCGCCGACGATATTGCCAGTCCGTTTATTCCAGATGACCGGTTCGACGTAACCGAACTCCTCGATCGATCGCTTGAGCTTTTCATACTCAGGATCACCTGGCTTGAGGTTTTTTCTGGGATTATAGTCTGCGTGGTTGATTTTTGATGCTGGGATTTTCTGTAGGTTCATTTAACCTCCAATCAAAAAGCATCCGCCACAGCGAATGCTCTATTTGCATGATTATTGTTTATTGAGTGTTCTATGATTCTATTCTGTTCTTGCCGTTAGCTTTTGCTTTGTAGAGGAGTTTATCTGCCTTGGCTAACACTGAGTAACTGTCCGTATTGAAGGCAGGCCCTCCAGTTACTTCAACCAAGCCAGCACTAAACGTAATTGGTTCATGAATCCCTTGAATCTGATGATCGTTCAGCTTGCTACTGATTCTCTCAAATAACTTGCGGCCGTTTTGATGATCACATTCAGGCAAAATTACAAGAAATTCCTCCCCGCCATATCTTCCCGCAAAATCTGAGTACCGAATACTTGACTTGATGATTTCTGAAAATTCACGCAAGACTTCATCACCTATCAAATGGCCATACGTATCATTGATTCTCTTGAAATTATCAATGTCTAATAAAACAACAGAAAGTTTGCCGTGTGCTTGATTTATTCGCTTCAACTGGTTTACTAATTGTTCCAATATGAATCGGCGATTGAAAAGGCCAGTCAATTCATCAGTTATTCCGAGAATAACAAGCTTCTCCTCTCGCTTTTTTATTTTGGTAATATTCAACAATGAAACAACTGCATAGTTATCTTCCCTATGCTTCACGGGTGTTGCATTGACTGAGAACCACATTTTGTCTGTTCGGCCATTAATAGTGAAAACGTGTTCCAATTCGGCGTTTTCAAAGCCAATACCGGTCTGAATAACATCAGTCAATGAGTTTCTCAATTTACAATTGCGGCATTCTGATGTCTCGCCGCAGATTCCATTAGATTCCACAGCCACTTTGCAATTGAATGTATTCCCAAACAATTTGCCTGCTAACACCAGTTCGGGTTGATTAAACAGACTGAAAACAACCTGATTTGCTTCAATCAATTTAAGCTGTTCATCAAATATGATTGTACCAACAGGGCTATGCTGAAAAAGTGCATATAGAAGGTCTTCTGCTGAATCCACCAGATTCAAAATGGATGTGGCATTGGATTCCCGATCAGCTATGAACATTTTCACTCCTCTCAAAAGGCTCTATTGAATTATATCAACGATGACACAAAAGAGGAGTGATTTTGTCAAAATTATTTCTGTAAGAATTGATTATTCATTGATAGACGTTCCAATCCCTTTCGTGCCCCGGCCAGATCACCAGACAATGCCTGACCGCGGAGGGTTTTAATCTGTTGTTTACTCAGTCGATGCTTCATAAGCTCTGCCAGAAATACTTTCACTTCGAAACTTGCCATATCAATACACCACCTTTGTTGATAGCAGTTTCTCCATCAGGTCATCATGCGGAGCCGATCCCTTATACTCGGTCGAGCAATTTTCTCTGACCACCTGATAGATCTGAAGCCAGATGTTATTTGCCTGCCGCAGATAATTTTGACTCATCGCCACAAAGGGGGAGGGGATCGCATTCCCGGTTGTTGGATGCTTAGCCAAAAAGCCCATCTCAGAGACCGCTTCTTCGCATTGTACCCAGCGGGCAACGGTCATCGCGTACTGTTCCATGATTTGGTACGGGATCAAGGCGATGCAGCCACGCTCATTGAGCCAGGCCCAGGTTTTTTCATACACATCGATCGCGATCATGTTTTTCCCGTTGCGTTGTTTGGCTGACATATACTCACGCGGCGGTGGCATATCCACACCTTCTAGGTCCGAGTCGACGTCAAACTCGATTACCTCAAGCTTTCGCTTGCCAGGATTTCCATCGAGCAGCTTATCGGCCAGTGCTTTCTTTTTCTTTCCAGCACCGACCCTTGCCCCGCCATGTCCATTGGCCACTTTGTCACCTCCCATAAAAGAAAAGAGGGCTATCACCCTCTTGAAATCGCGAAAGTTTTTACGGTGCTCCGCCTCCGTAGCCATGGCTACGGATTGTAGAGATTCAGACCGCCCCTACCCCCAGCGACCACCTTCGCGTGCGGTTATTGTCGAGTGGCAGGAGGTACAAAGAGCCATCAAATTTGATTCATCATGCGTGCCACCATCACGAAGAGGAAGGATATGGTGAACTTCATCGGCAGCGACCAGCTTGCCATCCTTTTCACATTGCTCACACAATGGGTGTTCATGAATGTACCTGTCACGGATCCGTTTCCAAGTCCGACCATAGCGTTTCCGGGTTGCTGGATCACGATCGTACTTCTCATACCGTTTGGCTTCCTGTTTGGCATGTTCTTCACAGAACCGACCTGATGTCAGTAGGGGACAACCAGGGTGGGAGCAAGGTGTTTTAGGTTTTTTTGGTGCCAATCAATACCTCTCCCTTTCCGACAAACAAAAAGCCCCCGCGGTACTGTTGCCCGCGAAGGCTCTGTTCAAATTCTTTTTTGCTAGCTTAATACTATCAGAAGAGCTTACTGTATTTCACTGGAATTTACTGTAAAGTTTTGGCAGTACCACTTGAGATAGGGCTCGGCTGTGTGCTTTGAAAACATTTTCGATGCTATAGCCCATATCCACTGCAATCTGTGCCCAGGAGAGAAAACAAAGATATCGTTTCTCAAGAAGTGTCTGATATTCCTTATTCTCAATGGATTTTATAATTGAGACGATTTCACGTTTCAGGTCCACAAGCTGATCAATATCCATATTTATTTCTGTTTGTAGATCAATGATTTTTCCGATGGTTTCTTCAATCGTGGAATGACTAGAGTTGTGATTTCGTGGCATGTCGGACATGGTTGTAGTTACTTTGGTCGCAAGCGAACTTAAAGATTCAACTTGCTCAAGTTTGCTATTGATCCTATGATCAATCCGATACGCCTGGCCAAGATATTCCTTAGCAGTCATATTGACCTCCGAATTTAAGCCACGGCATCTGCCCGCCATAGTATTTTTCTGCAATCCAACGCTGATCGCTAAATGACTTCCGGGCAATGAAGTCATACGCCGCCTGCCGCGACTGACGAAGCTGAACGTCTGTTTTGAAAAATC
>Ga0228535_1002690_pt1 | contig 15799 bp, 17 predicted proteins | sample SJ1metagenome_FD_168457 | JGI IMG/M metagenome (GOLD analysis project Ga0228535, IMG submission 168457) | Enriched culture of PCE-dechlorinating microbial communities from Ithaca, New York, USA - SJ1 | ecosystem: Engineered > Modeled > Simulated communities (microbial... > Unclassified | place... | reverse complement strand
CGGACCGTTCGCCGTTTTTTTATCTTACCTTGGCGCCCGTCTTGGGTTCGCGGTCGAATCCGATCAGCGCAAGCCCCGCCGGCGAATCCGTCGCGAGCAGCATGCCGTGCGATGCGACGCCCATCAGCTTGGCCGGCTTGAGGTTGGCCACGACGACGATGGACTTGCCGACCAGTTCCTCCGGCTTGTAATCCTTGCCGATGCCCGCAACAATCGTCCGCTCCTCGCCGAGATCGATTTTCAGCTTGACCAGCTTGTTGGACTTGGGAACCGCCTCGGCGGCGAGAATTTTCGCCACGCGCAAATCCACTTTTGAAAATTCGTCATAGTCGATTTCGGGCTTGATGTCCGGGGCCGGTTTGGGGGGCGCGGGAGGCGCTTCCTTTTCGGCGCTCACGCGCGGGAAAAGCGACTCGCCGCGGGAAAGCGCCGCGCCCGCGGGCAGGGGTTCGCCCCGGCGGATCGTGTCGAGATCATATCGGGCCGTCGCCTCCAGTCCGAGCGTCTCCAGGATTTTCCGGGACGCCTGCGGCATGAACGGCGCGATCAAAACGGCGACGGAACGCAGAACCTCCAGAAGACGGTACATGATGGCGGTCAGTTTTTCGCGGCCGGCCGGATCCTTCGCAAGCGACCAGGGTTCGTTTTCGACGATGTATTTATTGGCCGCGCCGACGAGTTCCCAGACGGCCATGAGCGCCTTGTGCAGCGCCATGTCGGCAAAGCAGGCCTCGACTTCCGCCACGGTCTTTTGCGCCAGCTCAGGCAGCTTGCTCTCCAGCGCCGCCTCGGGCGGGGCGGGAATTTTGCCGTCGCAGTACTTGATGGCCATGGTGACGGAACGGCTCACCAGATTGCCGAGATCGTTGGCCAGATCGGAGTTGAGTCTTGCGACAAACGCCTCTTCCGAAAAATTGGAATCGAGGCCGAAAACCATGTCCCGCAGCAGAAAATAGCGGAAGGCGTCCAGGCCGTACTTGTCCTTCAGATCCAGCGGCCGGACGACATTGCCCAGACTCTTGGACATTTTGCTGGAGTCGACATTCCAGTAGCCGTGCACGTTGAGGTGCCGGTAGGGCTCGATGCCCGCCGCCTTGAGCATGGTCGGCCAGTAGATGCCGTGGGGTTTCAAAATGTCCTTGGCGATGAGGTGCTGGGCCTGGGGCCAGAATTTTTTGAAGTTCGGTCCGTCCGGATAACCGATGGCCGTGACGTAGTTGATGAGCGCGTCAAACCAGACGTAGGTGACGTACTGGTCGTCGAACGGCAGGGTGATCCCCCATTCCAGGCGGGTCTTGGGCCGCGAGATGCAGAGGTCCTCCAGCGGCTCGCGCAGGAAAGCCAGCACCTCGTTGCGGTAGCGCTCCGGCCGGATGAAATCCGGATGCTCCTGGATGTAGCCTACGAGCCAGTCCTGATATTTGCTCATGCAGAAGAAATAGTTGCTTTCCTTGCGGTGTTCGGGAACGGTCTGGTGGTCGGGGCACTTGCCGTCCACCAGTTCCTTTTCCATGTAAAAGCGTTCGCAGCCCACGCAGTAAAATCCCTCGTAGGCGCCGAAGTAAATGTCGCCCGCATCGTAGACCTTCTGCAGGATATAGCGGACGGTTTCCACATGGTTGGCGTCGGTCGTCCGGATGAAGTAGTCGTTGGTGATGCAAAGCTCCGGCCAGAGGCTGCGGAACTGCGCGCTGACGCCGTCCGCGTACTGCTTGGGGCTGACGCCCGCCTTCTGGGCGGCTTCGGCGATTTTATCGCCGTGCTCGTCCGTGCCGGTGACGAAAAACGTTTCCTGTCCGGCCATGCGGGCCCAGCGGGCCAGAACGTCGGCGACGATGGTTGTGTAGGCGTGGCCGATGTGCGGCGACGCGTTGACGTAGTAAATCGGCGTGGTGATATAAAAGGGTTTGGACATGATGATTTACGGCTCCTTGCGACTGTTTGCTTTTTTAATCGGTTCCCGCGGTCCGGATTTTTGCCGGGGCGGAGGCGGGGGGGCGCCGGCGGATTTATCCGCCTCGGGTTTCGGCGCTTTGGGGCCTTTGGGGCCTCCCGCGTATCCCTCGTGTTCAAAGGACAGGCAGCACATCAGCCGCCCGCATAATCCCGAAATTTTCTCCGGATTGAGGGACATGCTCTGTTCCTTGGCCATTTTCACGGTGACGCGGTCGAGGTTCTGCAGGATGCCCGCGCAGCAGACCGTCCGTCCGCAGATGCCGAGGCCCTTGACGATGCGGGCTTCCTGGCGCGCGCCGATCTGCTTGAGCTCGATGCGGGTTTTGAACCGGGACACGAGGTCTTTGACCAGTTCGCGGAAATCCACGCGGTTGTCGGCGGTGAAGTAAAAGATCATTTTGCTTCTGTCGAAAAGGCACTCCACCGTGATCAGTTTCATCGGCAGGCCTCTGTCGGCGATCCTGGCCACGCAGAATTTTCTCGCGTCTTCTTCCAGCAGGGCCAGCTCCGCCTTGACCCGCAGATCGTCTTCGGTGACCTTGCGCAAAACGCTTTTGAGGTTCGGCGGCGCCTGCGCCGGTTCGCAGCGGCGAATGTCGGTGACGACAACGCCCAGAGCGACGCCGTTGTCGGTATCCACCAAAACCTGATCGTCCTTGTGCAAAATCAGATCGCCCGCGTCGAAATTGTAAATTCTGCCTTCTTTTTTGAATTTTACGCCGATGATGTTTGTCAACACGCTTTTGCCGCCTTGTTTTTTTACAGATGGAGCTTAAATGCCATCGCCTCCAATGTCAACGATTTGTTCACATTCATTTCAATGGTTTGATCGGCTTTTTCCACGTGCGCGATGTTGTCCAGGAGTTCTTCTCCGGTGAGGCGGCCCGCCAGCCCGGATACGAGCGGCAGCGCGTCCGCGTTGATGAGCAGGGCGGCGGCGGCCGTTTCCCGGAACACGAGGGCATCGCGGAAATAAGACTTGAGGATGGCGAGCCCCTGGCGGATTTCTCTTTTGTCCTGGCCCAGAAACGCCGCGAGCGTAAGCGGCGCCGGCAGCGGGCCGCCGTCTGCGCCGGCCAGGATGTTCCCCAGCGCCTCGCGGTAAGCCATCGTCTCCTCCGCATTCAGTTCCAGCGCCCGGCCGATCGAACCGCCGGACAGCGAGGCGAGCACGGCGGCGCGGGACGGCGTAAGCGTTGCGTGTTCGGTCAGATACCGCGCCACGGTGGGAGCGGAAAGCGGGGCGAAGCGCACGTGGCGGCAGCGCGACAGGATAGTCTGCGGCAGCCAGTAGGGGCGGGCGGTGACCAGGATGAGGATATTGTCGGCCGAGGGTTCCTCCAGGGTTTTGAGCAGAGCGTTGGCCGCCTGCTCGTTCATTCTGTCCGCCTCGTCGAGAATAAAGATTCGCCTGCGCCCCTCCAGCGGCTTGAAGGTCATCTGTTCCTGAATGCCGCGGATGGCGTCGATGCGGATAAACTGCGCCTGCGTGGCCAGGAGATGGAAATCGGGATGTTGGCCCGACATCATTTTCCGGCAGGATCCGCAGGCTCCGCAGGCGTCGCCCGCGGTTAAGTCCCGGCAGGCAAGCGCGGCGGCGAAGGCCAAAGCCAGGGTCTTCTTGCCGACGGCGTCGGGCCCGCTGAAAAGATAGGAATGGGCGACGCGCCCCCTGGCCAGGGTCTGCCTGAGCATGTCAATCTGCCGGCTATGGCCGTAAATATCCGCAAAGGACATGAAATCCGCTCCTCAAGCCTGCCGCCGGTGTTGCATGAACGCCGCCGCGTGCCGGCGGACGTCCGCTGCGATTTCATCGATCGATCGCGCCGCGTCAAGAACGCGGAAGCGCCCGGGCTCCTCATTGGCCAGCGCAAGGTAGGCCGCGCGCACGCGGTTGTGAAAGTCCAGCTTTTCCTTTTCAAAGCGGTCGGCGGCCGACGGATCTTCGCGCCGGGCGTCGCGCCGGTTTGCCCGCGCCAGGCCGGTTTCCACCGGCACGTCGAACAGCAGCGTGAGATCCGGCTTCAGACCGGGCGCCGAGTAGTCGTTGACGGTTTTGATAAAAAGGGGATCGAGGCCGCGGCCCGCCGCCTGGTAGGCGTAGGTCGCGTCGGAGAAGCGGTCGCACAAAACAAATTTTCCGGCGGCCAGCGCCGGCCGGACGACCTCCCGCACGTGCTGGGCGCGCGCCGCGCAAAACAAAAAAAGCTCCGTCTCGGGGCACATGTCCGCATGGCCGCGGTGGAAAAGGATGTCGCCGATTTTGCGTCCGATCGGCGTGCCCGTCGGTTCCTGCGTCAGCACCACCGGAACGTTTTGCTCCCTCAGGTATTCGCCGAGCAGGCGGATCTGCGTGGATTTGCCGGAGCCTTCGCCTCCCTCAAACGTAATGAATGTGTTCATGGTCGGTTCTCCCGGCGTCCGGTTCCGACGGATGCGGACAGATTTCCGGCAAGCCGTCTGATGAAGAATCCGTTGCCGCAGACTGGGATATTAAAAAAGAGCAAGGGAAAAATCCGCCCGTGAGGCCGGACATTTCCCCAGCAGAATGTTTCGACTGAAAAGACTATTTTTCTTCTCCGGGAACGATCGCCTCCACCGGACACTGATCGCAGCAGGCGCCGCAGTCCGTGCACAGTTTGGGATCAATCACGTACTTGTCCTCGCCTTCCGAAATGGCTTCCACAGGACATTCATCCTCGCATGAGCCGCAGGCAATGCATTCGTCTGTAATCACATAGGCCATGTTTTAAAACTCTCCTTTGACAAAAATTTTAACGCGTTGGCCGGCCGGAGCCGGCGATTAAACAGCCACAACCTCCCGAACGGCAGGCACCTGCTGTTTGATGATTTTCTCGATGCCCATTTTCAGGGTCATCTGCGCCATCGGGCAGCCGTGGCAGGCGCCCGTCAGCTTGACTTTAACCACGCCGTCCGGCGTCACGTCCACCAGTTCCACGTCTCCGCCGTCGGCTTGCAAACCGGGTCTTACCTTGTCGATCGCTTTTTGTACATCTTCTTTCATAACGGGTCTCCAGCGTAAAAAGGTTTCGATTCAGCCGTCAATGCGGCATTTCCTCCACCATCTCCTTGACGACGGAGCGGGCGACATCAGCGAGATCCGGTTTGATCAGGATGTAGGTTTTGCCCAGGTGGTGACCCGCCTTCCACATGGTTTTTCCGCTGGCTGTGTCGATCAGCTTCAGGCCGATGCTGACTTTGGCCAGTTTATCGTCTTTTTCGACGGTGTAATTCCAGAAATCCACGGCGACCAGCAGCAAACCGTCGGTCTTGGTGAGCTCGCCGATTTTCCGGCAGAGCAGGGGATCCGAGTAGTTGAGCGCCTGCAGCTTGGACAGGTATTCCGCCGTCGCCCTGCGGAGCTCGTCGTTGGCCTGAATCTGGCGGTTTAAGCTGGGCGTATCGATCACGTCGGTAAACCATTTCGTATCGATCAGCACGCCCGGCACGATCTGTTCAATATGGGCGCGCGCTTCCTCATAGGTTCCGACGTCCGCGGGAAACACGGCGATCCGCTTCGGATGGTAATCCTTCGCCGCCGGATCGAGTTGAGAAAAACGCAAACCGCCGCATGCCGCAAGTCCCAAAACGGCCGCGGCCAGAATCAATCGCAGAAAGTATTTTCTCACCATGATCTTGTACTCCTTATTCCGTGCGTTGTCCGTTAAACACCCCATACGGCCAGCCACCCCAGAACGGCAAAACCGGCAATGATATAGCTTGTTTCCAGAAGGCCTTCCACAACCGCCCCCGAAAGCCCCGCCCTTCTATCACAAAGTCTGAAACAAATCCATATATATAATATACACGGCACCAGGAAGTAGCCAAGCGCGGAGCTCCAGCCGGCCGGATGCGCCGCAAGCAAAAACACCAATAAGATTAGAAGAATCGCTTTTAACGCCCCTTGTGTTTTTTCCTGGCCGATCATGACGGGAATCGTTTCGCGCCCCAGGAGTTTGTCGCTTTGGATATCCAGAATATCGGACATGGCCGAACGGGTAAAAACCAGGCCGAAGGTGAAGAAAAAAGCAACCGCCATGCCGGGGCTGATACTGCCGCCTCCCTGCAGGGCGGGCAAAACAGCCGTCACGATGCCCCAGGCCGCGGCGGTAAAAAAGTTTTTTGATCCGGGAATGTCGCGCAGACGCTGGAAGCGGCGGTTTCCCGGCATGATTTTCATGTTGTAGAGGCCTCCGGCCAGGGACATGAAGAAAAGCAGGACGAAAGACGGCCAGTGGGCGGCCAGCGATAAAAGGAGGGCAACCAGAAGCGAGGCAACGGCCGCCAGGGTGTAAATTTTTTCATAGCGCAGATAGGATTGCTCCCGGAAGGAGCCGATCAGCCGGGACTGCTTGCCCGCGGTCAGGCGGTTGAGCACATGCATGGCGAAAACGAAAAAAGCCGCCACGGCCGCCGGCGTTGGGGCCGGCGGAAGCTTTTGCAGATACAGGCCCGCCAGGGTCAGGCAGGCTGCGCCGACGGCTGAATAAACGTCGGTCCGGACCGCCCAGAGCCAGACTTTGAGCAGCAGTCCCAGCCGGGGAAAGGAGCTGGGATGGACCTCCGCGATCCTGTCCATGACCTGGTCGATGATCCAGTTGGGAGTGGAGGCGCCGGCGGAAACGCCGATGCTGCGGAAGGGCCGCAAATCCGCATCCTGAATTTCGTCGGCCGTTTCAATATGGTATGTCGGCGTGTCCTGTTTGCGCGACAAGTCCGCCAGACGGCAGGTGTTGGCGCTGTTTTTTCCTCCGACCACGAAAACGGCGTCCATGTCCCTGGCCAGACTGATGATGTCCTCCTGTCTTTTTTCCGTGGAGGAGCAGATCGTATCGAAGACGACCGCCTGCGGACTCTTTTGGCGGATCTTTTCGACAATGCGCCGGTAATGCTCCGTGTCCTGCGTGGTTTGCGCGACCAGGCAGACCTTTTCCAGGGGCGGCAGCTTTTCCGCGTCTTCGAGCGTCGCCACGACCGTGCCGCATTCCCCGGCATAGCCCAGCAAACCGTCCACTTCCGGATGTTCGCGGTCGCCCGCAATGACGACGGTGTAGCCCAGCGCCGCATGCTTTTTGATGATGGCCTGGACGTAGCCCACCTTGGGGCAGGTGGCGTCGATGATTTTGACGCCGCTGGCCTTGATTTTTTTTCTTTCTCCGGGGGGGATGCCGTGCGCCCGGATGATCAGCACCGCCTGATCTCTGTCGGGAATTTCGTCGATGCTCCCGACGGCGATGATGCCGCGGCGCTTCAGAACTTCGATGGTCTGCGGATTGTGGATGAGCGGGCCGTAGGTGTAAATGCGCCGGCCCTTTTCGTGCTGCGCGACCTCGAGGACCGTGTCCACCGCGCGGCGGACGCCCATGCAGAATCCGGCTGTCTTGGCAAGCTTAATTTCCATCTTTTCGGGTCTTTTGCGCCAGGATAAAAAATTCTCTATTGCCCGCCGGTCCCCGCAGGACGGACGCGCAGGTGCCCGCCACCGCAAGGTTGGCCGCTACAAAGAAACTCCGGATCTCTTCGATCACCCGTTCATGAACGGCGTCGTCTTCCACCACGCCGTTTTTGCCGACCTCTTCCCGGGCTGCTTCGAACTGCGGCTTGATGAGCGCGAGAATCCGCCCGTCTTCCGTCAGAAGCGGCAGCACGGCGGGCAAGACGGTTTTAAGAGAAATGAAGGAAACGTCGATGACCGCCAGATCCGGCTTTTCGGCCAGGTCCGCTCCGTCGTAATGGCGGATGTTGGTCCTCTCCCGAACGACCACGCGCGGATCTTCCCGCAGCTTCCAGGCCAGCTGGCCGTAGCCGACATCCACGGCATACACCTTTTTCGCTCCTGCCTGAAGCAGGCAGTCGGTGAAACCGCCGGTGGAAGCGCCGACGTCGAGAGCGACCAGACCTGCGACCTCAAGCGCAAAAGCATCAAGGGCGCCTTGCAGCTTGAGACCGCCGCGGCTGACGAAGGGAGAGTCTTCTCCTTTAACGGTCACGGTCGCGTCGGCCGCAACGAGCGCGCCGGCTTTATCCATCCGGGTTGCGTTCAGCATAACCGCTCCGGACAAAATGAGTGCGCGCGCTTTTTCCGGCGTCGGCGCGAGGCCCTGCTCCACCAGCAGGGCGTCGAGGCGCATTTTGGGCGGCTTCTTTTGTTTCATGGGTTCCGGTTTAAAGTCCGGCATAGGCTTTTCGGACCGCATCTTCTCCGTAGATCCTCTCCAGGCGCCGGATGACGAAGTGTCCCCGGGCCATGCTCTGAAAGTGATCCATGAAAATCGAATTGATGAGCGCGCCGCCGGCCGCGCCGATGACGGGAACGGCGGACGCGGCCGCCTTTTGCGACACGGTGACGCCGAAGCGCGAGGCGACGGAGGCCAGCAGGCGCACCAGCACCGGCGCTCCCTCTTCGGCGAGTCCCTTTTCCAGCAGGTATTTTGCCGCTTCCGACACCTGTCTGGCCAGCAGCGCCCGGATCGCATAGTAGCCGCTCTCGGCGGCATTGTCCCCCTCCGAACTGCCGCCCAGGGCAAAGACCTCCAGGCAGGCCAGCTGCGCGTCGACCGTTTCGATATTTTCGCCCTCGCTGCGGGCGATATCCGCGATCGCGCGCAGCATGATCACGGTGGTGACCGGCAGCTCGACGGCCAGGGCCGGCAGGCCGAAAGCGCCCCCGATGCCGCCCGAGGTCACGGCCAGCCACTTGTGCAGCGTGTTTCGGGGCGCCCGTCTGTCCGCCGCGCCGAGCGTCCGCAGGGCGACGGCGAGGGCCTGCCGCAGCGATTTCCGTGTGATCTCCTGAACGGTCTTCGCCCATTTTTCCGGCAGATAGTTAAAGGCTTTTTCAAAAGGCATGCCGATCACGTTCGTCAGCCGGGCGGCGAGGCCCGGATTTTCCAGCAGATGTTTTGCGACGCGCAGATCGTCGATATCTTCTCGGGTCATGGGCATTCGCCGTTCCTCTCCGCAAGACGCGCCTTTCGCTATTGCCGCAGCATGCCCCTGGCCGCGGCCAGGATGCCTGCCTCATCGATATCGTGGATCGCGCGCAGCTCGGCTTGCGTCGCATGTTCGACAAACTGATCCCGGATGCCCAGCCGGCGGACCTGCACCCCCGCGACGCCGTTTTCGGCGAAAAGCTCCAGGAGTGCGCTGCCGAAGCCGCCGGCCAGCACATTTTCCTCGACGGTGAGTATTTTGCCCGTGGCGGAGGCCGCCGCCAGCAGCAGCTCTTTGTCGAGGGGTTTGATGAAGCGGGCGTTGATCACCCGCACACCGATCCCCTCTTCCGCCAGGCGGCGGGCGGCCGCGAGCGCCGGCAGAACGGTTGCCCCCAGAGCGACAATGGCCAGATCGGAGCCCTCGTGCAGCACTTCGCCCTGCCCGATCGGCAGAACGGCCGCTTCTCCGTCCAGAAGAACACCTAGGCCCTTGCCGCGTGGATAGCGGATGGAAACGGGCGCCGCGCATGCAAGGGCGGTTTTCAGCATGTGCCTCAGTTCGTTTTCATCTTTCGGGGCCATCATGATCAGGCCGGGAAGATTTCGCAGGTAGGAACAGTCGAAAAGCCCCTGGTGCGTCGAGCCGTCTTCGCCGACGATGCCGGCGCGGTCGACGGCAAAGACGACCGGAAGCTGCTGCAGGCAGACGTCGTGCAAAATCTGGTCGTAGGCGCGCTGCAGAAACGTGGAATAAACGGCCACGACGGGCCGGAGGCCTTCCGCGGCCAGCCCGGCGGCAAACGTGACGGCCATCTGCTCGGCGATGCCCACGTCGTAAAACCGCTGCGGAAACGTTTCCCGGAATTTCTCCAGGCCCGTGCCCTCGCACATGGCGGCGGTTACGGCGACGATCCGGGAATCCCCGGCGGCGAGCTCGACGAGGGTTTTGCCGAAAATCTCCGTGTAGGACGGCGCCTTGTTGGCTGAGGGAAGCGTTCGGCCGGTTTCGACGTCGAAGGGAGCGATGCCGTGATACGTCGGCGAATTGTCTTCGGCGAATTTGTAGCCCTTTCCCTTCTGCGTGACGACGTGCACGAGCACCGGCCCTTCGAGGTTGCGGACGTTTTCAAAATTCTTGATCAGGTAGTCCAGGCGGTGGCCCTCCAGCGGACCGACGTAGGTAAAGCCCAGCTCTTCAAAAAGAGCGCCGGGCACGACGAAGGTTTTGACGGATTCCTCGATCTGCTTGGAAAATTTGAAAATCTGTTCGCCGACGCTCGGAATGCTTTTGAGGAAGCTCTTCAGCTCGCCCTTGAATTTGGTGACGCGCTCGCCGGTCATGATCCGGTTCAGATAAGAGGACAGGGCGCCCACATTGGGCGATATGGACATTTCATTGTCGTTTAAAACGATGATGAGATTTTTGCTGCGGTCTCCCGACCAGTTGAGGGCTTCAAAGGCGATGCCGGTGGTCATGGAGCCGTCGCCGATGACGGCGATCATCTTGTTCTCGCCTCCCCGGAGAGTCTGGGCTTCGGCAAACGCCGCCGCCGCCGCGATGGAGGTGCCGCTGTGCCCTACATTGAAGGCGTCATACAGGCTTTCCTCGCGTTTGGGAAAACCGCTGAGGCCGCCCAGGGTTCTCAGCGTAGCGAACCTTTCCTTGCGGCCGGTGAGAATCTTGTGCGCGTAGGACTGGTGGCCGACGTCCCAGACCAGCTTGTCCTGGGGCGTGTTGAAGACATAGTGCAGCGCCAGCGTGAGTTCGACGACGCCCAGCGACGAGGCGAGGTGGCCGCCGGTGGTCGCAACGGTGGTAATGATCAGGGTGCGGATTTCTCCGGCCAGCGTGTTGAGTTCGGCCAGGCTTAAATTTCGGAGGTCCGCAGGCACGTTGACTTTCGGAAGGACGCTGTAATCGACGGTTTCAGGCGGTTTCATGAGCGTGCGTCAACTTTCAGGATTTTCTTTCCATGATGTAGCGGGCGATCATGCGCAGCGGCAGAGCGCGCGCGTCGAAAGCCGCCAGGGCGGCAACGGCCGCCTCCACATGCTCGGCCAGCCTGGCCTTGGCGGCGTCCATTCCCAAAAGCGACGGATAGGTGACTTTGCCGTGGGCGGCGTCGCTCCCGGTTTTCTTGCCCATAAGCCGGCTGTCGCCCTCCACGTTCAGAATGTCGTCGGCGATTTGAAAAGCCATGCCGATGTGGTCGGCGTACTGGGTGAGGGCCTGCAGCTTGGCCTCGCCGGCACCGGCCAGGATCGCGCCGGTCCTGACCGACGCGACGATCAGAGCGCCAGTTTTGCGCCGGTGGATTTCCGTAAGCCCCGCGGCATCCGGCGGAATTTTTTCGGCGCGGATATCCAGCGCCTGCCCGCCCACCATGCCGGCAATGCCCGCGGCGGAGGCGATTTCCTGGATCACGGCCAGACGCCGTTCCGCCGGCAGGCGGACCTTCTCGACGCGCGACAACAGGACGAAGGCTTCGGTCAGGAGCGCGTCGCCCGCGAGAATCGCCAGCGCTTCGCCGAAAACCTTGTGGCTGGTGGCCTTGCCCCGGCGGACATCGTCGTTGTCCATGGCCGGCAGGTCGTCATGAATGAGCGAATAGGTGTGAATCAGCTCCAGGGCGCACGCGGCGGGCATGGCCGGGGCCATGTCGGCGCCGCACGCTTCCGCCGCCGCCAGACAGAGAATCGGGCGGATCCTTTTGCCGCCCGCAAAGACGCTGTAATGCGCGGCGGTGTGGAGCTCTTCCGGAACGCTGTCTTCATCGGGAAGATAGCGCTCGAGCGCCTCTTCGACAATTTTCTGCCGGTCCTTTAAATACGCCTCGAGAAAGTCCTCATGGTTCATGGTTGTCTTCATCCTGAAAGTCTTTGGTCATAAGCGAATTTTCCTTTTCCAAAAGCTCGTCGACGCGGCGCTGCGTTTCTTCGAGTTTCGCCGAACAAAAGCGGACGAGCCGGATGCCTTCCTCGAAGGATTTCAGCGCCGAATCCAGCGGCAGCTCACCCGCTTCCATTTCTTTTACTATATTTTCCAGTTTTTCCAAAGCGTCTTCAAACTTTTCCCTGGCCATGCTGTTCTATTCCTCCTGTATTTTTTCGACCCGCGCCAGGGCGCCGCCCCGGGCCAGTTGAATGGAAATCTGCGCATCCGGCGTCAGCTGGTGCGCCGCGCGGACGATCGTTCCTTCCGGCAGGCGGCGGGTGATGCTGTACCCTCTGGGCAGGACGGCCAGCGGATTGAGCGACGACAGAAGCGCGGCGTTTTTCTGCAGTCGGGTCCGGCAATCCTGTGCGGTGCGGCGCCAGCCGGCAAGGAGCGTTTTTTCCAGACCGTCCAGACGCAGGCGCATTTCCCGCAGACGCTTCTGCGGATTCTGGTGGCGCAAACCGAGTTCGAGCCTTTCCAGCCGGCCTTGGAGCGCCGCGGCTTTTTGCGCCCAGGCCCGGCCGAGCCTGTCCTGGAGATCGTCCACGCGCAGCGAGAAGTCCTGAAGATAACGGCGCGGATCCCGAAAGCGGGCCGCGAGAGCGTCGAGCCTCGCGCGTTTGGCGGCGATCAGCCGGCGCTGGGCCGCGGCCAGCCTCTGTGCGAGAAGATCGACGGCAGTGCTAAGTTCGGCCTGTTCGGGAACAACCAGCTCGGCCGCCGCGGACGGCGTGGGCGCGCGCAGATCCGCGACAAAATCGCAGATGGTGAAGTCCGTTTCGTGGCCCACCGCCGAGACGACGGGAATCCTGCACTGCGCGACGGCGCGCGCCAGCGCTTCGTCGTTGAACGGCGCCAGGTCCTCCAGCGAGCCGCCGCCCCGCGCGAGAATGATCACCTCGATGCCGCCGACGCGCTGGAGACGCGCCAGAGCCGCGATGATTTCCCCCGCCGCCGTCGCGCCCTGCACGCGCGTGGGCGCAATCAGAATGTCCACCGAAGGAAAACGCCGGCGTGTGACGTTTAAAATGTCCCGGATGACCGCGCCGGAAGGCGACGTGACCACGCCGATGCGCGCCGGAAGAAACGGCAGGGGCTTTTTGCGGGAGGCGTCAAACAGGCCTTCGGCGGCGAGCTTTGCCTTAAGCTGTTCGAAAGCTTTCTGCAGCGCGCCTGTGCCCTGCGGTTCGACCGTTTCCACAATCAGCTGATAGTCGCCGCGCGGAACATAGGCGGTGAGCCGCGCCCGGCAGAGGATCTTCATGCCGTCTTCCAGGTCGAAGCGGACCGTGCGGGCGCCGAAGGGGCGGAAATAAACCGCGCGGATCTGGCTTTTGTCGTCCTTGAGCGTGAAGTAAACGTGGCCGGACTGGGGACGGCGCAAATTGGAGACTTCCCCTTCCACCCAGAGCGTCCCGAAGGATTCCTCCAGAAAGGCCTTAATATTTTCGTTCAGTTGTGAAACGGTCAGAATTTCTTTCATCCACATATCCTGCCTGGCTGTGAACTACCAGATATCGGCGGGTCTGACAAGTTTCAATTCCGGGTCCGACGCCGGGGCCGGAGCGGTTTGCGCAATGTTTCTGCGCAAAAACGCTTTTCGCGGCAAAACAAATTCCGTTTGCCCGGCCCGGAAGCCTGTGTTAAACCTTTTTTCCAAGGGAGGGAAATCATGTCCGACAATTACGATTTGATTGTCATCGGCGGCGGCCCGGGAGGGATCGCGGCGGCACAGGCGGCCGCCGCCCGGAAAAAACGCGTGGCGGTTCTGGAAAAGGACGGCTGGGGCGGCACCTGCACGCACCGGGGTTGCATTCCCACCAAGGCGCTCCTGGCGTGCAGCCGGTTTTACACGGACCTGAAAAAGCTCAAACGCGTCGGCGTGGCCGTTTCTGAAACAGCCGTCGATTTTTCCGCCATGAAAAAACACCGGGATCAGATGGTCCGGGTCGCAGCGCTGGGAGCCCAGAAAATGCTGGCCGACGCGCAGGTGGAAACCAAAACCGGCCGCGGAGAAATCCTTTCGCCGCGGGAGGTGCGCTGCACGGATGCGGAGGGCCGGCAGCTGTTGCTGAAAGCGGATCATCTCCTCATCGCCTGGGGCTCTCGCCCGCAGCTGCTGCCGGGCATTCGGACGACAGAACGCATTCTGACCTCCGACGGCATGCTGGGCCTGGCGGAACTGCCGTCGAGCCTGATCATCATCGGCGCCAGCTTTATCGGCGTGGAGTACGCGACGCTTCTGGCCGAGCTGGGCGTCAAGGTGATTCTGGTCGAACTGCTGGAGCGGATTTTACCCCAGGAAGACGAGGAAGCGGCGGCTTTTCTGCAGTCGGAGCTGGGCCGCCTGGGGATTGCCGTCCATACGTCCACGCGGCTTTTAAGCCTGCGCGAATCGGCGGGCGGCGTTGTCCTGCAGGTTCAAAAAGGGACGGAAACGATGGAGATGCGCGCCGGCTGCGTGCTTTTGTGCACGGGCCGGAGTCCGGTTTTGCACGAGGAGGAACTGGACCGGCTGGGGCTGGCGTACGATTCGTCCGGCGTGAAAGTGGATGAAACGATGAAAACCTCCGTCGCGGGGATTTATGCCGCAGGCGATGTGACGGGCGGCATGATGCTGGCGCACCGGGCCGCCGTGCAGGGCCGGGTGGCCGCAGAGGCCATGTTCGGCGCGGGACGGCAGCGGGTGAACGAAAATGTCATTCCCTCCGTTGTGTACAGCCATCCGCCCATTGCCCGCGTGGGATACACCGAAAAGCAGGCCGCGGCCGAAGGCCTGGCCGTGGAGGTTGTGAAATCCGGCTACGGCGCCAATATCATCGCCCGCGCCGAGATTATGGGGCAGGGATTCGTCAAGGCGGTTTTTCACGGGGATAAACTGCTGGGCGCGGTGGTCGTCGGCGACCATGCCGCCGAACTCCTCGCGCCGCTGGCCCTGGCCGTCTCGACCGGACTGACGCGCCGGGAACTGGCGTCCTGGGTGCTGCCGCATCCCACGCTGGGAGAAATTCTGGCGCCGCTGATCGAAGGCTGAAAAAAACTACTTCGACGGCTTGAGCCGGTTGTCCATGCTTGTGAAGCCGCAGTCCGGCTGATAGCAGGTGACGTTTAAAAACTCGCATTTCTGCCGGCAGACGGGGCAGGTTTGGGGCGGCAGCGTCTGGACGACGGTGTTGCCGCAGTTGCTGCACTTCCAGGTATTTTCCGGCAGGGTCGGTTTGCTTTCCGGCATGGCTTGTCCTCCTTGTTTCACGGTGCGCCGGAAATGTACCATGAAAAACCTTCCGAAAGCGATACTTTTATTTCAAGGAATGTTCTTGTATTAAACACCGTCTTTGGGTAAACGGGGGAGAAACGTTTCGAAACCGGGGAGGCAGCACCATGGCAAAGAAAAAGACGGGCGGCGATTTTGAGCATCTGACCCTTCTGGGATCGGGCCGGGCCGCGAAACCGCTGCGCAAGCTGGAAACGTTTCCCAACCGCGCCGCTCGCGACTATACCGTGACCCTTTCCACCGATGAATTCACCTGCGTCTGTCCGATGACCGGCCAGCCGGATTTCGCCAAAATAAAAATCCAGTACATTCCCGGTAAAAAAATCGTCGAATCGAAGTCGCTCAAGCTGTACATCTGGTCCTTCCGCAACGAAGGCGTCTTTCACGAACACGTCACCAACATCATCCTCGACGATCTGGTGGCCGCCCTTGCGCCCCGCTGGTGCAGGGTCACGGCTGAATTTGCCGTGCGCGGCGGCATTGCCATCACGGTGGAGGCGGAGTATCGCAAAAGCGGCAAGCGCGCGGTGAAATAGCGGTTGGCCGTTCGCAGGAGTTGAAATCATTTCCGGCAGTTTGCTTACCGATGGGCCTCTGTCACAATTTCTTTGACACGTCGGGTCATTCTTCGTATACTCGCGCGACACTATCGTTCTTTGCACGCGACAATATCGT
>Ga0228535_1002689_pt1 | contig 15818 bp, 11 predicted proteins | sample SJ1metagenome_FD_168457 | JGI IMG/M metagenome (GOLD analysis project Ga0228535, IMG submission 168457) | Enriched culture of PCE-dechlorinating microbial communities from Ithaca, New York, USA - SJ1 | ecosystem: Engineered > Modeled > Simulated communities (microbial... > Unclassified | place... | reverse complement strand
TCGCCTGCGTGGTCTTGCCGGACCCATCGATGCCCTCAAGGACAATGAGAAAGCCCTTTTTGGGCTTCGGGGACGACGCGGGCTTCGTTTCCAGGTCCATCACTCCATCTTTCTCCGGGAATTTGCAGTCTCGGGTTCGAACCGCCCGGCGATATCCGCGGGCGCCCGGCCGATCGTACGGCGCTGCGCCTATAACTATAGCCGTCTCCGGCGTCAAAGGCAATCCCCGGGGATTCCCCGGTCCTCCGGGCCGCCGGGTCCTTGACCCGGCGCGGCCGGAAAGCCCCCGTCGGTCTCTCCGCGCCGGCGGGCGGGTCCGCGGGAAAGCCGCGCCCCGCCGGCGTTTCCGATTTTTCCCGGACTGCAACTTTTTCCTGATCGGCCGTGTTGACTAATAATTGAGGGCCCGGCGCCGGGTTTGAAACGACTGAATAACTATGCTATTCTCAATTTGCAGGTTCTGGAGGATGCATCAATGAAAAAAACCATAGGTATCGCCGTAGTCAGTTTTTTCGTGGGGTTGCTGGCAGCGACCTATATCTTCATCTATTTGCCGGAAAAAAAGCAGGCGGAGGTCAAGTTCCCATCGGCATCGCCGGCACTGTCGTCTCCGCTTTTTGCTTCGACGGCGCCTGAAACAAAAGCCAACCTGGATTTCGTCGTCATCGCCGAGAAGGTTGGGCCGGCCGTTCTCAAGATCGAAAGTCAGCGCGTGGAGACCAGGCGCTCCATGGGCTTCGACCAGGATTTCCCCTTCGACGACTTCTGGAACCGGTTCTTCGGCCAGCCGAGCCCGCGGGACAGGGAACCTCAGAAATATGAACAGACCGTCCAGGGAACCGGCTTCTATATCAGCAGCGACGGCTATATCCTGACAAACAATCATCTTGTTGAAAAATCTTCCAAGGTCACGGTTTTCACAACCCAGGGAAAGGAATTTGACGCCAAGATCATCGGCACGGATCCCAGGACCGACCTGGCCTTGCTCAAGATCGAGGCCAAGGATCTCCCCGCCGTGGAACTGGGCGATTCCGCGCAGCTCAAGGTCGGCGAGTGGGTGCTGGCCATCGGCAACCCACTGGGCATGGAGCACACGGTGACGGCGGGAATCGTCAGCGCGAAGGGACGACAACTGGGCACGGGGGTCAACGTGCCGGACTACCAGGATTTCATCCAGACCGACGCCTCCATCAACAGGGGAAACAGCGGCGGTCCCCTCGTCAACATGAAGGGTGAGGTCATCGGGGTCACGAGCAACATACTCTCCCCGACCGGTGGAAGCATCGGCATCGGTTTTGCCATCCCCTCCAACTTGGCGAAAAAGATCGTCATCCAGCTCAAGGAGAAAGGCCGGGTCGTCCGCGGCCGTCTCGGAGTCTATATGCGCGATATCGACGAGGGAATCCGCAAGCAGCTCAATCTCAAGAACAGCAACGGCGCCGTGGTCACCAGCGTCGAGCCGGACGGGCCGGCCGAGAAAGTGGGCTTCAAGCCTTACGACGTCATCGTCGAAATCAACGGCCAGCCGGTCCAGAACGGCAACGATCTCCGGTTTATAATCGCCGACATCGAGCCGGGCTCCAAGGTGAAGGTCAAGATCGTCCGGGACGGACAGGAGATGACGCTCGTCCCGACCGTCGAGGAAATGGAACCCCGGGAAGAGAAGGGAACGGAAGCCAGCGCGGATAAGAATATCGGCTTGACCGTCGTCCCCTTGACGCCTTCCCTGGCCAGACGGTACAGCCTGAAGACGACCGAGGGGCTTCTCATCACGGAAGTCCGCGAGTCAAGCGAAGCCGAGCGCAAGGGAATCGCCGCCGGCGATATCATTCTCGAAGTCAACCGGAATAAGGTCCTGACGGTCAAGGACCTGGAGAGGATCCTGAAGAAAACGGACTCCGGAGAGGATGTCATGCTTCTCGTCCGGCGAGAGGGCGAAGGGCGGGCGCAGGAGATCATCATCACCCTCAGAGTCCCGTGATGAACTTCACGAAACTTCATTCGCTGGGCAACGATTTTCTGGTCGTCGAGATCGGAGATGAGTTCGAGGAGCACGGGACCGGCAAATCGGCCGCCCGGCGGATTTGCGACCGCCATACGGGCGTGGGCGCGGACGGCATGCTTCTCCTCCGGATTGAAGACAAGGCCGCGTCGCGCGTCAGCTTCCGCATCTTCAACGCCGACGGCACGGAGGCCGAAATCTCGGGAAACGGCCTCCGCTGCGCCGCCGCCTATCTTTTCTGGCACAAGAAGGTCGACGGCCGCCGGATCCTTTTCCTGACTCCCGCAGGCGAACGGTCATGCGAACTGGTCCAGCAGATGGACACCCTGTTCGAAACACGGATCGACCTGGGAATTCCCCGTTTCGTTTCGCCGGACATCCCCTTCGACGACGGCCGGCATCATGAGAAGCTCGTCGACTACCCCCTGTGCATCGGCGGCAAGGTCTATGACATCACCTGCATCTCCATCGGCAATCCCCATTGCGACATCTTTGTCGACAATCTCCCGGCTCGCCTCGAATGGAAACAGGTCTGCGCCGAAATCGAATCCCATCCCTTTTTTCCCAACCGGACGAACGTGGAATTCATCCGCGTGCTGAATCGCGGGGAGATCAAGGCCGCCTTTTGGGAAAGGGGCGTCGGGGAGACGCTCTCTTCGGGAACGGGTTCTTGCGCCGCGGCCGTGGCCTCCATGATCAAGGGGTTGACGGACAGAAAGGTCAAAGTCAGGACGGATCTGGGAGAACTCACCGTGGAGTGGCCCGACGAAAGGATTTTCCAATCCGGCCCGGCCGAAATCATCTTTGACGGCCGGACGTGCGGCATGTGAGACCGCCGGTTGTCCCGGGCCCGCCGGAGCGGCGCCGTCAGCCGCGCGGCTTCTTTTTCTCGATCTTTTTCGCGAGCGCCTGCCGGAAGACCTCCTGGATGTCCTCGACGAAGATGAATTCCATCTCGCGCTTGACCTTGGGAGGGATATCGATCAGGTCCTTCTTGTTCTCGAGCGGAAGTATCATTTTTTTGACGCCGGCCCGCTGAGCCGCCAGGACCTTCTCCGTGACGCCGCCCACGGGCAGGACGTTGCCGCGCAAAGTGATTTCGCCCGTCATGGCCACGTCCCATTTGACCTTGATATTCGTGCAGATGGAAATGAAGGAGGTGGCGATCGTCACGCCGGCCGATGGGCCGTCCTTGGGGATGGCCCCTTCAGGGATGTGGATGTGGAAGTCGTTTTGGGAAAAGATGCGGCTGTCGATACCGAACTCCTTGGCGTGCGCGCGAGAATAGCTCAGGGCGGCTTGCGCCGACTCCTTCATGACGTCGCCCAAGGACCCCGTCAGCGAGAGATTGCCCTTGCCCGGCATTTTCGTCGCCTCGACAAACAGGATTTCTCCCCCGGCCGCCGTCCAGGCGACGCCGGTGGCGATGCCGACCTGATCCTTTTGAAGTAGCTGATCCCTGAATATTTTTGGGGGGCCCAGGTATCTCTCGACGTTCTGCGAGGTGATCCGGGTGATCGTCTTCCGGCCCTCGGCCACCTTGCGGGCCACCTTCCGGCAAATCGAGGCGATTTCCCGCTCGAGGTTCCGCACTCCGGCTTCCCGGGTGTAGAGCGAAATCACCTTTTTGACGGCTCCATCCGTGAGGCAAATGGACTTGTCGCTCAAGGCGTTTTCCTCGATCTGCTTAGGGATGAGATGCCGCAGGGCAATCTCGAGCTTTTCTTCCTCCGTATAGCCGGGGAGCTCCAGGATCTCCATGCGGTCGCGGAAAGCCGGTTGGATGGGATCCAGCAGGTTGGCCGTGGTGATGAACATGACCTTGGAGAGGTCGTAGGGCACCCCCAGATAGTGATCGCGGAACGCGCAGTTCTGCTCGGGATCCAGCACTTCCAGCAGGGCCGATGAGGGGTCGCCCCGGAAATCCGCTCCGATCTTATCCACCTCGTCCATCATGAACACGGGATTATCCGATCCGGCGCGCCGCAGGCTCTGAATGATGCGGCCCGGCATGGCGCCGACGTACGTCCGGCGGTGACCGCGGATCTCGGCTTCGTCATGCACGCCGCCGAGGGAAATGCGCAGGAATTTCCTGCCGAGGGATCTGGCGATCGATTTGCCGAGCGACGTCTTCCCCACCCCCGGCGGACCGACGAAGCACAGGATGGGGCCCTTGATCTTTTTGGAAAGCTTGCGGACCGCCAGGTATTCGATGATGCGCTCCTTGACCTTGTCCAAGCCGTAGTGGTCTTCGTCCAAGATCTTCTTGGCCTTGCGCAGGTCGAGATTGTCCACCGTGCTCTTGTTCCAAGGAAGGGCGAACATCCAATCGAGGTAGTTCCGGACGACGGCCGTCTCGGCCGATTCAGGGTGCATCTGGGCCAGCCGGCTGATTTGCTTTTCAAGCTCCTCCCGGACTTCTTCCGAGACCTTGATCGTCCGCAACTTGTTTTGGTAGCCCTTGATTTCCTCCTGGATCTCTGTGCCCTCGCCGAGTTCCTTCTGGATCGCCTTCATTTGCTGCCGGAGGAAGTACTGCTTCTGCAGCTTGTCCATCTCGCCCTTGGCCTCGGTCGAGATCTTGGATTGGACATCGAGCAGCTCCAGCTCCCAGGTCAGGAGTTCATAGACCCGCTTGAGTCTCTGCATCTGGTCCTCGACTTCCAGGATTTCCTGGGCTTCGGGAACCTTGAGCTCGAGATTCGAAGCCGTCAGGTCGGCGAGACGGCCGGGATCCTCGACGTTGGCGGCGATGATCAGGACCTCGGGCGGGATATTCTTGCCGAGAGACGTGGCCTTCTCCAGGCCGGAGCGCACATTGCGCATGAGAGCCTCGCTCTCGATCGTTTTTTCGGTCTTCTCGGGCTCATGAACAACGGAGATCCGGGCGGAAACGAACGGCTGTTCCTCCTCGAAGTTCCCCACCTTGGCCCGGATAAGCCCCTGGGCCAGGATCCTGACCCGTCCGTCAGGCAGCTTCAGCATTCTCATGATGAGGGCCACGGTCCCCATGTCATAGACGTCTTCCCGCTTGGGATCCTCGGTTTCCATGTCCTTCTGGGTCAGGAGGAGGACCATGCGGTTCGTGGAAAGGGAATGGTCGATGGCGTTCTTGGATTTCTCCCGGCCGACGAACAAAGGCGCGATCATGTAGGGAAAAATGACGATGTCCCGGAGGAGAAGGACGGGAAGCGTCGGCGGGATATGGAGCTTCTGGTTTTGTTCCTCGATTATACCTTCGATTTGGTCATCGTTTTTATTGTCGATATTCGCCATTCCATTCCTCCAAAACTACGACTCGGTCTTCCCGATTTTCACTTCGATCTCGCGGCTTTTTCGTTCCTGCTTCTTGAGCACGATCGTCAGAATCCCATTCGCCAAAACGGCCGTCGTCCTGTCCGGATCGACCGAACTCGGGACGAAGGCCACGCGCCGGAAGGCTCCGTATTCCCTCTCGAGCCTGTGGTAGCGGAGGCCGGCGCCCCCCGCCTCTTCTTTTTTCATGCCTTTGACCTCGATGCGGGTCCCGCAGATAATGATCTCGACGTCCTTTTTTAAAATCCCCGGAAGCTCGACCTCGACGACGACTTCCTCTTCTTTTTCATAGATGTCCAAAACGGGAATCCAGATTTGCTCCAGTCCTGAAAGTTCCCTGTTTTGGGCGTGGATACCCCCCAGGTACCGCCGGATCTCGGTTTCGATCCTGATAATTTTCGAAACAGGCTTTATTTTGCGGATCATGGAAGTCCGGAGTTATTTTTCGGTGAGGAGGTTCTCGAGTTCCTGCTTGAACTCGTTGACGTCCTTGAATTCGCGGTAAACGGAAGCAAACCGGACATAGGCAACCTTGTCTAGGCCTTTGAGTCTGTCCATGGCGATCTGCCCGATCTCGCTGACATCAATTTCCTTGTCGGGACGCTCCTGGAGGAGCGTCTCGATCTCCTCGACGATCTCCTCGAGCTGGCTGATTTGGATCGGTCTTTTCTCGCAGGCTTTCATCATGCCGCGGAGGAGCTTCTGGCTGTCGAAGGGCTGGCGGCTTCCGTCCTTTTTGACGACCATATAGGGGATTTCCTCGATTTTCTCATAGGTTGTGAACCGGCGCTTACAGGAAAGACATGCCCGCCTGCGGCGGATGGACAATCCTTTCTTGCTCTCTCTCGAGTCAATGACCTTGCTCTCAAGAAACCCGCAGAAAGGGCATCTCATGCCTTGACGCTCTCTCCCATCTTCTTGATCTGCAAAAGTGAAAGACCTTCTTTACCCAATATAACATAACCGATTATGCATGTCACGACAACCTGAATGGCGTGGACGACCAGCGTCATTCCGACGGCCAGGTTGGCGTCGATCGCGTATAGGGAGGTCAGCCCCAGTTTGCTGAAATAATCGTAGCCGCCGACCATGCCCGGCGTGGGAATCGAGGCGCCGACGCCGGTCAGAAAAACGTAGGGGATCAGCAAGAAAAACGGGATGTGGATATGATAGGCAAAAAGCATGATCCAGTAAAAAAACATGATGGCCAGCCAGACGACCAGCGACATGCCGGCATAGACGAGGGCGGTCCGCCAGGAATGGAAGAACTTGAGCCCCTCGATGAATTCATCGGAAAGGGCCAGGACCTTCCGGGTGACCCGCGCGGGGAAGGGCTTGAGCATAAAAGAGACGGCTTTGAGGGTCTGCGACCGGAAAAAATAAAGGGAGAGGACGATGAGCAGGAGGCCGATCGCGAAGATTCCGCCGATTTTTCCCCAGAAATACAGGCTGCGGTAAGCCTCTTCATTCGCATTGAAAAACGACGCATAAAGGGGCTTGGCGAGCAGGAATACGCCCAGGAGAAAACACATGGTCAACATGTCGAAGATGCGTTCGACGACGACCGTCCCTACGGCATACCCCTTGCGGATTCCTTCTTTCTGCGCCAGATAGAGCGGCTTGATGAGTTCGCCGATGCGGCCCGGGAAGATGAAATTGACCGTGAAGCCGACGGCGTTTCCGGCGAACATGTTATAGAATTTCACGTCTTTTTTTTCGTGGATGAGAAGGTATCTCCAGCGGAGGGCCCTCGTGACGAGGTGCATGGAGCCGAGCGGAACGAGAAGGATGAACAACGGGATGTTGACGTCTTTGAGGTAGCTGAAGACCTGATTCCACTGGACGCTGCGCAGGAAGAAAAAAAGAAAAACGACCGTCATCAAGCCGATGGCGGCGGCGCGGGCCCAATTCTTTTTCATGATTGGGCGCCAATATATCACAGATGGAGCCCGATGAGAAGCCCGCCATGAAGCGGCCGGAAGCCAGGGCCCCGGGGGGCATTCGCGCCCGGGATTCACTCCCCCGGTTCCTCCCGGAGGCGGGCCGGAACCGGTGGGACTGGGGTGAAAGACCAAAGCGGATTCCCGCAGCCCCGAGGAAGCTCTTGGATCCGGTTCACGTTCTTTAGTGTTTTGACCTGGTAGACCGAAGGATTGAAAACGATGAAGACTTTCTTTATCAAGTGATTTGGCCTCTGTTGATCAGGGCCTTACAACCCGCAGATAGAGCTCCAACGGTTTCGAGCCGAACTCATGGAACCATGCGATTTGCTCGGAGACCATATCGAAAAGGATCCTGTAATCGCCCTCCTCCTGGAGAGGAGGCAACTCGACATCGAGGATTATCCCCCCCCCAGGAGCAACATCGTGAACCAGCTCCAAGCGGTACCATTCGAAGTCCAGAGCCGCTCCCTCGCTATCCTTACGATACAAATGCGCGCCTAATTGAGTCTTGCCGATCGAATCGGGTGTCCAGCTTAGCCAGCACGTGTCTCCGACGTTATTCACCAAGAGGCGTAAGCGCGTCCTTTCCCCCGGGCGCACCAGGATCTCATCAAGGCCTTGCAGCCGTGAGAAAATGGCTTCGAGACGACCCGGCCGCCGCGTGTCGGGAACATATGTTTCTTTAAAGAAGAGGATATAGTCCATATCGATTAAGCTGTCCCGCAAGCGCAACCAGTAATCAGCGAATTTCTTGCCGGCCAGGAAAGCATTGAGCTCACGGGCGGGCACTTCAATGGATTTCTGGAGAGAGATGGGCACCACGGTCACATACTTAAACCCGCAGGCCTTTGCCCGGTCAGCAATATCTTCAACAATGATGCTGTTCTCGAGGATGCCGATCTCGGTCGTATTCCGGAAGCTCGAGCCCGTTGTCGCGTGAAAACGCCCTGGCTCGCACATGGCCATGATCCCGGTCTTCTTGAGTACGCGGGAGAGCTCTCGCAGGATTTCCTCTTGGTTGGGGATGTGATGAAAGGCGTCATAGATGATAATCTTGTCTACAGACTCATCGTCCAAAGCAAGGCTGTGCCCATCATAGGGGATGAATTCGGGACAGAGGTTCCAGTCAGTGGCTGGGTCACGCTCGAAGATACGACGGCCTAGCTCCAGCACCGTTCGCGAGATATCGACAGCCACCGTCCTGCAGCCGAACCGGTGGAGGAACATGGACAGCCAGCAACTCCCCGCTCCGAAATCCAGGACCATTTCTCCCGGGCTGAGCCGCAGCCAATGGATCAGGACTCCGATATCAAATAGCCTTTGCCCGAACATAATCCTCTCGGAGAACGGTTTGTTCAAACTATAAGTTTGGTTCCCGGCCAACGTAAAATATTTTTCGGCCGCCGCGTTGAACTCGGTGGCCCGCCTTAAGAGCTCCTCGTCCGACAGAGGGGGGGTAGCTTTGGGGAGGTCAAGGCTATCTGAGAGAAAACTTTTCATGGCGGCCTCTAGCATAGCCATGCGGTCCGAGAGAGGGAGATTATCGAACGCGCCTTTTGATTCGACGATGAGGCGGACGATCATCCAGTGTGGCAATAAATGAAGCATTCCCCTGATGAGCTCAAAAAACACCCGGTAAATACGATCCTTAACGCTCATTATTCTCTATAGTCCTTCAGAGTTTTTTATCCTTCAGCATAGCCCCTGTGTCTCATAGTATAACGTATTCGGAGAATTTGAGAAGATACGTTATTTGACTTCGGCTCCGGCAGGGACATATCAATCAAATAAGGGGATGGTGGCCTTACCGCAGATCTCAGCCGCGAGGAACATTCCCAGAGATTCGATGGCCCCAGATGCAAGCTGGCTGAAGGTTGACGACTAAAGCGGGACACAATACCAATTCACCCTATTAAATCATCAATCACCCGGCGAGCGGAGCCGGGGGAAATGACGCTTGCCGGATATAGGGTAAATGAGTATTGTGTCCCCGGTTTCTCAAGTGATTCAATGCGGAGGATTGAAAAATGACCCCGGATTGATTATCATAGGGAAGCCGTTGCTGGGAAGTCGTCCAACGGCAGGACTCATGACTCTGGATCATGCAATCAAGGTTCGAATCCTTGCTTCCCAGCCAATCCGAATTCCCGGATTTCCCCCGATGATATCAAAACCGTCTTTTTATTTCTTTTAGCCGCCGATCGGCCTGAATAGGCGGGTCCAGGCGCGATGTATGACACCGGCGTTGCTGGGTTGTGACGTCTGTCCATTTGGAAATTCGTATTCCGGATTATCCGCGTATTTCAAATTGTCGGAGGCAAAGATGGTCGAAGGGGACAATAACGGCGAACGGGCGACCGCGGCCGGCCTCTTTCCAAAACCAAATGACCGTAATTCAATTGATTGAACAATCTCCAATATACAATCCTCTCTCGAGCCCGGACCATTCGGATCGGTTGACGCCGCCTACTTGATTGATAGACAATATGAACGGTTGGCGTTTCCCTTGTATCGGGAGGGAATCATGACGACAGGGGGGAGGAAGATCGGCATCGTCATCCTTGCCCTTCTCGTTATTGTCGTTGTTTTTGTCGCCGCAAGCTTCCATGCCCTGCGGCTGCACTTTGGTGTCTGGAAAATCAACAGGAGACCGGCAAACCAGGAAATTCTTAACGGAGTCAAGCCCCGCTTCGGTTATCTCCCGGCTCCCTGGATCTCGCCGATGATAAAACAGGAGATGAACCAGATCTGGGAGCCCTTGAACCTTAAAGGAATGAATTACTTCACTTTCGCCGGGCCAAAAAACATCCTCGCCAAATTTGTCGAGCGCTCGAATCCTTACTCACCCTACTATCAGGCCTGGTTTGGAGTGTACATCATCAAAGCGCCCCAGGGACGGGAGCGGTTTGGTTTTGACCGGGAAGAGATGGATGTAAAAGAGCTGGGGAAATTGGCCGTCTACGATCAGAACGCCTGGTTAAAAGCGGCCGGCGACCCGAACCCCCTGGTCCGCGGGAAACACTACGAGAAGGCGGGGAAAATAAGGCTGGGGGGAATCGAGAGGGCCTTGTATGAAGGCGCGATGACCAGCCATTCCGACCTGTCGGGAAACAAGGAATCGTTTCTAATTCGCTTTCTGGGAGCTCCTTTGAAGTCCACTTGGGAACGCGATCTGACTCCTCACCACGTTGTCACGCTAAACGGGGTTTACTGCGGCTGGTATTCTCCTGAATTTGAAGTGACGATCGTTTTCTACGGCTGCGGCTCTCTATTCCGGGCATCCTCGGGGAAAACCTACAATCATTTCGAAAAAATAAAAGGCGAACTTCTGAAAATGGCCGAGGGCATCGAGTTTGTGCCCGTAATAAAGAAATAAGGCCAAACGCTCCGCGGGTGAGCGATCGCCGGGTTTGTTGCCCTTTGCAAGGCTTAATGGACTGTTTTTTGATTTCCTGTAACGGAAATCCCGTGAGGCGATTGAGATAAAGCTTGCCTTTGCTCGAAGAAACCTTCCGTATATCACCCGGGGGCCCTATTTTCTTCTTGCCCAAGGGAGATGTCCGCCCGAATTCCGGCTCTTTTGCCGGCCGGGGCGGCTTGTCCGAACCATCCCGCGGCCAAGCCGGGCTTGACACCCGTGTTGGTCCTCTTTAATGCTTCCTCACTAATGGCAGCAAGGGATATAATGGCGGAAATGCGACCTCAACCTTGCCGGCAGCCTTCTAAATCTGGGCCAGGCGCTATTGGTATCGTCCCTGCCGCGCGTGTTAATGAGGATTTGTTCCAAGGCATGGGGCACGATAAAGCGCTGCGGGATGACAACGGCGCGCCGGACGATGGTCGAGTATGACTGACGATGATCGTGGTCTTCATCGTCGCCCCGTGAGGCCGATGTCGACGGTCCGCATCGTCCCCTTCCCGGGTTTACCTTTTTTGGAGGAATCATGACCCGCATCATTGCATTATTAGCCATCTTTCTTTCAACTGCCGTTCTCCAAGCCGGAAACGCCGCGATCGAGGTGGAAATATCCGCCGAAGACATCCCGCGTTTCTGGGCGGCCTATGACCGGGCCAAAAACGCCTCCGACCGGGCGGCGGTGTTCCAGACCCTGTTCATCGACAAAGTGGATGCGCGCGTACGCCAATTCATTCGTCCCAGCAGCGTTTACGCCAGCATGACCCTGCACTATCCCCGTTTCTGGGAGTCCATCCGCCGCAACACCGAGCGTATCGCCGAAAAGAAGGAAGAGATGCAACGTTCCTTTCAGCGCTTCGCCGAGATCTACCCGGCCTTCCACCCGCCGAAGCTGCACTTTAGCATCTCCGCCTGCCAGACCGGCGGCACGGTCAAAGACGGTATCATCTTCTTCGGCACCGAGATCCTGACGGCCGACGCCACCACCGACAAGGAAGAGTTCCGCAAATTCCCTTTTTACCAGGTTCTCGGCTCCACCGGCGGGGACGTCACAGTGCTGGTCACACACGAGTTGGTGCACTCCCAGCAGCCCCTGGGCGACAATGCGAGAGGGACGACCTTGCTCGAACAAACCGTCACCGAGGGGGCGGCTGAGTTCGTCACCATCCTGTTGACCGGGAAGATCACTTTCCGCTCGGCTTGGGAGTACGGCTACGCCAACGAGCGCCGGCTGTTGGAGGAGTTCCGTCTCCAGATGGAGGGCAAGGAATATTCCAACTGGCTGTACAACATGGCCCATACACCGCGCGGACGTCCGGCCGACTTGGGTTATTTCCTGGGCTTCCGCATCTGCCAGGCCTATTACAGGCGACAAGCGGACAAGAAAAAAGCCCTGGCCGAGATCATCGAGTGCCGGGATTTCCACGCCCTGCTGGAGAGGAGCGGCTACGGCGGCGAGGGATTCGCCTTCGGCAAGGAATAGAACAAGGCGGAAGCGGCGGTCGTGGCCCTAACGCCGGCGGCAGGCCGGCCAGCTTCCAGAACAAAATGACCGCGATTCATGATGGATGGGGCTTCTTTACCAGACTTGTTACGAATCTATGAGCATCTGGGAAAACCCCTCAAGAAAACAACACGCTCATTATCCATCGGGATGGATGTCCATCCGACAACATCCCTATTCGGGAAAACTCCCCCTAAAAATCGATCCCACACGACGATATCCTTGTTTTTGATAGTACTCGTCGACATCGGACATCACATAGACAGCTTCTTCAGGATAGCTTGCGCATATGAATTCCATCAATTTACGCCCTATGCCCTGTCCACGACAAGCCTTCCTCACGAGCAAATCATAAACATAAACGCCAAATCCATCATCTTCCCTGCAGCGCAGATATCCACACAGAACATTCCCGTCGCGGGCAACGCAAGTGATGGAATTCTCCAGGGCCCGTCTGTATTTTGCCCCCATGCCTTCACCATGATAACACTCCCACTCCGGACCTTCCTCTGCAAGCATATCAAACAACTGCACTTCATCCTTTTCCGAATAGAGCCGAATTTCCATATTTCCACCTAATCGAGCATTAATGATCATATTATGTCATTACGACTGACCACTCAGTTCTCGCCTCCAATTAGCATATTCGCAAGAACCAACATCATCAAAACGCCATCGGGCATTGTAACATGCCCGCCTCGTTCGTTGATTTTTCTCGATTGTCCATGGGCGTTGCAATCCGCCCCCCGAGGGCGCCGAAAATTGCCCCCTCGCGCGCTCATTTTTCTCGATCTCCGGCTCTCGGATGAGCCCGGCTTCGACCCTTTCCTTGGGACGAAACATTCCGCCGCATCCGTCGCCATGGCCTGCCCGCCATGGCCCGTCTCGGGAGGGACACGGCATTCCGCGCCCCTCCTTTTCCCGGAAGCCGGGCGGCTTACCCGTTCTTCTCAAGCCAATTTTTGATAACCAGGAGAGTCCCGGGGTCCAGGATTCGATCCGGGGCGTTATAGGTCTTCGCCGCGTCGGCGCCCGTAAGCTCTTCCCGAGGGCGCACTTCATATTTTAGGACATGATTAGCATTTTCAGGGTATACGAAACTGATATTATCAAGGCCTTTGGCCGCGGTTTCCAGAGGGATTCCATCCAAAAGAGAGTCCACCTGGATATCCTTTTTGCCGATGATCACCAGGGTCGGTGCCGTCACCGTTTTCAGCAGTTGTGCCGGATCGAGCGATAAGAACTCCCTGGCAAAAGGCAAGTTGACAGGGGCATGAAAACCCCTAACGAGGTCGTTGAATCCTTTGGGGATCTTGGGATCTGCCACGAAGGGCTTCCCGGCCAGATAATCGGCCATAAGCTTGTCATAACCCTCCATGATTTCCCGGGCGTTCGGCAATGACGCCACCTGAGCCTCAAGTTGGCCGTGAAGCAGATCCATCATGCCGCGTCCGGGCATCGCCGATAGAATGAGCCCGGCGAATTTCGGCTCCCTCGTATGCTGGTAATTCAAAGCATGTATGTCGCCTTCGCTGTTGGCTAAAACGAATATCCGGTTCGGATTGACATCCGGCCTGGCCATCAGCGTGTCGACGGCGCCGGCCAACTCGTCGACATGACCTTCCATGCTGATTTTCCCCATCATCAAGGGCAGATTCTTTTGAGCGTTGGGGCCGGTTATTCGTTTATCGTACCGGATCGTCACGTATCCGGTTTTTGCGAGCTCTTCGGCCAACAGCCGGGCGCTGCCGTTTTTACCGGATAAGAGAGGCGAAGCCCAGTCCCGGTCGGTCGGCCCGCTACCGGCCACAAAGACAACAGCGGGATGAATGGCCTCGTCATCGGGCCTTGTTATTGTCGCGGCCACGATGGTATCCCCTATTTTCCAAAAAACCTCCTCGGATATCGTAGGCGCCGGGGAGCGCATCGATGTCAAGGCGAATGGTAGAGCGGTTGACTCCGCGCCGCCGGTTAAAACCGTCGCCGACAGCCATAACATTGCCAGGATGAGATTGATAATCCCCTTCACCTTCATTCGTGTTCTCCTTTTTCATGTCTTATCGCCGATCGTCCGGCCGACTATCTTCGGGACTTGACCTCCGGCCTCCGCTCATCGCGGATCCCGTCCATAACCGCGGGCGCGGCTTCCCCGGCTTCAACCATTTTAGCCGCCTCGCGAGGAGAAACCGCCCGAGCGGGCCCCCGTCCGCGCCTGTCGCCCGATCGGCCTGACGGCTTTCGACCTCAAAGCTAAACGACCGTCCATCCATATTATCTCCGCGCGAAAAGCCGAAGTCACCACGATTTTATTGAATCCATCATAGGACACGGCGATCCGACGCGCATCAGCCGCGGCGCTGATTCCGCGGCAGCGTTCCGGCGGATTCCCCGACACGAAAAATCATCCTGGCGGCGGATGCCGGATCAGCCGCCAGGATGATGCAAAAGCCCGCGTCCGCGTTTATAATGTGGCCATGAAGCGGTTCAAGACTTTGTGGAAGGCCGTTAATCGACATCCCTTGATAGGTGACGGCCTGCTTACGCTGGCGCTGGCGGTTCCCGTGTTCGTCAACATCCGCGCTCTTTGGATCCTGGAGCCGCCTTCAATGGATACGTTCTTGGCCGTTGCTTTAGTCGGCCTCATGATCGTTCCTTTAATCTGGCGGCGTATTTTCCCTTCAATGGCGCTTTCCATATCTGCGCTGGCCGTGGTCATCCTTCAAATGCTCGATATCAATGAAGGCAACTTCATAGTCATTATCATAAGCTTGGCCATCTTCAGCGCGGCGGTGTATGGCGGCCGTAAAAGAAACGTCGTTTCAATGGTCTGCATCATCGCGATTACCGTTACGCAGTTGCGCCGGTTAGTGTTCGGCGAGGGCTTCGTTTTTCAAAGCGATGCGACCCTCTTTTATGTCACGAGCACGGCCTGGAACCTGATCATTTTCCTGGTCGTCCGGCGGTTCGGCAATACGCTTCGATTGAGCCGCGAACAAGCTTCCCAGCTCAGGGAAAGCACGAAACAGCTTGTTCAAGAACGCGAAGAAAACGCCCGCCGCGCGGTGGTCGATGAGCGCATACGCATCGCCCGGGAACTTCACGACGTTCTGGCGCATCATATCAGTGTTATGGGCATACAGGCCGGCGCGGCCCGCCAGGTGCTCATACAATATCCCGAGAAAGCCCTCAAGGCGCTGAGTCTCATCGAGACATCCAGCCGCCAAGCGGTATCCGAACTGTACCGCTTGCTTGGACTCCTGCGTGACGATAAACAGGTTGAAACATTCACCTCGCAACCCGGACTGAATCAACTGGATAGCCTGGTCGCGGATATGCGGTCTTCAGGGCTGCACGTTGAAGTCAAAATCGAGGGGGAAAAAAGCGAAATTCCGGAAATGGTGGGCTTGTCAGCTTACCGCATACTCGAGGAGGCGCTCACCAATATCCTCAAGCACGCTCGCGCGACAAAAGCCTTCATCACCATCGATTATCGAAAGAACATGCTTCTCTTGAACATAACGGACAACGGCCGGGGCGTCGCCGACACCGATAAAATCGCGTCCGGCGGAAAAGGACTAATCGGGATGAGGGAAAGAGTGAATCTATTAAAAGGGGAATTATGGGCAGGCAACGGGCTTG
>Ga0228535_1002687_pt1 | contig 15837 bp, 13 predicted proteins | sample SJ1metagenome_FD_168457 | JGI IMG/M metagenome (GOLD analysis project Ga0228535, IMG submission 168457) | Enriched culture of PCE-dechlorinating microbial communities from Ithaca, New York, USA - SJ1 | ecosystem: Engineered > Modeled > Simulated communities (microbial... > Unclassified | place... | reverse complement strand
AGCGTCCGCATTCCCCTTGAAGAGAAAACCTGCTGGGAGGATATCGCTCTTTCCTTCCCCAGGTCGATCCCGGTCGGCTACCGGGACAGCGGTGGGGAATTCCGCATGGCTCCCTTGCCCGGAGAGGTACTTCCGGATCATGCCGAGATCGTTGTCCTCAGCGAGAATGAATATGACAGCCGGATCTTCGATTTTTCACGGACGGAAATTCGAAAACAGCAGCCGGACCTTTCACTTTGCAGCTCCCCGATACCTCGGCCCTCAGGCACGCTTGTGGTGGTGGGTGTGAACCCCAAGCTCCCCTTTATCATAGAGGGGATGAACAAAATGGACGTCCGGCTCAATATAGTGGACAACCAGACCGAAGACGAATTTGTGGAATGGTACGGAGAGTATTCAAAAACGCCCCTTCCTGAAGGGCTTGTCTTCAATGAATGCCGTTTCCGTTCCGAGGATGAGGTCCGCTCGGCCATCGACCTGGATTCCACGAACCGGATCATCCTGCTAGCCGACGGCTACCTGCTGAACGAGGCCACACCGGATCAGATAGACGCGGAAACCGTTTCAAAACTGCTCATGCTCAGCCAGCTTATCGAGCGTGACAGGCGTGATGGTATTCACCTGATCGTGGAAACGCTTACCACGGATTCCGAGATCGTCGTAAGGAATATACGGAATTGTTCCAACGTGATCGGCCCCCTGACAATTGGCAGACTTCTGACGACCTTTGCTCTCGAGCCGAAATTCGAGCCGGTGTTCCGCACGATCATACAGTTCGGTGATGTTGATATCGTCTGCCGTCCGATGATGGATGCGACCGGCCGATGGGAAAGCGGCGGCAAAACGTTCGGCGAGCTTCTTTCCCTGTCCCACAACGGCTGCATACCGCTGGGATGGGTTGAAAACATGAATCCAGATGCCGGGGCAGGAGGGGAGACAGAAGAACCTCGGGAAGCCCTCAGGCGCGTTGCTCCGCGCGTCAGGCTCAATCCCCCGAAAAACAGCGAGATCCCGCCGGAGTCCGAGATCGTTTTTCTGCAGCGGCAGAAATCGGATGATACGGGCTCATAGAATATCGGCATTCCTGAAAAAACTTCAGCTGAAACAGGCAATACGGGTGGGAGATCCTGACGGTCCATATACTGTACCATTGGTTTGCAGTTCCTGTTTTCTTTCCGGTAAATCAATGCCTGCGCTGAACACCATGTGCAGATCAGCGCAGACATTTATTTTTTTGGTGCGGTTTGCCTACATTCCCATGTAGGCTTTCTTCACTTCATCGGAGTCGAGCAGTTCCCTTGCAGTTCCCGAATGGACCACTCTGCCGGTCTGCAGGACATATCCCCTGTTCGCGATCTCAAGTGCCTCCTGGACCATCTGTTCCACCAGCAACACCGTGATGCCCTGCCTGTTGATCATCTCCACGGTCTCGAAAACCTTTTCCACCAGGCTCGGCATAAGCCCAAGGGAGAGCTCATCGAGCATGATCAGCTTCGGTCCGGACATGAGCCCTCTCGCTATGGCGCACATCTGCTGCTCTCCGCCGCTTAGTGTTTCCGTAGTCTGCGAGCTTCTGTCCCTGAGCTTCGGGAAAATGGTAAACATCTCCTCGAGGCGCTCTTCGATCACAGCCCGGTCCGTTACTGTGAAAGCCCCCAGCTCCAGGTTCTCCCTTACCGACAGCTTGGGGAACAGTCTCCGTCCTTCGGGAATGTAGGAAATACCCTTACGGATGTTCACCGAAGCAGGTGAACGGGTAATATCCTCTCCCCGGAAAAGGATCTGCCCCTTTTCCGGATGCATGAGGCCGCAGATGGTGCGCATGGTTGTCGATTTTCCCGCACCATTCGCACCGAGAATGGCGACGATCTCTCCCTCCTGAACCTCAAGGGAAAGCCCCCGGATCACGGGAGCACCGTCGTAGCCACAGTGGATATCTTTTACCTCAAGCATGGCGGCCATCAGGACCTTCCTCCTTTGCTTCCTTCTGCAGCCTTCTGCTGAACTTTTCTCCGAAATAGGCGCGGATCACTTCAGGGTCCTTGACGACGACCCGGGGAATGTCCTCGATGATTTTCTCTCCGCTGTTCAGAACTACCAGTTTATCGGCTATAGGCATGATGGCCTCCATGATGTGCTCCACCATGAGGATCGTGATGCCTTCCTCCTTCATCCTCAGGATGACTTCGACCATTTCCCTGATTTCGGACGTGGTAAGCCCTGCCACGGCCTCGTCGAGGAGGATAAGTTTCGGACCTGTGGCAAGTGCGCGGGCGACCTCCAGCCTTTTTTTGTTTCCTATGGTGAGCCCTCCCGCCCTTCGGGACATGTAGGGAGTGAGGAAGCAGATGTCCATGCATTTATTTGCCGTCTCAAGTGCCTCGGAGGAATTGCTGTGGCGCATGTAGGCCCCCACAAGGATGTTTTCCAGAACAGTCATTTCCCTGAGAGGACGCACCACCTGAAACGTCCTTGCAATGCCAAGACGGGCAATCTTCCAAGAGGGAAGGTTTGTTATGTCCCTGCCCTCCAGGGTTATTGTCCCGGAGGTCGGCTTGTAGAGTCCTGCGACGCAGTTGAAGAGGGTGGTCTTTCCGGCTCCGTTGGGGCCGATGAGCCCGACTATGGATCCTTTCTCAACGTCGAAGGAAACATCGCTGTTTGCAATCAGGGCACCGAATTTTTTTGAAAGGTTTCGAACTTCGAGAAGGGCCATCATTTTTCACCGTCCCTGGCTGCAGAGTCTTCATTCCGAAGCACGAATCTCCGGATAAGGCCCATGATCCCGGTGGGCTGCCTTATCATGGTGAAAATGATGATCAGTCCAAAAATGATAAGGTCCACGCCTGATCCCAGGTGTGCAAGGTAAGCTCGTGTGTACTCCTGCAGGGGAATGAGTACCGCCGCACCAAGAAGGGGGCCCCAGAAGGTCCCCAGGCCTCCGAGAATTGTGATGAGGACGAACTTCATGGACATGTCAAGCGACATGACCATCGGTGGATCCACCCGGTAATTGTACTGGGCGAAGAAAGCTCCGCAGAGACCGGCCAGGCCCGCGGAAAGGGCCATGGCGGAGAGTTTCACGAACGAGCTGTTCACGCCGAGGGATTCCGCAGTCTCCTGTCCCTCCCTCACGGCCCTGAGATAATAGCCCATCCTGTGAGATTCGATCCACCGCACGATGCCGAAAATGAGGACAAAGAGAAAAAGCGCGCCGAGATAGTAGCCGTTTTTATCCGATGACCAGGAGAAATTCACCCATCCGTCGTCGAGAATGGGGTAATCGAGCCCGAGTGCTCCGCCGACGGTGTCCCATATCATGAAAAGCCGGTTGAAGATCTCTACGATCGCAAACGTAGCAATTGCGAAATAATGCCCTTTCAGGCGAAAAAAGGGAGCACTGATGAGAACGGAAACGAGTGCGGCCGCGAGAGCGCCCAGGGGTGCGCCGAACCAGGGCAGGGAATTGTACTGAACCACGGCCATGGCTGCTCCGTAAGCTCCTATTCCGAAAAAAACGGCGTGCCCGAAGGACGTCTGGCCGCAGTACCCGCTTATGATGTTCCACGCCTGTGCCATGGAGGCATAAAGAAGGATCATGGTCAATACATGGCCGTGAAACGAGTTTCCCACTCCTCCGGGTATGAAAGGAAGCAGAAACGCACCTGCAAGGAACAGGCACCATATTCTGCTGGAAATTTTTTTTGTATTCATCCCCTCATCACCACCCGAAAAGGCCCCTGGGGCGGACCAGTATCACTGCGATATACACGGCGAACACTGCCACGTACTTGACCACTGCCGCGATGTAAAATCCGGAGAATGATTCCACGAGGCCGATGAGGATCGCTGCGAGCAGTGCCCCGGGGATGCTTCCAAACCCGCCGAGAGCGACAACGACAAAGGCGATGAGGCTGAAAAGTGACCCCACTTCCGGATACACGGCGAGGTAGGACGTCATGAGACCGCCTGTTATACCGACGCATGCCCCTCCGATTCCGAAAACAAGAAGGTAAATGTTCTCCGTCTTTATACCCATGAGTTCAGCCGCCTCACTGTCCATGGCAGTTGCCTGGATTGCCCATCCCAGTCGTGTCTTCTTCAGCATCCAGTAAAGGACTCCGAGAACGACCAGGGCAAACAGTGCGGTTGCGAGCTGGGGAACGGAGAGAATAGCACCGCCTACAGCAATGGTTTTGCCCTCCATAAGAGTCCCCTGGAGAAGCCTGAAATTAGGCGTGAACCGGTTCATGCAGAAATTCTTCAGCACCATGGAGAGGCCGAAAGTGGCAAGGAGAGGCGCCATTGCAGACTTGCCGAGGCTGTTTTTAATGATCAGTTTGTAAGTGACCGCTCCAAGAATAAACAGGAATATCCCTGCCGCGATCCATGAATAGAGCGGATCGACGTTCAGGAAAAAACCTATCCAGTAGCTGACGTACATGCCCACCATGAGGAATTCGCCGTGGGCGAAGTTGATGACGTCCATGACTCCCCAGATCATACTGAGACCTGCAGCTACAAGTGCATAGACAAGGCCGTTGAGAAGGCCGTCCAAAAGGACCTGTAAAAAACTGCTCATCATCCGCTCATCCTCCCGAAAAAAAGGGGGAGGCACGAAATGCCGCCCCCTTGAAACATCGAGTGCTCAAAAGGCTCCTTCTCTTGTTCTTACCTCTTGTCCCAGGGAGTCATGGGGAACATCGGTTCGGAGTCCTGGAACCGCTTCGGATAGATCGTGTTGTACTTGAGATCCTTGATCTGGGTGATAACGCTCAGTGCCTTGACGTTCTGTCCGCCGGCCTGGAACGCGACTTCTCCGCTCAGGGAAAGGGGAGAGGCGAATGTTGCGGTGGAAAGAACCTCACGGACCTTTTCAGTGTCCACTGCACCGGCCTTTTCGATGGCCTGGCCGAGAACCAGCAGCATGACGGCTTCCTGCAGTGAGTCGCTGTCGAACTCCTGCTTCGCCAGGGGTTTGTAGAACCTTTCCTGGACTTTCAGTGCTTCAGGCATGAAATTTTTTGCAAGCTCAGGAGAGAAACCCATTCCTCCCATGAAATAGTCCCCGTCGCCTGCGAGTTCTTTCTGGACTGCCGGATTCTGGTATCCGGTGCAGAAATTGATGGCGATCCTCGGGAGCCAGTTGACCTGTTTCATGGTCCGTACCCACAGGGAGTAGTCGCCGCCCAGGGCTGCTCCGAAAACAGCATCCGGATTTGCCGCCTTGAGGGTCTGCACTTCACTGCTGAGGTTTGTTGCTCCATTGTTGAAGGGAACGTCGGCGATCACTTCAAGTCCAATCTTCTTCGCCGCTTTTTTGGCCTCGTCGGCAGCATGTTTTCCGAATTCAGTATTTTCATAGATGAGTCCGAGAGTCTTGATGCCGGAATTTTTTTCCTTGTTAAGGTAGGTGATGTAGTCGGTGAACTCCTCAGATTCAATGGCATCTGTGGGGGCGTGGCGAAAGAAATACTTGTAATCTCTTTCGGTCAGTGCCGCAGAACTTGACGCCCCGCAGAGGAAAAGTTTTTTTGCCCGTTCAGCTACGGCGCTCGCCGGTTTTGTGGCGGAACTGTTGTAGCTGCCGATGATGGCGAAAACTCCTTCCTGGTTGTACAGGCGCTCGGCCTCGGATTTTGCGACATCCGGTTTTCCCTGGTGGTCAGCTTTCACGATGACGATCTTGTACCCGTCAAGCAGACCCGCTGCTGAGGCAAGAGGGACATTGATGTCCGTGTGGGCGTTGTTGATCACTTCGGCCGCCGCAAGGACAGAATTCAGGCAGTTCTGGCCTGAAACGGCAGAGGGGCCCGTGAGGGGAAAGAGCGCTCCGATTTTTATGACCTTTTCTTCAGCAGCAGCACTTCCGGCAAAAAGAAGCGCTCCAATGACACATACAGACGCAATGGTTGCTATTTTCCTGAGCATGAGATTACATTCCTCCTTTTGAATTGAAGTCAGGATGCCACAGTTCGGGAGCAGGGAAACACGCCCGACCCGGCGGCGTTGATCTGCATTCCCCTCCTTTATTCCGCCTCCGGGTGAAAGTCGGGGTTTTGGGGACAGTCCTTTATTTCTGCGTCTGAAAAAATAGTATGAGTTTCGATTATTTTTGTCAATCCAACCAGGGCAAATAACGGCTGGGACTCATTTGGTCAGAGCCTTTCCCCGGGCCATAAACCGAGAATTTTTAACAGCAACAGCCGCCTTCCAGGAAAATCTGATTCCCGTTCAGGCGGCTGAATTGTCAGTTTAAACCCTGGAAAACTCTGGTTTCGAAGATTTATTTGAGAGTCGAAAAGTCGGGAAGAGGCATGTCACCTTTTGTCTGAACGGGAACCTGGGATTCCTCCACATTGTGCATGAGCTTGAAAGAAGGAAGGGCGACATCCTTTACAGGGTCGACGAACGGGCCGTGCTTCTCGTTAGAAGCCTTCAGCTCCGCCTTGGCGTCCTCAAGCAGCTTCGGATCGGCGAAAAGATCCAGGGCGGTTGCAGCCATGTACTTGGATACCGTAAGGCTTGCCTTGAAAGCCGGGGGCAGGATATTCTGCGCCACTGACTGCCATGAATGGCCCGGAGTTCCCTTGGCAAGGGTGGAGCCGGTGAAGCGTACCATGGGAACGACCCAGCTGGTATTGGCCTCGTCTATGGACCCTCCTCCCGTGGCCCACGAAAAGGGCTTGTCGTAGTCAAACTGCCTGAACTCCCGTGAAAGGAAGGGGCCTTTTTCCTCCTTCAAGCTCCTTGAGAAGGGTTCAGCTATCTTCTCATCCTCGTCAGTAAAGGGGGGGGTGCCTATAAGAAGAGCATTGGCAAATCCCACCTTCGCCAGTACCTGGTTGGGGAGATACTGCCACACTGCTGTGATGGGAACGAATTCCATGCGCGTCTGTGTCATGAGTGCGGCACCTTCGGCCACTTTTTTCGACCAGTCAACTATCTCTTTCACCATCTTGTATTGTGGAGCCCTGATGAAATACCACACTTCGGAGTATGGAGGAACGACGTTCGGCGCCTTCCCTCCATCGGGGATGCAATACATGATCCTCGACTCCGGGCGGACGTGTTCCCTCATGTAGTTCATGCCGATGTTCATAAGCTCCACGGCGTCGAGGGCGCTTCTTCCAGCCCATGGAGCGGATGCGGCATGGGACGCTTTCCCGTGGAACCGCACCTTGAAATTGTCCATTGCCAGTGAAGATGCGTAGGAGACCGAGTTGTCAGTCCCCGGATGCCATGAAAGCACCGCGTCAGCGTCTTTGTAAATGCCTTCCTTGACAAAAAAGGCCTTTCCGACGAGAGTTTCCTCTGAAGGGGTGCCGTAGAGTTTAATTGTTCCCTTGATTCCGTGAGCTTCCATTGCTTTTTTAATCGCTATGGCCGCCATCGAACTGTATGTTCCGAACAGATTGTGCCCGCAACCATGTCCCGGACACCCTTCGACAAGAATTTTTTCCTCAGCCGCTCCAGCTGCCTGGGAAAGTCCGGGAAGGGCATCATATTCGCCATGAATTCCGATCACAGGTTTGCCCTCACCCCAGCTGGCTACGAAAGCCGTTTCCATTCCGGCTGTTCCTGATTCGACCGTGAATCCGGCGGCTTTCAGCATTTCCTGCAGTACTGCCGAGCTTTTATGTTCACCCAGACCCAGTTCCGGATTGTGCCAGATATACGTTGCTGTCGCCGCACCTACAGCAGCATGGGTGTCCAGCCATTTTACAGCGGTTTCCTTTTCCGGCGTCATTTTTCCGGCATCTACGCCGAACGCAGGCGATGCAAGAAGAGCAACAACCATCATCAGTGCCCAGAACCTGCACATCTTTCTCATTTCGCTGCCTCCTTCTGATATCCAAAGAAAACATCCGGAAAGCCCCCATCGCACTGGTAACTCTTTATTCCCGGGATCCTCTTTTCGTATCCCCCCTTTCCTTCACACAACTTGCCGAAGAGCTTCGAAAAAGGTGGAGAATTACTGTGGATCAGCACGATGATTGTAGAATTTAGCAAAAAGGTGTCGATAAGAGAGAAAAAATTCTATTTAATGATGTACACTCCATTCAGGGGAAACAATACCGTTCTTCCCCTGTGAAAACCATGGGCTGTTAAATAAATATACTATTCATTCGTAAAATTGCAATATTCCGCTTTCCTCTGAAAGCCATGTTTATCGAACAAAATCATTTCCGTATTATGATTCATTCGTTTCCATGCGCGAAAAACCCTGCAGAGTGGTAAGCTTTACAGAAATGTACCGATAATGTATCAGTATTTCATTCATTGGAAGAACAGCTGAAAGAAAATTCGCCACGGGCAGGTGAGATTCTTGACGGATTCGAACTGCGGAAAGGAAGATAAAAAGAAGAGGCTCAGTCTTCTTGTGGCAGACATAACGGCTATGATCCTTTTTTCCACAGTCATGTGCATGTCAATTGAGATCTTCATTGCGAAGCTTACTTTCATCCAGTCAGTAAAGGCGAGAATCGCGGCGGTTCCCGTCAACCTTATTACGGGAAGACCATACGGATGGTTCAGGGACAGGCTCTTTCTCTTTTTCGGAATCGACAGGTCCAGTCCCTGGAAGATGGTGTTGGGCGATACACTCGCATTTGTCCTTTTCCAGGTACCGCTTTACGTCATTGTTTTACTCGCAGCCGGGGCCACATGGAGACAGATAGCCCTTTCATCTGGTTTTATGTCATTGACCTTTTCCCTGGCCGGGAGACCCTACGGAGTGTTCCTCGATTTCTGCAGGCGAATTGTACTTGGTATTTCCAGGGAATAAACCATTCACTCTGAGCGGCAGGTCGATCCCGTAGTGTTTTGCTTTCGGGCTGAAGAGCAGGAATTTCTTCGGTCCTGAAAAGCGGGGTTAAAAATACCGGCTGTTTGTTGTAATATTACTCAGTTGGGGAAAAGAAAGGCATGGGGCAATACATGCGGAAGGCTGGCTTCTTTCAAATGGAGAACAAATACCGGGTATTCAGCGTTCTTATCATCACGATAACTTGTGTGGCCGCTGGGTTGTTCTATTTTATACTGGCGGGAAAAGTCGGGACCATTTATGTCGACAATACGGAAAAAGCAATCAACGACATAAAACAAACATTCCTGAAGCACACTGTCGATAATCAGATACGAAGGATCAGGGAAAGAAGAGAAGAAGAGATTTCCCGTATGGAGGCTCTTGTTCAGGAAACTGAGCGGAAGCTGCATTTTATAGCCGAAAACGCCCCCGGTCAGTTCGTTCCGGTTTTTGAAAAAACCTTTGATGACGACAAGTGGACTGCAGTACTCTGGGATGCAGGCTCTGAAGAAGTCCTCTTTGATCCGCGGGGTCTCCTGGAAGGGCGGTCCGTTTCATCCCTTCGTGGCAGGGGGGAGGAATTTGCCGCGCATAGTATGAGGAGTTACGCCGGATACAGTGCCTTCTTCGGAGTTTCCCGGGACTATGCGGACGGCCTGGTGAAGAAAGCAATTGCACGAGAGATTCATGAGTCCACGTTTCCCTTTGATTCCTACATTTGGGTCAACGAAGTTTTGAACTATGAAGGAGGTCCCGATTACGCCATCCGCAGGGTCCATCCGAACCTGAAGGAAACTGAAGGAATGTTCCTCTCCACTGAAATGAAGGATATAGAGGGGAATCTTCCGTACCTTGAGGAACTTGAGGGAGTAAAAAAAGACGGGGAAATCTTTTTCACCTATTTTTTCAAAAAGAAAAGCTCTGACACCATATCGAGAAAACTGACCTTCGCCAGGCTGTACAAAGATTTCAACTGGATAGTGGCCCTTGGGATCCACATGGATGACATGCAGCTGTACATAGATAAGACACGATCTGAAAGCCACGCTCTTATCCTGCATTTGATAACGCTCTTCATCGTAGTCCTTGTTTTGCTGTTGATACTTGCATACGCCCTTATTGTCGTTTCCGAGAAGTGGTTCCACAAACGTTCCATGACCGCGCTTGAAGAGAAGGTCAACAGGGATCCGGTCAGCGATGCTCTCTCAAGGCGCGCCGCTGAAGATGCGCTCAGGAGCGCGTTCTCCCGCGGGGTTGATGATCCCGCGAACCCGGCGGTCGTCACATTTGATATTGACGATTTCAAGCGAATCAACGATACCTACGGCCACGATGCGGGTGACCGTGTCCTGAAAAGGATCGCGACCGTTATCCACAACCATATAAGAAGCACAGACCATCTCTTCCGTTGGGGAGGGGACGAATTCCTCCTGCTCTACAGGGGACTGAGGCCGGAAAATATTATGCGTGTATGCCAGAACCTGTTGAATGCTGTTTCCGCGGACGTTCATTCCTTCGGCGGCAGACATGAGTCGGTTTCCCTTTCCATGGGCATCACCTATTTCAGGGAAACGGACAGTGATTACTCGGACGCGCTAAAACGGGCGGATGTCGCTCTGTACAGGTCAAAGGCAAACGGAAAAAACCAGGCGAACATTGAACTGTAAATCGGCTTTGAGCAAAAAAGAGCGGGGGGGTACCAGGGGAATGAAGAAAGGGATGAAATGGGGCTGCTTGTTGTTGACAATGCTTTTTATTCTTGTGCCGGGACGGCAGGCCCTATCCTCCTCAAAGGTCGGGGATCAGGACAAGTCGAACATGCTTGCGCAGATGCTCCTTGAAATCGAGGTGGCGGCACGAACGGCGGAAGCCGAAATCGAAAAGCTTCCAAGTATTGTTGACGCAGAGAGATCGAGAATCAAAAACGCCCTTGATACATGGGCACGGAACGATTTAACGAAAATCGTCGGAAAGAATTATTCGGATATAGAAAAGGCACTTGCTGCAACGAAGCTTCCCCTGGAGGAGGGGACTTTCAGCATCTGGTGGAAACAGACAAAGGCCGGTGCGGGAAGCAACGAGGACCTGGAAAAGCTTGTCGAGCTGTTTTTCTCAAATCTTCAGCCCCGGCTTTCCTCGGTAAGTGAGAGTTTCCAGCGGGAAATTCTGGAAAGCCTCGAGTCAGAAACACAGCTCCATCTTCAGGAATCCATGGAAAGGATACGTGAGCCCTTTCTTGGAATCCTGAAGCAGCGTCTTCCCGTTTACAACACCATCCCGATCCCGAATACCGAGAGGGCATCCATGGCGTTTTCCTCCTCGGGGAAGAAAAACGGTTTTTCCCAGGGATCCATCCCCATAAAAGGCCTTGTTGGTATCGCTTTTGTGGTTCTGGGAAAAAGAATAATCAACAGGATAATGAAATTCCTGGTGATGAAAATCGCAGGAAAAGTACTTTCAAAAATAGTTCCCGTAGTGGGATGGCTTCTCCTTGCCTTTGAAGTCTACGACATGGCCGGGGCGAGGGACAGGCTGGAAGAGGAAATGAGAAAGTCCTTTTACGAGGAATATAAACTTGAAATCAACGCGGAATCACTCTGGTGGAAGAGCGAGGATGGATCATCACTCTCCATGAGGGAAGAAATTGACAGAAACATCGCATCCCTTCTCAAAAACTGGGAAAAAATCTGCAAGTCAGAGGCTGCTTCCATGATCCAGAGTGCTCATATTCTTTCTTTTTCCCAGCCGGTCAGGGACTATGTTGCAAAAGAAATCGAAAAAGGCGGTGAATTTGAACCTGTGCTTCAGAAAATGGGCATATTGTGGGATGCCTTTGGTCCCCTTCTGGCACAGGGACCTATAGACGTTCTGGAATCCATACTCATTTCCGCCCCGGACAGAAACGACCTGAGAATTCTCTCAAAGGTCATGGGGCCCAAGCTTCTTGAAGTATATAAAATGTATGGAATTGATTTCCTCCAGGGTGTGGACAGACTGGGGGCCCAAAATTTCCTTTCTTCGGAAGAGTGGGCGAATACGGAAATAGACTGGCATCTTCTTAACGAAGACCTTGCGTATGTCCCGAACCTCAGCGAAAACAGGGAGGCTGCAATAGGGCTCCTTGCACTGGTAAAGGAGAAAGTCCCCGTAAAAGGCCTCTCTCCTGATTCAATGGCGAAAATTGCGCCTAAAAAGGAACTTTTCAGAAAGCTTTGGGAGATACTCAAACCTGACATAGAGAAGACCGTTCAAGTCCTGGGGAACAAAAAAGCTGTAGCCAGCCTGGAGGATAGCCTTGCACTCTTCCCCAGCTCTGCGGCAGTATTCATAAGCGAATACGGGACCGAGTTCTGGACCGCATGGTCGCGGGCAGAAATCCTCGACCTGCTGCAGATCACCGATCTTCGGGCAGTCAACTCCGGAAGGCCCCGCGACCAAACGGCTGTTCCCCCTGAGGACAGGGCTGAACTGATAAACATCTACAGAAGGGCCGGAAAACCAGGTATAGCGCTCTGGGATATTTATGCAACCGAAGAATCAGGCGAAGTCGGCAAGAATTTTGCGCGAAACAGTATAGAATGCCTTGCAGACGGATACCCTCTTGAAGACTTGAAGAACAGGGAACAACTCGAATTTGCCATGTTTTGCAGAAAAATACCCTTAATAGGAAGGTTTCTGTATGATAATCTCAAAAACCTGGGGATGATACCCCGTTTTCTCGTCATCTTCGGAGCCGTTCTCATGGCATTAAGCATGATTTTTCTCTTTCTCAGAAGAAAGTAGGGCCGGATTATAGTGAAGAACAGAAGATCTGTAATGAAAGAGAAAACAGTCGGTATATTGACCGTGGATGCCATCCCCGACAGAAAGTATGATTTCCTGGGATGCGTCACGGCCTCGTGCTGTCTGTCGAAATCCATTATCCAGGACGTATCGTCCAACATCAGGAACTGGACCGTCGGCGGCGAGTTGAAACAGTACAAGGCAATGATAGACCAGTCGGTCATCCTCGTAATGGACAGGATCGCAGACGAAGCCGCAGGAAGAGGCGCCGACATGGTCATCGGCTTCCGCCTTTCAACTACCAGTGTATCCGCCGGTGCGGCGGAGATCATAGGTTACGGAACTGCGATCCGTTTTTTACCCGGCTAGCAGGATACTCCTATTCATTTTGCAGGTACATGATGAAAAGCCCCCGGAATTTCCGGAGGCTTTTTCTTTCCACTGCTCACAGGATATAATGACAGTAAGCGAACGAAGAAAAAGGGAAGGTGAACCGGATGATTAATCTCCTGCACTCACGGGGCGGAGGTAAAAAAAGTCAAAAAGGAAGCGGTCTGTTCCTTCCGTTTCTCGCCATATTCGCCCTTCTGGCATATCTTTCCTTCCAGGTCTCCTTTCCCCTCGTCAAACCCATAGCATGGGCAGCGCTCATTTCCTTCGCCATCTATCCGCTCTATCAAAAAATGAGACAGCGGAGACCGTTTCGAAGTTCGGCAAACCTGGCTGCGGCGTCGATCACATGTCTGGTTGTCTTTCTTGTCCTTGTTCCGTGTTTCTACGGCATATTTTTGGCGTTTAAGGAAGGTGCCCGCCTTCACCAGTTCTTTACAGACATTATGACCGCAATGGAAACATCCGGTGACGGGGCCCTTGCCGTTCTTCTTCCTGAAAATATCGTGGAAAAAATCCGCCCATGGATGGGACGGTACCCGGTCCTTCGGACCTGGGTCCGCCAGGCAGCTTCCTGGGGAACGTCTGCGGCTATTGAAGCATTCGGAAGCACATTCAGCTACATCTACTACTTTACTATAATTGTTGTTGCAACCTTTTTCCTTGTCCGCGACGGGAATCGTATCGTCCGGTTCCTGCAGGAAGTCATACCCCTTCCTCCCGGCGAAAGCGAAGTATTCCTGAACAGGGCCAGGCAGATACTGAAAGCAGTCGTGTACGGCGTCATCCTTACAGCCCTTGCCCAGGGGGCTGCAGGTGGGGTCGGGTGGCTGCTCGCCGGTCTTCCGAGTCCTCTCCTTTTTGGTGCGCTTATGGTATTCTTCGCCCTTATCCCTTTCCTCGGAACCGCAATTGTCTGGGTTCCCGGCGCCGCCTACCTGCTGGCTGTTTCAGACATAACCGGGGGAATTCTGCTGCTGGCCTGGGGGATTCTTGTCGTCAGCATGGTGGGACGTTTTCTTCGCCCCTATTTCATTTCCGGAGGAGGCAATGCCCATCTCTTTGTCGTTTTCATTGGAGTTGTGGGCGGCCTTGCAGCGTGGGGCATACTGGGGCTCTTCACGGGGCCCCTGGTCGTCTCGCTTTTCTTTTTCCTGCTCGAAAATTACAGGGTCATGTGGATGGCCTGGCTGGAATCCTCCGGCCACGGACAAACTGAGTAAAACAAAGGACCGTGTAAAATGAAAAAAATTCTCCTCATTGCGGTATTTCTTGCTGCTTCCTTCTACGGGCTCATAAACGAGGGACTCCTCAACCCCGGAGAAAAAAAGTACGAAGAGAATTCTTCGGCTGTTCTTGAAGGTGTCATAGCGGAAAAAAAGGGGAACGTCCAGGTCCAGGGCCGCGGGACCGTGACCAGGATACTGTCCGATGATACCAGGGACAGCAAACATCAGCGGTTCATAGTCGCCATTCCTTCGGGGCGGACATTGCTCATATCCCATAATATCGATATCGCTCCAAGGATCAATTCACTGAAAACGGGCGATCCAGTGGAATTTTCGGGAGAATTCGAGTGGAATCCCCAGGGGGGAGTCATACACTGGACGCATCATGACCCTGCCGGCCGCCATGTCCCGGGCTGGATCATCCATAACGGGAAGCGATATGATTAAATTTCGACTGCAAAGAACAGTCGATAACCAGACTTTTTCTTTGGTTTCATTTCACTGGAAAACAAGGCACAGTCAAAAGAAGTTCCCACGCATTGTACAGCCGGGATCAAAAAAATTTTCCCCGGTCTTTTATTGTTGTTTCGAGATGATTACCTTGTGGGTTTCCCCTTTTTCTTTTTCCTGTTTTGTCGCCCTGATGATACCGAACAGGACTCCCGGTTCACTTCTGTCCCAGGCTATTCCCTGCCCCCTGATATTGAGCGGAATGATCTCAACCAGCTCAATAACCGAACCGGCTTTTGGAAGCCTGCACTTGTACACTTCAGCAGGATCATGCCCTGAGAGGTAAAGAAAACCGTCAGGTCCCCATGATCCTCCCGAATTACTCATATCTTCCAGCCTTTCGAGAATCTTTTTGGGAAGCGTCCACGCTTCTAACCAATGCCAGTTTTCAGTGAACTTTACTATTGTAGTGCAAATCTTATGCCCATATGGAGTTCCGTTCGGCCCGTATGGTCTGTCATAATTGGCGAATGCGACCCACCAGTGGCCCTCGTGCCAATCCACCCATGTCGCTGATCCCCAGTGTATTCCAAAGCTATGGTTGCCTATGTGTTCCATTGTCTTGGCGTCCCATATTTCGATGGAACTGGTCATCGGCCATTCACTCCAGTTTGAATGGGCGCAGTAAATCTTTCCGTCAAAAACTGCCGCACTGTCAAGATGAATGATCGGTCCGTCTTTTTCCCCTTCCCATTTCCGTACGAGCTTCCCCGATTGTTTCTCATACTTTGCCACAATCCTGTTGTCTATTGCGTAAAAGTAGTTTTCATCCACTCCAATACCCTGATTTGCTTCGGGTATGTTGAATTCGGCAATTTGCTTGAACTGCACTGCCGCTCCGGCCAGCGGGACTAAAACAAGAACCATGACAATAGAAAGGAACACTGTTTTTTTCATTCTTGATCCCCCCAAATCACAGTAGCCGAAAGTTCCCGAAATGAAACCCCATTTGACTGTGCCAGAAGCCTTGTTATAAAAATATTATAGTTTATTTAGGGCCTCCTGAACAACCCGTAAAGCCTTGTCTGAACTGGAAAAGAAGCGTATTTCACGGTAAAATAGTGCAAGAAAAAGGGTATTTCAACCCCGAAAACCTTGCGGAGAGCGTGGGATGGA